>ERZ650302.2350-NODE-2350-length-10151-cov-4.687698_pt1 | contig 10151 bp, 8 predicted proteins | sample MGYA00376238_ERZ650302 | MGnify/ENA primary metagenome ERZ650302 (study PRJEB26733, sample SAMN07839298) | wastewater metagenome | biome: urban; feature: wastewater treatment plant; material: waste water | place: USA: North Carolina | collected 2016-04-28 ... | reverse complement strand
TTGCTCTTTGCCGGGGCGCTCGGCTTTGGGCAGCACGCTAAGCCCGAAGCCGATGTTGTCAAACACATTCATGTGGCGGAATAAGGCATAGTGTTGAAACACAAAGCCCACTTTGCGTTCGCGCACATGCTTGGTGGTGACATCTTGGCCGTCGAATAAAATCGTGCCGCTATCGGCATGCTCCAGCCCGGCGATGATGCGCAAAAGCGTGGTTTTGCCGCAACCTGAAGGCCCCAACAGCGAGGTGAGCTTGCCGGTGGGCACATTCAGATTGATGTTGCTCAGCGCCTGAAAATGGCCGAAATGTTTGTTGAGGTGTTGCAGGGTGATGCTCATGCGGCGCTCCTTTCGGCGGCAGCGAGTTTTTTCTCTTGAATGCGGGTGATGAGGTTTTGCAGCGCCAGCGTGGCCAGCGCCAGCAGCGCCAGCACGCTCGATAGGGCGAAAGCGCCGATAAAGTTATATTCGTTATAGAAAATTTCGACCAACAGCGGAATGGTGTTGGTTTCGCCGCGAATATGGCCGCTCACCACGCTCACCGCGCCAAATTCGCCCATTGCGCGCGCATTGGTGAGAATCACGCCGTAAACCAGCGCCCATTTGATATTGGGCAGCGTGATGCGGCAAAACATCTGCCAGCCTGAAGCGCCCAAAATCAGCGCCGCCTGCTCCTCGCTGTCGCCTTGCGCCTGCATCAGCGGAATCAGCTCGCGCGCCACAAAAGGAAAGGTCACAAACAGCGTGGCCAAAATAATGCCCGGAATGGCAAAAATCACCTGAATGCCTTGCGCTTCGAGCCAGCCGCCGATTAAGGTGTGTGCACCGAAAAGCAGCACAAACATCAGGCCGGCCACCACGGGCGACACCGAAAAAGGCAGATCCAAAAGCGTGGTGAGCAATTGCTTGCCGTAAAAATCAAAGCGGGTGAGCAGCCAGGCCATGGCGATGCCGAGCACGGCGTTTACCGGCACCACAATCGCCGCCGTGAGCAGCGTGAGCCGGATGGCCGAGCGCGCTTCATCGCTGCTGAGTGAAGCCAGATAAAGCTGCCAGCCGCCGCGCAAGGCTTCGTAAAACACCGCCGTGAGCGGAATCACCAGCATCAGTAGCAAAAAAAACAGCGCCACGGCAATCAGCAAGGTTTGCAGCCAGCGCGGCTCGACAAGATTGGGGTTGATATTTTGGCTCATGCTTTCGCTCCCGCCCGTTTGCTCAGCACCCATTGGCCGATATTGAGCGCAAATAAAATCACAAAAGAAATCATCAGCATAAACAGCGCCACCGCCGATGCGCCCTGCACATCGAATTGCTCGAGCTTGCCGGTGATAATCAGCGGCAGAATTTCCGACACCATCGGGATATTGCCGGCAATAAAAATCACCGAGCCATATTCGCCGGTGGCGCGGGCAAACATCATGCCCGAGCCGGTGAGCAGAGCGGGCATGATTTCCGGCAGCAGCACGCGGCGCAACGCCGTGAAGCGGCCGGCACCCAAGGTGGCAGCGGCTTCTTCGTATTCGGCGGGCAATTCTTCCAGCACCGGCTGCACCGCGCGCACGATAAAGGGCAGGCTCACAAACACCAGCGCAATCCAGATGCCGATGGGTGTGAAGGCGATTTTGATGTCAAACGGCGCAAACCAGCGCCCCAGCCAGCCGTTGGGTGCATAAAGTGTGGCCAGCGCAATGCCGGTTACCGCCGTGGGCAGCGCAAAAGGCAGATCCACCAGCGCGTTGACCAGATTTTTGCCCGGAAACTCATAGCGCACCAGCACCCACGCCACCAGCGTGCCGAACACGATATTGGTGAGCATGGCATAAAACGACATGCGCAGGCTCAGCCACACCGCCGCAAGCACATTGGGCTCCGCAATGGTTTGCCAAAAAGCCGCCCAGCCGATTTCGCCGGCCTTGGCAGCCATCATGGCAAAAGGCAGCACCACCAGCAGCGACAAACACAGCACGGTGAGACCCAGGCTGAGGTTGAAGCCCGGTAAGACGCTGGGGTTTTTTAATAATCGCATGGCGTTTGTGTGGGGAAAGTGACAATGGGCTCAACTTTATAGAGGCCGTCTGAAAAAAGGAAAGAATGGTTTGTTGTATGTAAATAAAGATTGGTTATATGCTGCCAACTTGGTTGGTGCACAGGAATTTGCGCTTTTCCGATGCTGTTTGTTCAATTTCATTTGAAGTGAAATACATGCAACATAGAATGTAGCGGGATGTAGTTGGTAAAATCATTTATTTCTATCACAAGGGCAGTACACAAATTATTTAAAATGGTGTAAAAATGAAAAGCGCCACATCCGCGCATTTTTTCGGGCAAGCATAATCCGGCTTTTGCCATCAAAGCAGGCTGCTTTACGCCGCCGGCTTTTGTTTCCCGAACAGCATGCCATAAAAGAAATATCCAACGCTGCAAATCAGAAAGGATCATTATGCTGTCCCTCTCAACAGAGCATATCCGTATGCACCAACAGGCCGCCGACAAAGAGGAGGCTTTGCAGCTGTTTGCCGACATATTGGCGGCAGACGGCTTAGCCATGCCGGAATACCTCAACGGCCTTCAAGCGCGCGAAGCGCAAACCAGCACGTATCTCGGCCAGGGCATGGCCATTCCGCACGGCACGCCCGAATCACGCAGCACCATTCTCAACACCGGTGTGCGATTGATTCATTTTCCGGAAGGCGTGGTGTGGAACGGCACCGATAAAGCCTATCTGGCGGTGGTGATTGCCGCCAAATCCGACGAGCATTTGCAGGTATTGCAATTGCTTACCCGTGCCTTGTCGGAAGATATCGAAGAAGGTTTGCGCACCGCGCAAACACCGGAGCAGATTCTGGCGCTTTTGAATGCCGGGCCTGAAAGCCTGATGCTGCACGAAAATTTGTTGGCAGCCGACATCGAGGCCGATGATACCGATGATGTGCTTTATCAGGCTACGGCTCTTCTGAAAAAGCAGAAAGTGGTGGACACAGGCTTTTTAAGCGCGCTCAAGCCCAAAGAAGCCGTGCATCTGCAAGAAGATATTTGGTGCATCACGGCAGAAGAAGCGGTGTTGCAACCGGCGGTAGCCATTGTGAAGCTGAAGCAGGCGTTGCCGTTTAGAGCAGGCCGGCTGGCAGTGCTGGTGTGTGTGGCGGCCAATGACAAGCTGGATTTGCAGCGGCTCTCGCACCTGATGGATGTATTGTTTACTCCGAAAGCCCTGCAAAACAGCCACTCCCGCCGCGAGCTGGCTTTGGCAGTGGGAGCAGAAACCGTGCCCGATTGGCAGAGCGCCAGTGTGGTGTTGGCCAATGCCCACGGTTTGCATGCCCGTCCGGCTACGGCGTTGGCCAACGTATGTAAAGAATTTGATGGCGAAGTACGGGTGTCGGCAGACGGCGGCGGCTATGTATCGGCCAAAAGCCTGACCAAATTATTGTCGCTGGGTGCCGGGCGCGGCCAAACGCTCACTTTTATCGCCGAGCCGGGCACGGCTGCCGAAGCCGGGCTGGCGCAAATTATTCAGGCTGTGCGCAGCGGTTTGGGTGAAGAAGTAGAAGCTGTTGAGGCAAGCAAGGCCGAAACGGCACAAAGCAGCGATGCATTTGTCGTGGCACCGGTTGTGCTGCAAGACGATGTGCGCAACCAAGGCGTGGCCGCTTCGGCCGGTTTGGCCGCAGGTATGGCACACATGATGACTGAGCCCGGCTTTCATTACGAGGTGAATGCATCGGATGCCGCCGCCGAACGTATCAAGCTGCAAGAGGCCATCGGCAGCGTGAAAGCCGAATTGGCGCAATGGGTGGCAGAAGCCAAATCGAAAGACATTCGTTTGATCTTTACCGCCCATGCCGCGCTTTTGGACGACCCGGAATTGTTGCAGCAAGTTGATGAGGGTATCGGCCGGCAATTCAGCGCTGCCGCTGCATGGCACAAACATGTGGAAGCATTGGCCAAAGAGCAGGAATCATTAAACAATCCGCTGCTGGCCGAGCGCGCCGCCGATTTGCGCGATGTGGGCAACAAGGTGCTGGCCGCATTGTGCGGTGTAAAAACCGCTGCCGAGCCGGATGAGCCTTATATCTTGGTGATGGAAGATGTGGTGCCGAGCGTGGTGGCGCGTCTGAATCAAGAGCGCGTGGCCGGTATCCTCACCGCCGGCGGCGGCGCAAGCTCGCACAGTGCGATTGTGGCGCGGGCGCTTGGCATTCCGGCCGTGGTTGGAGCGGGTGAAGCGGTGTTGTCGCTGGCTGAGGGCAGCCGTGTGCTGCTCAACGGCGAAGATGGCGCTTTTTACCTGAATCCCTCGCAAGCGCGTGTGGATGAAGCAATGCATCAACGTGCGCAAATGCAGGAGCAGCGTGCGCTGGCTGAAGCTCATTGTATGGAGGCTGCGGTCACTTCAGACGGCCTGCGTATAGAAGTGGCGGCCAATCTGGGCAAGGTGCAGGATGCTGCCACTGCGGTGAAGCGCGGCGCAGAAGCTATCGGCCTGTTGCGCACCGAATTGGTGTTTATGTCGCACAGCGCTGTGCCCGATGAAGTACAACAAGAGCAGGATTACCGCGTGGTGTTCGATGCCATGGGCGACAAACCCGTGGTGGTGCGTACATTGGATGTGGGCGGCGATAAGCCGCTGCCTTATCTGCCGTTGCCCAAAGAAGCCAATCCGTTTTTGGGCGAACGCGGCCTGCGCATGACTTTGCGCCGGCCGCAATTGCTGCGCCAACAGCTGAGCGCTTTGCTTAAGGCCGCAGACGGCCGGCCTTTGCGGATTATGTTTCCGATGGTGGGCCGCCTGGAAGAATGGCATGCTGCCAAAGCGATTCTGGACGAGGTGTTGGCGAAAACACCGTGTGAAAACCTGCAAGTGGGCGTGATGATTGAAGTGCCGTCAGCGGCGCTGATTGCCGGGCATCTGGCCGCTGAAGTGGATTTTTTCAGCATCGGCACCAACGATCTCACTCAATATGTATTGGCTATCGACCGCGGCCACCCTATTTTGTCGGCCGAGGCGGATGGTTTGCACCCGAGTATTTTGCAGCTCATCAGCCACACTGTTGCTGCGGCGCACCGCCACGGGAAATGGGTGGGTGTGTGTGGCGAGTTGGCGGCCGACAGCAAAGCAGTGCCGATTTTGCTGGGCTTGGGTGTGGATGAATTGAGTGTGTCTTCCGGCAGCATTCCGATGGTGAAAGCGCAAGTACGCCGTCTGAATGCGCAAACATGCCGCCAGATGGCAGAGGAAGCACTCACATTGGCCACAGCGGGCGAAGTGCGCTCGCTGAGCGGCAGAAACGGATAAGCCATGGCCAAATTTTTATGTATGACGCTTAATCCGGCGATTGATTTCACGGTAACGCTCGACAAGCTGCATGTGGGCGGAGTCAACCGCCAACAGTCGGCGCAAAGTCATGCTGCCGGCAAAGGCCTCAATGTGGCGCAGATTTTGCACGATCTGGGGCATGAGGTAACGGTGTCCGGCTTTTTGGGGCGCAGCAATGCGGCCGCGTTTGAAGCACATTTTGTGCGCGAAGGTTTTCACGACGGCTTTGTCAGGGTGGAGGGCGAAACGCGCACCAATGTGAAAATCGCCGAAGCCGGTGGCCGCATGACCGATATCAACGGCAAAGGCTTTACGGTGGGTGAAGCCGATAAGGCCGCTTTGCTCGAATGTGTGGATGCTTTGGCTGCCAACGTGGATTTTATTGTGGTGTCCGGCAGCCTGCCGCAGCAATTTTCCCCTCAGGATTTGCAGATATTGCTGGGCCGTCTGAAAGCACGCAACCCGCGCATTGCTGTGGATACCAGCGGCGCGGCATTGGCTGCTGCTGCTGAATGCGGGCCTTTTTTACTGAAGCCCAACAGCGAAGAGCTGCAACAGGCTTTCGGCCTGCCGGCCGAAACCGCGGCCGAGCAGGTGAAGACTTTGGCACTTTTGCCGACGCCCGTGGAACATGTGGTGCTGTCGATGGGTGAAAAAGGTGTGAACTGGTGGCGGCAGGGTGGCTGCCTGCATGCGACTGCGGCCAAGGTTGCGGTGAAAAGCACGGTTGGTGCGGGTGATACGCTGCTGGCCGGCATGCTCCACGGCCTTGCTTCGGGCTGGCCGGACGAGCAGGTTTTGCGCACGGCTGCGGCATTGGCCGCGCATGCGGTCAGCCAAATCGGCTTCGGCATTCCCGATTCCGCACGCTTACAAGAATTGTTGCAACAAATCCATGCCCAAACAGAGGAGGGCTTCACATTATGAATACCACGATTTTATTGGTGCCCAATCATGCAGCCAAAGCGGCTAATGCGCTGATTTTGGCGCGTAAGCTGGCGGCAGCGGCGCAGGAACAGGGCTTGCAGGCACGCGTTGCTGCCTGGGACGAAATGCCTGCCGGCGATTTTGAGCGGGTGATTTTCGTCGGCCGGCTGCCTGATCGACTTGATGGTTTGCCCGCCGGCAAAGTAGCGCTTATCGGCTTGAGCGAGGCTGCCGATGATGCGGCAGCGGCGTTAAAGCGGGCGTTGAACGAAGAAGCCGGCGCACTTGGGGTAGAGCAAGCTGCTGCCGGTGCAGAGGGGAGCCGGCCGCTGCATTTCGTGGCCATTACCGCCTGCCCCACCGGCGTGGCGCATACCTTTATGGCCGCCGATGCGCTCAAGCAAGGTGCGGCCAAGCTCGGCTACACCATTGATGTGGAAACGCAAGGTTCGGTAGGTGCGAAAAGTGTGCTGACGGCTGAATCGATTGCCCGTGCCGATTACGTGATTTTGGCCACCGATATCGAAGTGGATGCATCACGCTTTGCCGGTAAAAAAGTGTATCGCTGCCCCACCGGTTTCGCGCTCAAACAAACCGACAAGGCATTTGGTGAAGCTGTTGCCGCGGCAAAATTTTTGGGCGGGCCGGCTGCTGCGGGCACTGAAACGGCGCCTGCCAAAAAAGAGAAGGCAGGCATTTACAAGCATTTGCTCACCGGTGTTTCGTTTATGCTGCCTTTGGTGGTGGCCGGTGGTTTGCTGATCGCCATCTCGTTTATTTTCGGTATTAATGCAGGCGGTCAAGAAGGCACGCTGGCTTATGTGCTGATGCAGACGGGCAAGGCGGCATTCGGTTTGATGGTGCCGGTGTTGGCAGGCTATATTGCTTATTCGATTGCCGACCGCCCCGGTTTGGCACCGGGCCTGATCGGCGGCTTTTTGGCTGTCCAGCTGCAATCGGGCTTTTTGGGCGGTATTGCGGCAGGCTTTTTGGCCGGCTATCTGGCCTTGATGCTGGTGAAATACATCAAGTTGCCTGCTACCATGGAAGCGCTCAAACCGATTTTGATTGTGCCTTTGTTGAGCACGCTGGCGGGGGGCTTGATAATGTTTTATGTGGTCGGCGCACCGGTGGCGCACATGTTTGCCGCGATGAATACTTTCCTCGCCAATATGGGTACGGCCAATGCGGTGTTGTTGGGCGTGATTATCGGGGCGATGATGTGTGTGGATTTGGGCGGGCCCATCAATAAAGCGGCTTATACGTTTGCCGTGGGCTTGCTCACCACGCAAAGCTATTTCCCGATGGCCGCGGCGATGGCTGCAGGTATGGTGCCGGCCATCGGTATGGGGCTGGCCACGATGTTGGCGAAAAGCAAGTTTAACGAAAATGAAGCGAGTGCGGGTAAGGCGGCGTTTGTATTGGGCTTGTGCTTTATTTCCGAAGGTGCAATTCCTTTTGCGGCCAAAGATCCGATGCGCGTGATTCCGAGTTGCATTGCCGGCGGTGCATTAACCGGTGCGTTGGTGGCTTTGTTCCACAATGAGTTGCATGCGCCGCACGGTGGTGTGTTTGTGCTGCTGATTCCGAATGCCATCACTTCGCCGCTGCTCTATTTGCTGGCGATTGCTGCAGGCAGTCTGCTTACCGGTGTGCTGTATGCCGTGTTGAAGCCGAAGCCGGCAGCACCGCTTGCCAATCAAACGGTGAGTGTGCAGGCATAATCCGATTATCTTGCCAAAAGGCCGTCTGAAAGCTTTTCAGACGGCCTTTGTTATGGGCGTAATGCCCATTCAAAAAAGTAGGCTAATACCGATTTGGATCGGTATAAGATTATTTTTTAGGCGAGAGCTGATCGACTAAGCCGCCGTCGGCGAAGTATTTCTTCATGATTTCCGGCCAGCTGCCGAAAATATCGTTGGGGCGGAAGGTGTCGATTGCCGGGAAATCGGCGGCGTGTGCGGCGAGCACCTCGGCATTGCGCGGGCGCAAATAAAGCTTGGCGGCCAATTCTTGCGCCGGCTGGCTCCATAAATATTCGAGATATTCGGTGGCCGCTTCGCGGGTGGCTTTTTTCTCCACCACGCTGTCGACCACAGCCACGGGGCTTTCCGACAAAATGGTGTAGCTTGGATACACTATTTCGAATTGGTCGGGCGAAAGCACACGGCTGACGTAGTTGGCTTCGTTTTCAAAAGTAATCAACACATCGCCGATATTGCGTTGGGTGAAGGTGGTGGTGGCGGCGCGGCCGCCGTTTTCATACACGGGCACGTTGGCCAGAAGCTTGCGGGTGAAATCGTTGGCGCGTGTTTCATCGCCATTATTGGCTTTGAGTGCGTAGCCGTAGGCGCCGAGAAAGGCATAGCGGCCGTTGCCGGTGGTTTTCGGGTTGGCAATCACGATTTTCAGGTTTTCTTTGGTGAGGTCTGCCCAGTCGCGCACTTGTTGGGGGTTGCCTTTGCGCACGAGAAACACGGTGGTGCTGGTGAAGGGCACGGCGTGATCAGGCAGGCGCTCGGCCCAGTTTTGTGCCACCAAGCCTTTATCGGCCAGCAATTCGATGTCGGAGAGCTGGTTCATGGTGACCACATCGGCCTGCAAGCCGTTGGCCACGGCCAGCGCCTGCTTGCTGGAGCCGCCGTGGGATTGTTGGATTTCAATGCTGCTGCCGGGGTGCTTGGCAGCATATTCTTTTTCAAACAAAGGGTTGTAATCTTTATAAAAATCGCGTGCCACATCGTAAGATACATTGAGCAGCTTGACGGTTTGCCCGTTTGTGGCGGGCGTGGCGGCAGAGGCAGCAGCATTTTTATCGGTTTGCGGCGAGCAGGCGGCTAGGGCGGCGGCGATGCCGAGGGCGGCGATGGGGTACAGGCGGTGGGCAGGCATGGCGGTATCCTGAAATAAATGAGATGCGCTACTTTATCGATGCCGTCTGAAAAAGGGAAAGAATGCTTGGTTGTATGTAAAGATAGTTTGGTTATAAGGCCGTCTGAAAGCTTTTTCAGACGGCCTTTCGGCTATGCTTTATGCGGAAGCCTGCTGCGAGAGCACGCGCGCCACGGTGTCGACCACGGCTTGGGTTTGCGGGTCGATTTCGATATTGATGATGTCGCCGGCTTTGCGTGTGCCAAACAAGGTGCGCTCGAGGGTTTCGGGAATCAGGTGCACATTGAATTCATTCGCGCTCACTTCGCCGATGGTGAGGCTGCAACCATCCAAGCCGACAAAGCCTTTGGTGAGGATATAGGGTTTGAGCGCTTCGGGCAGGGCAAACCAAAGCGTGCGGTTGTGTGCGCTTTCATCGATGCGGGTGATGGCGGTGGTGGCGATGATGTGGCCGCTCATCAGGTGGCCGCCGATTTCGTCGCCGAAGCGGGCGGCACGCTCGAGGTTGACTTCGTCGCCCGCCTGCAAGGCGCCGAGGTTGGTTTTGGCCAGCGTTTCGGCCATCAGGTCGAAAGCCACTTCGCGCCCGTTGATGCGGGTGATGGTGAGGCAGCAGCCGTTGTTGGAAACCGATGCGCCGATTTGCAGTTGATGCGCCATGGCTTCGGGCAATTCAACGATGTGGGTGCGGAAATCGGGCGCGGGGGCATGCACGGCGCTGATGCGACCGATGCCTTGTACGATGCCGGTAAACATGGGCAAGCCTTATGGGAAAAAAGAGGGTTATTGTAGCATTTTTGCGGCAGGCGTTCAGACGGCCTGTGCGGCCGGATGCCGTCTGAAGGCTTTTCCGGCGCTATATATAATGGAATGAAAAGTGGTATGTAGCAAGCCATACACGCAGAAACCGTTTAAACCGCGTGCGTGGCTTGCGCCACACACCCTACGCACTGAACGTTTTTCCGGCGTTAGTTTTGGTTTTTGTCGTCCGACTCGCAGCGGTGCGTGTGCACCGCTT
>ERZ650302.2348-NODE-2348-length-10152-cov-10.935723_pt1 | contig 10152 bp, 9 predicted proteins | sample MGYA00376238_ERZ650302 | MGnify/ENA primary metagenome ERZ650302 (study PRJEB26733, sample SAMN07839298) | wastewater metagenome | biome: urban; feature: wastewater treatment plant; material: waste water | place: USA: North Carolina | collected 2016-04-28 ... | reverse complement strand
TTCACGCACGGTTCTGTGAGAGCCTAAAGGGGAAGTTCCTTTGGGCTACTCGACTTATAGTTTTATTTGAAAATGAAAAAGATGTAATAACTTTTAAACCCATATTAGAAAAGTTTTTAGAAACTTTGGATTTAAAGATTGAAGATGAAAAAACAAAAATCACTCATATAAAAGATGGTTTTGTATTTTTAGGTGTAAATTTTGTAGGTAAAAATAGATTTGTCGATAACGAACGACTTCAAAAGTCCATCTCAAAAATACACTCTATTAGTAAAACAAAACTTGGGTTTAAAGGCTTTATAGATGAACTAAATTGTTATTTACGAGCTTTGAAAAACTACTATCTAAAAATTATACAAACAAACTCTACTCAGCATTTACTTTTAAAAGAACATTTAATTGAAGCTATTTCCCATAAAGTTTTTTTGGAAAAAACAAATAAAAATATAAAAACAAAAAAAGAATTTAGAATATTTTTGGCTCAAATAAACTTTGATATTTTATTTGAATTGCCAGAATTAAATGATAAATATGATTTAATTATTGCAAAAGCCTACGAAAAATATCTGGCAAATAAATCATATAAAGATAGTAAAACAAAAATAGACAAAAAGAAAAATATCTATGCAAAAAAGTTCGCAAATGACTCAACCTTGCATATTTCAAAAGCTGGATTAAGTCTTGGCATAAGTAAAAATAAATTTGTAGTAAAAGAGTATGGAAAAGTTCAAAAAACTATTCCTATGGAGAAAGTAAATAGAATAATTCTTGAGGGCGATGGAATCTCACTATCAACAGATATTATAAAAAAATGTGCTTTAAACCAAATCACAATAGATTTTATAGACCGTGATGCACTATCTTATGCTTCACTAATTACCCATAAATCGACACTTACTCAAACTATACACAAACAAGCAATGATTTTAAAAACTCCTTTACAACTTGAGTTAGCAACTCTGTTTATAAAAGGAAAAGCAAAAAATCAAATAAATTATCTAAAATATCTTGATAAATATCATAATCTTTTAGATGAAAATATAACAAAAATGGAAACTATTTTAAAGCTAAATATCAAAAAAGTACAAACAATAGAACAACTCATGGGATATGAAGGTAGCATATCAGCTATTTATTGGGAAAGTTTACGAATCATCTTAGAAGTTCCATTTGAGAAAAGAATAACTTTTGGTGCAAAAGATATTGTAAATAGCTCTTTAAACTATGCTTATGCGATACTTTATGGCAAAGTACAACACTGTTTAGTTCATGCAGGACTTAGTTTGAATCTCTCTTTTTTACACTCTTTAGATGAAAAGAAACCAACACTTACCTTTGATATGATTGAGGAATTTAGAACATTTATAGTTGATAGAACGATTATCTCTATGATAAATAAAGATGAACCAATAAAACTAGGAAATGATGGGCTTCTTACAAAAACATCAAGACAACTTATAGCTAAAAATATAAAAGAAAAATTGGGAAGTTACACCATGTGGAAAAAAGAATCTGTAAAAGTAGAAAACATCATCCAAACCCAATGCTTTAAATTGGCAAAAACAATAGATGACAACACAATGCCCTATAAACCTTTTATTGGAAAATATTAAATGAAATATCTAATAACCTATGACATAGAAGATGATAAAAAAAGAAAAAAAATATCAGATGAACTTGAAGCCTTTGGTTATAGAGTAAACTATTCTGTTTTTGAGTGTGAATTAAATCAAACAAAACTCAAAAAACTAACCCAAAAGTTAGAAGAACTAGTAGATAAAAAATACGATAGCCTTCGATTTTATCATATTTGTGAAAACTGTGTACCAAAATCATTTGAGCTTTGTGGCAAAAATGAAATCTTCCAAAAGGAGGATTTTTATATCTAAAAAGATTTACGAACTTTTTTTCGTGAATTTATGGGCTTTTTTGATAAAATTATCTTTGAAAAGTAAGTAAAACTACCCTTGTGAAAAATCATAAGTTTACATTTGCGAACTTTTAGAAATGATTAAGTTTAAAACCCTGATTTTAAGTACCTTGTGAAACTGAAAATAAGTTTAAAAGTAGAAATTCTAAGCTTTCTAGCTTTTTTGTAAATATATTTGCGAACTTTTTTTATATAACAAATACGATAAAATCGAGATATTTTAAAATTTATTGTCAAAATCATAGAGTTCAATTTTGAAAAATGATACACATTTGCGAACTTTTATAGCTAAAAGCCTAAACAAGGAACTTTTAAATACTATTTATTTATAATACCAAATTGAAAAGCAGATTTATAGGCTATTCAACTACAAAGACCCGACCAAAGGGGATTAAGACTTGTCACCTTTTGATTCTATATACCTGATATATAGATTCAACTACAAAGACCCGACCAAAGGGGATTAAGACTCTAATAATAAAGTGTGGACTAATATGAAAATTAAATCCATTCAACTACAAAGACCCGACCAAAGGGGATTAAGACGAAACCACCCTTCTTTATTTTCGAAGTACCATACATTCAACTACAAAGACCCGACCAAAGGGGATTAAGTCTCCTACTTGAGTAATAGCAGTAACACCAACCGTTAATTCAACTACAAAGACCCGACCAAAGGGGATTAAGACTTTAATCCTGTATATATAATTGTATCTCCTACTTTATTCAACTACAAAGACCCGACCAAAGGGGATTAAGACAATTTCTTTTTTTGAAATTTCTTCTAATTCATTTATTCAACTACAAAGACCCGACCAAAGGGGATTAAGACTTTATTTCTCTTATTTCTGCGTTAAGGAAACACATATCATTCAACTACAAAGACCCGACCAAAGGGGATTAAGACTTTCTATGATCATGTTTAATATAAAGTATAATACTTGTTATTCAACTACAAAGACCCGACCAAAGGGGATTAAGACAAATCAATCATTAACTTTTTGTATTCTGCTTTATTTGATTCAACTACAAAGACCCGACCAAAGGGGATTAAGACTTTGCCCAATAGGCAACTCCGTATTGGTTTGCAAATTCAACTACAAAGAGCCGACCAAAGGGGATTAAGACCCTTTTGCCCTTCCACATGGGCGTGATTTCCATTTACTATTCAACTACAAAGACCCGACCAAAGGGGATTAAGACTCTTCTGCTTTTAGACAAGCCAACAGAAAATCCTATTCAACTACAAAGACCCGACCAAAGGGGATTAAGACTAAATCACATATTTTGTTAAAAGATTTAGAGCATATTCAACTACAAAGACCCGACCAAAGGGGATTAAGACATATCTTGGATTTTTGTTTTCATAATGTTTAACTGTAATTCAACTACAAAGACCCGACCAAAGGGGATTAAGACTAATCATCATCTCTTCGTTTGTTAAGTTTGCTATAGTATTCAACTACAAAGACCCGACCAAAGGGGATTAAGACTTAATAATTCTTAGTTTAGATTTATTTATAGTTTTGTCTTTTAAATCTTATTCAACTACAAAGACCCGACCAAAGGGGATTAAGACTTGGTCAAAGATTGAACCAAACCCTAATCTGTATTCAACTACAAAGACCCGACCAAAGGGGATTAAGACCCTAAATTGTTTTGCTTGTAATAATTTGTATTACCAATTCAACTACAAAGACCCGACCAAAGGGGATTAAGACGATCTACTTAACTTCAAATAATCTGTTTGAAATCATTCAACTACAAAGACCCGACCAAAGGGGATTAAGACTCTTCTCTTCTCTGTTTAGATAGTCCAACAGAGATTCAACTACAAAGACCCGACCAAAGGGGATTAAGACGATTAGAGATATGTTTTCTAAAACTTTATTAGCAGTTATTCAACTACAAAGACCCGACCAAAGGGGATTAAGACAATTTGATTCTAAAGCTATTGTCTTTAAACCACACCTCGATGTATTCAACTACAAAGACCCGACCAAAGGGGATTAAGACATTGTATATCCGTCTTTTAAAATTTCATTTTTTTCATTATTCAACTACAAAGACCCGACCAAAGGGGATTAAGACTCATGAGTATCGAACGTATAAACAATATGATTATATTTATTCAACTACAAAGACCCGACCAAAGGGGATTAAGACCTATGTCCCTTTGTCCATAGTATCATTGATAATATTCAACTACAAAGACCCGACAAAAGGGGATTAAGACGAAACTGGAGTTTTAACAATTTTCCAATCTTTAGACATTCAACTACAAAGACCCGACCAAAGGGGATTAAGACTTATCAAAAAAAGTTTGTTTTCTAAATTCTGGTAAAACAGATTCAACTACAAAGACCCGACCAAAGGAGATTATCTTTCTCTAACTTCCTACTTTTTCTCACAATCTTCATACTACACATAAATCAAAAAAAACAAAAAAACGACAATTTCTGACAAAATATATCTCTATAATTTCCTTATAAATTAACAAAACAAGGAAAATAAAAATGAAAAAAATAATTTTAGGAAGTTTAATATCTGCTTTTTTATCTACACAAATATATGCAGATTGCAATACTCCAAATTTCGGTGCATATATACCAACTCAAAAAATAAAACTTTTTGGTTCGAGTGAAAAAGAGACGGGGCAAGTTGTCGATTATCAAGCAATTTATGCTTCAAAAGGAAGATTTTATAGAGATAGCGATGGGAAGTTACAACTTAAAACATTTAATGATGCGTATAGTGAATTTTTTAATCATGTAAAAAATACAGCTATTGAAGAGTGCAAAACAAATAAATATCAAGGCATAGTAAATATGGATATTAAATATTTTGTTGATGAAAATAACTTTTTCTTTTCAGCAACTTACAATTATATAAATTAAAGGTAATAAATATGAGTTGTAGTTGTGGAGACCCATTTTGCGATGGGTATAACTGTAATAATAATTCAAACGGGGCTTTTGGATTAATTTTAATAATCTTACTTTATCCATATTTACCATTTATGATTATTGGTTATGAGTTGATGGATAAATTTTCAAATGGTGTAAATATATTTAAATGGCTGGGTGCAATTATCGGATTTGGGCTAGGTTTTTTATTTTATTTTAATATATTTAGAAACTTTTTAGAACAAACTTTAAATATCAGAAGTTCGGTGTATTACTGGTTTATTTGCTATATTTTAGCAAGTTTTATGTTCTCTTTTTTAAAACCAATTTATCCAGAAAATAAGATTTTAAATATGATTCTAAATTTTTGGGATAAATTCTTTATTTGGGCGTTAAGTGTGTCATAAAAAATAAATAAAACGACATTTTTTGACAAAATATATCTATAAAATACTTTTACAAATTAAAAAAAACAAGGAAATAAAAATGAAAAAAATTACAAAATTAGCTTTAGTTGCATCTGCTTTGACTCTGAATCTTTATGCGGATACTGCACCCGATTTACATATAGGTGTATCAAGTGCAAATGTTTTAGATAAAGATTTTACAGAATTTAATATTGGTTATGGTGTAAATGTTTATACACAAAGTGATATATTTTGGGGTCTTTCACTAGATTTTGCTTATGGGAGTTTAGATTTAGAAGATGCAAAAAGTGTAGATATTTTCACATATTCTGGTGATTTAAAACTAGGTTATGCATTATTTGATGATAAATTAGCAGTTTATGCAATAGGTTCAGGTGCATTACAAACAGTAGATACTACAAATGGTGCGGGTTTTGGTTATGGAGCAGGTGTTGATTATAGAATTACAAAAAATATAGCTTTAAATGTAGAGTATAAAACTTATGATATGACATCAGATAAGATGCCTGATTATACTTATGAGAAAATAAATACAAATCTAAAATATACATTTTAAAAAATAAGAGGAAAATATTATGAAAAAAAGTTTATTATTAAGTTCAAGTGTAGTTCTTGTAGCATTTTTATTTACAGGTTGTGGTATTAAAACATCAGAGTATAATGTATCAGCCGACAATGTACAAACATTAAGGGATTATAAAGAGCTAAAACTTGATGTTTCAAATTTCACAGCTACAACAGCTGGAGAAAGTAGTGTTATGTGTAGATTAGCAGAAACTATATCTACTCCAAAAGGTGAATCATTTGAAGAATATATTAAAGATGCTCTAATTTCAGAGTTGAAAATGGCTGGAGTTTATGATAAAAATTCTAGTTTAAAAATGAGTGGAAATCTGAATAAAATATATGGTAGTACAATGTTTGGAAATGCTTATTGGGAGATAAATGTAACCATTTCTTCATCAAATGGTAAATCTTTAACTGTAACTACTAAAAGAGATTATCCATCTTCTTATTTAGCATCAACAGCTTGTAATAATATGGGAACGTCATTTTCTCCAACAATAAAACAATTAATTGGTGAGATTATAAATCACAAAGATTTTTCTTCACTTTTAAGTAAATAACAAATAAAAAGCTAAATTCATCTTTCGAGTTTAGCTTTTAAAAGATATAATAAAACTTCATTTATTATAAAAAGGCAAAATTTTGAATGCAAAAAAATCAACTCTTCAATTAGATTTATTAAAACAACTACTAGAGGGAAATAAAATCTCTTTAAAAGATTTTTCTTTATCAAATGAAATTAGTATTAGAACAGCTCAAAGATATATAGAAGATTTATTAGAAATCTTTGAAAAAAATATTGTAAAAGAGGGCGATTTTTATAGCTTTATTTCAAATCATTTTTTAGAAAAAAACATGTTGTCTTTTGATAAAAAAGAGTTAGAGATTTTTGTTGATTTATTTTCATTGATTGACTTTGAGTTTGCAAATAAATTTGATGAAAAAACTACTACTTTTCTAAAAAAAATACAAAAAAACTATTCCCATACATATATGATAAAACAAAATTCTTTTGAAAATATATTCTCAAAAAAAGTTTTGATTAGTGATATAAAAATAGCTATTAAAAATAAAAGATATGTAAATATAGGATATTTTAGTGATAAAGAGTTTATTTTTGAAGAAGCAAAAATTTTAAAAATAATCTTTACAGATGGAAATTTTTATGTTGCAACTTTGACAAATGATGATGTAAATAATGGATTTAAATTTTTAAGATTAAATTTTATAACACAAATTGAACTTTTAAAAAACTCTTTCCATAGGGATGTAAATGCAGAACAATTTCTTAAAAGTTTTCAAACAATATTTAGTAATTATAAAAAAGAATCTTATGAAGTAGTAATTGAAGTTGATAAAAATATAAAAAGATTTTTTAAACAAAAGAAATTTTTATCATCACAAACTATTTTAAAAGAAGATGAAAATCTATTTTTATCATATAAAATCACAAATGATATGGAAATTTTACCATTAGTTAGAAAATGGTTGCCAAATATAAAAATTATTTCTCCAAAATATACAAAAGATAAATTTAAAAATGAGTTACAATCATATTTAGAAAAGCTTGATTAATTTATATTAATTATCAAAAATCTTAGCTATAATCCGCGTATGAATAAAGGATTAGAAAAATTTTACGAACTTGTTGAAGCATTTGAATCATTACCAACTATTGGTAAGAAATCAGCGTTGCGTCTTGCATATCACATTGTTATGAATGACAATTATTGTGGTATTAAAATAGCTCATAGTATTGAGAATGCACTTAAAAATATCACAAAATGCGTTCGTTGTGGTTCTATGAGTGAACATGAGATTTGCGAGTTTTGTTTGGATGAGTCAAGGGATAATACAAAACTTTGTATAGTTCAAAGTGCTAAAGATATTTTTGTAATAGAAGATTCAAGACAATTTGATGGAAAATATTTTGTAATTGAAGAGTTAGACCAAGAGGTTCTTGATTCTTTACACAAATTTATAAATGATAATGAAGTTGAAAATATACTGTTTGCCATAACTCCATCTATTGCAAATGATGCATTTATTTTGTTTATTGAAGATAAGTTAAAAAACCATAATTTAAAATTTACAAAAATTGCTCAAGGTGTACCAACGGGTGTTAGTTTAGAGAATGTAGATATTTTATCCCTTTCAAAAGCTATACAAAGTAAAGTTGAAATATAAGATAGTTTAAATGGAAAAAAGAATAGCTTGTCAAAAATGTATTTATTATTTTGTTACTTGGGAAACAAATCAACCACATGGTTGTAAATCTTATGGATTTAAGTCAAAATATCTTCCTTCAATCGTAGTAAAAAATTCAAGTGGACATGCTTGTAATTTTTTTGTAGAAAAAAACAAAAAATAGTAGGAACTATGCAAATAGATAATTTTATAGAAAAAATAGAAAAAGATAAAATATCAATTATTAGAACATGGATAAGTTCTGCTGCTGTTATGAAAATAATAAATGATTATTCAATAGATAAAGATTTATTTATTAAAAGATACGCTTTTGGTGTAATTGAGCATTATATTCAAGTTGTTAGAAATCAAGAAAAAGTTGAAAATTCTGTTGTTATTATGGATTTTATAAAATATTTAAAAAAACAAAATATCAAATCAAGTGAACTTTTTTTGTTATGTTCTTGTTTTAAAAGTGCTTTAATTGATTTTGCTTTTGAATTGAATATTCAATCAAAAGAATTAATAGAAAAAATAGTTTTTTATTTTGAAGGAATTTTTTCTGGTATTTTAGATATTTATTCAAAATCAATAGCTCAAATAGAGAGTGCTTTAAATAAATCTATTGATATAGTTGATAAATATGTAATTATGTCAAGAACTGATACTAATGGAATAATAATAAGTGTTTCAAGTGCATTTTGTAAAGTTTCAGGTTATGAAGCTTTTGAATTAGTTGGAAAAACACATAATGTTTTAAGACATCCTGATATGTCAAAAAAAGTTTTTGAAGATTTATGGGAAACTATAAGAACAGGAAATATGTGGCAGGGCGAAATTCAAAATAGTAAAAGAAATGGGGATGTTTATTGGGTAAAAACTACAATTCATCCAAATTTTGACAATATTGGAAATATTATAAGTTATGATGCTGTAGGAGAAGATATTACTTCTCAAATTGAATTAAAAAATCAGCAAAATTTATTAGTAGAACAATCAAAATCAGCAGCAATGGGTGAAATGATAAGTATGATTGCTCACCAATGGAGACAACCTTTACAAGCTGTTTCTATTTTAATTCAAAAATTACCTTTAATAAAAATGGTTGATGGGCAAATTTCAGATGAATTACTTGAAGATGTAGTTTCACAAGTTGGTTCTCAACTTGATTATATGTCAAAAACAATAGATGATTTTAGGGATTATTTTAAACCAAATAAGAAAAAAGAGAGAGTTTATATAAAAGATGTTATTGAAAAATCAATGGATTTCTTAGCATATTCATTTAAACTAAATTCTATTAAAATAAACTATCAAAATAGTTCAAATTCAAGTTTAGAAATATATTTAAATGAGATAGTTCAAGTTTTTATAAATTTGGCAAAAAATTCTTCTGATGCTATGATTGAAAAAAATATTCAAAATAGAGTTATAACTATTAATACTTATGAAAAAAATGATAGTTTGTTTATTGAGTTTGAAGATAATGCAGGTGGAATAAAAGATACAGTTATTGGAAAGATATTTGATCCATATTTTTCCACTAAAAATAATAAAAATGGAACAGGATTAGGATTATATATGAGTAAAACTATTATTGAAGAACATAGTGGTGGAAAAATAAATGTATATAATACAGATTTTGGAACAAAATTCGTAATAAAATTACCATTAAAATAGGAGTTAGAGTTGTTATATAAAGATTTTAAAGAGAATATTAAGTCATTAGGTTTTGGAACTATTGAAGATTTTATGCAATATGCTGGTGTTACATCAGATGATGTTTTATCTTGGGAAGAAAAAAATGAAGTTCCATATTTGGTTTCATTAATTTTACATATATTAAAAGGTGAAAAAGAGTTATTAGTAACTAATTCTGCTTTAGATAGTGTAATTGAAGAGTGTTTACCTTTGGCAACTTTACTTGAAGAAGTTTCTTCATTTCCCCACAAACTTGAAGAGATGTTTTTATTACAAAAAAAACTAAATGACTCAACAAATGGTAATAATTGGGAACTTGGTGTAAATAAATTTGGTAAAGAAATAAACTGGCTTAGATGTATTCACATGGAAGTTGCTGAACTTATTGAATCAACTCCTTGGAAACATTGGAAAAATATAAATTCTGAACCTG
>ERZ650302.2345-NODE-2345-length-10162-cov-36.805382_pt1 | contig 10162 bp, 8 predicted proteins | sample MGYA00376238_ERZ650302 | MGnify/ENA primary metagenome ERZ650302 (study PRJEB26733, sample SAMN07839298) | wastewater metagenome | biome: urban; feature: wastewater treatment plant; material: waste water | place: USA: North Carolina | collected 2016-04-28 ... | reverse complement strand
ATTGGCGTGACGATCAAATCCGAAGATTACAGGACATCTCTGATATTTATCATGGGTAAAATACCTGCCTCAAAATACATTCAATATTTCTCACATGATTACAAAGTTCATCTCAACTTCACTTAAAATTCATTCGTCTAAAAAAAAGAATTTCAGTACACTCAAAATGATCAAATGAACATTTAAAGACTGATGAATAATAAAAAACAGATTCTATGTATTGAAGATGATGCTGCTATTCTGATGCCCTTACGTTATGCACTCGAACGTGAAGAATGGCAAGTCACTTGGGCCAATACTGGTGCTCAAGCCATTGAATTTATTCAACAGCAACATTACGATTTTATTATTTTAGACATCGGCCTACCCGATATAAATGGCTTTGATGTCTGTAAAAAAATTCGCCTGTTTAACCACACACCACTGCTGTTTTTAACTGCACGAGATGATGAAATTGACCGCATTATCGGCTTAGAAATTGGAGCAGATGATTACTGCACTAAACCTTTTAGTTCACGTGAAATTGTTTCTCGTATTAAAGCGATTTGGCGCAGGATGGAAATTCAGAGCCAACTGCAAACCACTCAAACCCGTGTTGATCCACAACCTACTCCCTCTAAAGCTTGGCAATGTATTGATGAATCACTACAAATTCATTATCACGGTACAGCATTGCAACTTACTCGTTATGAATATCGTCTACTGAAGCTGTTAATCGATCATCCTGAACAAGTCTTTAGTCGCCAACAATTGATGGATCATATTTGGGAACATCCTGAACATAGTTTAGAACGTACAGTTGATACCCATATCAAAAGTTTAAGGCAAAAACTCAAACAGATTTCAGCAGCATATGATCCGATTATGACCCATCGTGGTTTCGGTTATAGCCTAAAACGGATACTGTAAAAAATGTCTATCTTTATTCGTATTTGGTTTTTCTTTGGTTTAATTATCTTGCTTGGGCTGTGGTTTATGTCCTATACCTTTAATCAGCAAGTTAAACCCAATGTCCGCCAAGTGGTTGAAGATACACTGGCTGAAAATGCTAATATTATTGCGATGTTAGTGTCTGAAGATGTCCATGAGAATAAAGTCAGTACAGCACAATTTGATGAAAAAATTCAAAAGGCGCTGAATCGTAAACTGAATGCCAATATCTGGCAGCATAATAAAAAAGAAATTAATCAACAAATCTATATTACTGACGCTAAGGGTATTGTGATTTACGATTCACAAGGCATCGCCACTGGGCAAGATTATTCACGCTGGAATGACGTTTATCTAACACTGCAAGGCAAATACGGTGTACGTTCAACACGCAGCTATGAGGGGGATTCCAATAGCAGCACCATGTTTATCGCCGCACCGATTTATTATCAAGCAGCACCAAACCAGCAACAGAAATTGATTGGTGTGGTGAGTATTGGTAAACCGAATAGCTCTGTACAACCTTATATTCAACGCGCTGAAGATCAATTACTGCGCCAAGCTGCATGGATTACCTTACTCAGTCTCTTCCTTGCCAGTTTGGTTGCCTATTGGCTCAAACACAGTATCGACCGCGTTCGAAAATACGCTCAAGCACTTGCTCCTGTGAATCAAACCCCTTATTTCCGTTCAGCCAAAGAGCTGAATCAAGTGGCACAAGCGGTTGAAAATATGCGAGAAAAACTCGAAGATCGTGCCTATGTAGAACACTATGTCAACACTTTAACCCATGAGTTAAAAAGCCCACTTACAGCGATTCAAGCCAGTGCAGAATTACTCAAAGAAGATTTGCCATTGAATGATCAACAACAGTTTGCAAGTCATATTCATGGTCAAAGCCAACGCTTAAAAACCTTAATTGACCGTATGTTATTGCTCACACGTTTAGAAAAATCCAAACATCAAATTGAAATTCAAAGCTTTAATTTATCTCAACTGATACAACACGTTTTAGATCAACACGCCAGTCAAATACATGCCAAGAAAATTCAGTGTTTATTGGATATTGAAACAGATTGCACCATTCAAGCCGATCGCTTGTGGTTACAACAAACCATTGCCAATCTTTTAGACAATGCTCTAGATTTCTCGGCAGAATCTGCAAAGATCTTGATTCAATTACATCGTCAAAGCCATCAGCAGATTCAATTACAGATTTTTAATGAAGGTGAATGGATTCCAGAATATGCACTCACACAGATCTTTGACACTTATTTTTCATTGCCCCGCCCCATTACCCAACAACGCAGTTCAGGCATTGGTTTAAGCATCGTCAAACAAGTGATTGAACAACATCATGGGCAAATTACTATTCAAAATATCCAAGCCAACCATATTTCAAGTATTCAACCGCATCAACAAGGCGTATTGGTGACTATTCTATTGCCTTAGCAGGATTTAAAAACGTGGATTCTTCTATAAATTGATGTTTTTTTATAAATTCTTAGATTAGGGTTTAAAAAGCTCCACCTAAACTTCACATAAAAATCAAAACCATCTCACTTTCACATACTCAATCCTGAAAAAAACAAATCATCAGGAATCATTATGCGCTCTAATTTCCTTAGCCTTAAAATCATTGCAATCGTTATATTGGTCGCCATATTTTGGGGCGGCTTATTTTTCATTACTAGCCTCGTATCAGAACGCCAAGGTTACCAACAAGCCTTTCTTAAAGAAATCTCACAAAACAATATCAGCCCGCAAACCATTGTTTCACCTTATATACAAGTTCCGTATCAAGAACAGAAAAAATCCTATGCATGTACAGAAGAAAGCTGGATGTATATCGGTGCCGACAGCACTCAATGGACATCAAACTTTAATGTTTCAGACGATACCTACAAACGCACGATTTACCGTGCGATTAGCTACCAAGCCAATTTAACAGCGAAAGGAGTTTTCCAAAAAACTCAATTAGAAAATAAAACCTATCTTTGGGATCGTGCTGAAATTATTTTCCCAGTACATGACCCGCGTGGTTTAGATCAGCAACCTATACTTAAAATACTCAATAAAAATTATGCTTTTGAAGTAAGCTCTCAAGGCAGTGATGGCTCAGGATTTGATTTTATGAGTATTTCTGCAAAAAAATATCCTGAATTGATCAGCGCCATTCAAAATGGCTTTCACTTTGACTTAACGGCAAACCTAACGGGTTTAAGTAAATTTACCCTTATTCCAACCAGTCGTAGCGTTACTTATCAAGCCAAAGGCAATTGGGCTGATATTAAATACGATGGTCAAAACTTACCGTATGCAAAAACCAGCGCTCAGCAGAAATTCAATGCACAATGGAAAAATATTGCCCTAGGTTATCAAAACCTGAATAAATTCATCTATTGTGAAAGCAATGATTGCACTCGCCAATTCGCTCAAAGCAACTACGTTCAAACTGCAAATTCTAGTGAGCATGAAATAGCAGGACATGAAAAAATTGGCTTAACAACTGAGTTTTTAGAGTCAGTGAATGTCTATACCCAAACAGATCGTGCGATTAAATACGGCATTGTGATTATCATCATCACCTTTGGCTGCTTCTTCTTATTTGAAGTGCTGAAAAGCTTACGAATCCACCCGATTCAATATTCTTTAGTTGCCATGGCGCAAGGCATATTCTTTGTTCTACTCCTTTCGATCAGTGAATATTATGCCTTTGTATGGGCATATATCGTTGCGGCGATTGCTTGTATAGGCTTAATGACTTGGTATTTATACTTTGTAATGAAAGGCATCAAAGCTGCTGCTTTGTTTGGCATCATTTTAAGCAGTCTATACGCCATTATGTATATGTTACTGCAATCTTCAGGCAAGACTTTCTTAATGGGTTCAATTATCTCCTTCGTTGTTCTCGCAGTGGTGATGTTTATTACCCGCCATATTGATTGGTACAGCATTGGGAATAAACCTGAGCGCGAGCTAAGAACCTATACCCCACCTCAATAATCACAAAACCCCGCTTGTGAATGGTGCATAGCCATTCACAAACCTGCTTAAAACAATCAAGTCAGAATAATATCGAGACCCGTTATGTACACCACGTATATCACCACACATATTTCGAAAAATCAGCAGTTAAAACAACTATGCCCGATACAAAGTTCGATTGCTTTTTGTTTAAGCCAATTGAGAATGGCACAGATTCATTTTTTAAACTTAGGCAATTTGATTGTCTGCCCCGAATACAATTGCATATTAATCTTTCAAACCAAGCTTTTGATCCGAATCGATGCATTTTCAAAATCGCCACAAACTTAATCAATTGCAACAAACTAGATTTGCAGAATGACCATGATCACGTAAACTTTACCTAATAATTTGTATTCGAGAAATATGATGGCTGTACAACGTTTGCATGTCTCAAATCGTTTTTCTGAAATTGCTGTTTCAGGTAATTTGGTTCATTTAGCAGGACAATTGGCTTCTGACTTTGATTTAGATATTAAAGGACAGACACAACAAACTTTCGACATGATCGATCAATTTCTGGCTGATGCAGGCACAGATAAAAGCCATATTTTATCTGTGACGATTTATTTAAAAGACATTGAAAAAGACTATGCCGCTTTCAACGAAGTTTGGGATGCTTGGGTTGCAGACATTGATGCCTTACCCCGTACCTGTGTTGAAGCTAAACTTTATGATCCACGAGTATTGGTAGAGTTAACCGTTGTTGCAGTGAAACCTACATAAAAAATACACGCATCATAAAAAGCATAAATCTTCATGTTTTTTATGATGAACGCTGAGATTCAGTTAGCCGATCAGACGTAATTTTCGAGTTTGTGCTGCATTATAGTAATCATATTTTTTGGTCGCATGCTTATCTTTAGTCAAACGCGATGAGGCATAGAGATCGCCATAAAAATCTTCACGTAACTGATGATAGTCAGGCACTTCTTCATAACGAATCACTTTATAGCCAGCCATATCGAGGATCGCATCCTGAAACTGTGCCTTTTGTGGACGTTTCAGTGAAAGCGGATCTTCTAAAGCAACCACTGCCAAAACTTGTTGTGCACTATCCACAATGACAAAATCAGCCACCAAATTGCGGTATTTATTTCGTGTACGCGAAAATTTTGTAGTGAGTAAGGCATCATAAGATACATGTGCCAGCACAGTATGATGCGGTAAAATTTCTTTCAAACGAGTATAAGTCAGTTGCTCATGCATACTAAAAATAGCACGTTGTCTTAATGCACTATCTTGCTGCTTGGTCTTAGGGATCAACGCTTTACTCGCTAAAATCATGACCAGTATCAACAACACGCTACCAATTACCATATAAGTTGTCATATTTGTATCCTTTTCATCTTTATTATAATTTTCGGTATCACACCGATTTTTATCCGATCAGTATAACCTACTGACCATTTACCCAAACCACGCAATAAAAAAACTAAAGCTAAAATCAAACAAACGCTGATAAAACTAAACAATTTTTTGCAATGTCATTCGTTGTAACACGTTTTGTTTTAATCTGAATGAAATTTTGGCTCTTTAGCCTATCTACACTGTAATAGAGTGATTCATTCACGTGCAATATGATTCTTCGGATTGACCCAATTTTCCCGACGGATGGCAGAAAAGCCAATCTTTGAGCTATTTTTCTAACGCAATAAAAAAGATCGATCCTAAAAAAGGATGCCGTAGCATCCTTTTTTATATTCAATTGCCATTAAGCACGTGACTTAGACTTTGGTTTTGACTTTGAATGTCCAAATGGTTTCTTGGCATCACCTGTTTCACGCGGTGGCAAACCTGTATGCTGCGTTAAAATCTGACCACGTTCAGGACGCTTTTTGGTATTCGATGGACGCGATTGATTTTTCGCTTGTTGGTTGCGACTATCACCATTACGTTTTTGTGAATCACCATCCACGGTTGAGTTTTTCTTCCGAGCAGACTGATACTGACCTTCTGTCCCTTGCGGTTGATAGGTTGGAATCAAATGCTGTTTCGAGTTACCAATCAAGTCTTGGCGGCCCATCTCTTTTAAAGCATCGCGGAGTAAAGGCCAGTTGTTTGGATCATGATAACGCAAGAAGGCTTTGTGCAGACGACGACGCTTCTCACCTTTCACAATATCCACATCTTCAGTATATCGCGCCACTTTGGCTAATGGGTTTTTACCCGTGTGATACATGGTGGTTGCAGTTGCCATTGGCGATGGATAGAAAGTCTGTACCTGATCGGCACGGAAACCATTTTTCTTCAACCAAATCGCCAAATTCATCATGTCATATTCAGTCGTACCCGGATGCGCTGCAATAAAGTACGGAATCAGATACTGTTCTTTACCTGCTTCCTTACTGAAACGATCAAACATTTGCTTGAAACGATCATAGGTCCCGATGCCCGGTTTCATCATCTTAGACAATGGACCTTTTTCGGTATGTTCAGGCGCAATTTTTAAATAACCACCGACATGATGCTGCACCAATTCTTTGACATATTCAGGGTTTAACACCGCTAAGTCATAGCGTAAACCTGAGCCAATTAGGATCTTTTTGATGCCTTTGAGTTCACGTGCTTTACGATATAACTGCGTTAAAGGTGCATGATCGGTATGCAAGTTTTGACATACGCCCGGATACACACAGGATGGTTTACGACAGTTCTTTTCAATTTCAGGGTCTTTACAATGCAAACGGTACATATTTGCAGTTGGGCCGCCTAAGTCAGAAATAATGCCGGTAAAACCCGGTGCAGTATCACGAATCTTTTCAACTTCACGTAAAATTGATTCTTCTGAACGGTTTTGAATGATGCGTCCTTCATGTTCTGTAATCGAACAGAAGGTACAGCCACCAAAACAGCCACGCATAATGTTGACCGAAAATTTGATCATGTCAAATGCAGGGAAACGCGCATCAGCATAGACAGGATGCGGTAGACGTGCATAAGGTAAATCAAACACATAGTCCATTTCTTCCGTCGTTAACGGAATCGGTGGAGCATTTAACCAAACATCACGCTCGCCATGCTTTTGTACCAAAGCACGTGCATTTCCCGGATTGGTTTCAAGGTGCAAAATACGGTTGGCATGTGCATATAAAACGGGATCATCTGCCACTGCTTCAAATGCAGGCAAACGAATCACAGCCAGTTCACGCGGCGGTAATTTATGTTTAATTGCCTTTGAAGACGGCTGTAATTGCACAATTTGTGTATCAGGATCGAGTTTATCCCCTTCACGAACAATTTGATTCGTCACAATTTCTTTTTGGAAATTTTGGTATTGGGTTAAAGAATTACCCTTATCTTTTTCAATTTCACAGCCATCTAAATCTTCAGTCATCACATAAGGATTGATGATCGGATCAACACGGCCAATGGCATCCACATCATTCGATGCGATTTCCACAAACTTGGCTTTAGATGGACGGTTTAATTTATTCACGATAAATGCCGTGCCACGAACATCGGTAATTTCGTGAATTTTTTCGCCTTTGGCTAAGCGATGCATCACTTCAGTAATTGAACGCTCACCATTACCATACATCAAAAGATCGGCTTTTGAGTCCATCAACACTGAACGACGAACTTTGTCTGACCAATAGTCATAATGTGCAATACGACGTAAAGACGCTTCAATTCCACCTAACAATACAGGTACATCTGGAAATGCTTCGCGTACACGTTGGCAATATACGGTTGCTGCACGGTCTGGACGTTTATTGGGTAAATTATCTGGCGAGTAGGCATCATCAGAACGGATTTTACGATCAGCCGTATAACGGTTGATCATCGAATCCATATTCCCAGCGGTCACACCCCAAGCGATATTTGGCTTACCCAAAACTCGAAATGCTTCAACATTCGTCCAATCAGGTTGTGCAATAATCCCGACACGGAAACCTTGTGCTTCTAACGTACGGCCAATAATGCCCGAACAAAATGATGGATGGTCGATATACGCATCACCACAGACCAAAATAAAGTCACAACTATCCCAACCGAGTTGGTCCATTTCCTCGCGCGACATCGGCAAAAATGGCGCAGGTTCAAAACATGACGCCCAATATTTGTCGTAATCAAACAACGCTTTAGGCGCGGTCTGCATAGTATAAGCAGTAGACATGGCTAGCAATTCTCGGCTGGCAGATGAAAGATCTCAAATAAAGATCAAAGATGAAAGCCGATCATTTTACCATGAATTACATTCAGCTTGCTTGGTTAAAAAAGCATCATATACAGCACGTTATCATTTATTTTTTTATGCAAACGTAATTTCGAAGTTTTTATTTAAAAAGAAACAATTTGACAGTGAAGAGACAAAAGCTGGCCCTTCATTCCTTAAAGAATAAAGATCAATGTCCAATCACTTGGGACAGTAAGCAATACATCGAGACCCAACTGACTCAGCTGAATTATGCAGCAAAGAATGAAAAATTAACATCAACTATAGCTATGCCGATCTCTCAGAATATCCCTCACTTTATATAGTTTTTATTTAAGATCTCACCCATTTCCTTTTAAGATTCTAATATTTAGATTAATGAAAGATGCTGCTAAAAATAAACACCATCTTTCATCATGTAAAAACTCAAATCAGTTGAGTTCTTTCATACCAACTTTATTATTTTTGAGCGGTCGATAAGTCCATAATCAACTTTGTCGCTAAATATAAACGCGGCACAATACTTTCGACCAGAATATATTCAGCATTATTCGAATGTGCACCATCACCAGATAAGCCCATGCCTTCTAAAATCGCTGCTTTCGAATTTAAGCCAGCAAATGCGGCATCTGTACCACCACCTGTTGCTTCAGCTAAGACCTTCATTGGTAAGTTAAAATCATTTTTGTAAATAAGCTGTGCTTGTTCAGCCAATTTTTTTGCCTGTGGATTTGCCATTAAAGGTGGGCGACGCATTTCAAACTTTAACTTAACTTCACTATCAGCTAACTTTTTATGTTTAATCCTTTCCTGTAATACACGTTCCACTTGCTGAAAATCTTTAACTTGCAAAGCACGAACATCTGCTTGTGCAGTCGCAAGGTCTGGAATCACGTTACGCACTTTACCTGCACTCGCTACAGTCCAGTTTAATTTCAAGCCTGTTTTAGGATTCGATAAGTCTTGTAACTGTAAGATTTGATGTGATAATTCTGTCAGTGCATTTATGCCTGCTTCAGGCTTAACCCCTGCATGTGCAGATTTCCCGTGAACCTCTAAATATGCTGCACCAATCCCACTGGTGGCTAATCGTAAACTACCATCTTTACCACCACCTTCAAATGACAAAACTACATCTTGGTCTTGTGCAGTTTCAGTAATCAGTTTGCGTGAACCTGGCGAACTGATCTCCTCATCGGAGTTAAGTAAGACTGTGATCGTGCCATAATCTTGATAATTCAACTTTTTCAAAAGATCAAGCGTATGAATAATCGCAGCAACCCCCTGTTTATCATCTAAAATTCCGAGACCAAAAACTTTATCCCCTTCCATTTTAAAAGGTTGGTCTTTCAACATCCCTGTTAAATACACCGTATCCATATGAGCAATTAGCATAATTTTACTGCTGCCTTTACCCTTCAAAACAGCTTTTACCATTGGACCAGTCTGTTGGGGTGTATCATCCATACGATATATATCTTTAGCTTCTACAATACTGACCTCAGCACCTGTCATTTTTAATTGTTCGGCGACATATTTAGCGATCTTATTCACGCCGACAAGATCTTTACTCCCCGACTCAATATTGACTAAAGCCTCTAGAGTATTTAAATAATTCTTTTTTTCTGATTCAACCAGTTGTTTGACCTGATCATTAGACACAGCATGTACTTGCCCAAAAGCCAAACAGCTTAACAACGCACATGAAATTAAAGGAAGTTTTTTCAGTTGATATTGAATTTTATTAGGCATACTCATTATTCCATTTAAAGATATTGCTAACAAACTATGAACATTTCATCGACTATTCAATATTTTTAAAAATCTAAAAATAAAAATGTTAGATAGATTAAATGTCATAATCGATAAATAAGTAAATCAGTATGTAGAAATCTATCCTAATTCTCTTCTTACCCACTTAATAATTCTTTATTTAAATTATTTAATATTTTCAGCATAAAAAAATCCCCCTAACCGTTAAGTTAGGGGGATTTGAATTAATGAGCTGGCGATGACTTACTCTCACATGGATAACTCCACACTACC
>ERZ650302.2344-NODE-2344-length-10164-cov-7.000198_pt1 | contig 10164 bp, 8 predicted proteins | sample MGYA00376238_ERZ650302 | MGnify/ENA primary metagenome ERZ650302 (study PRJEB26733, sample SAMN07839298) | wastewater metagenome | biome: urban; feature: wastewater treatment plant; material: waste water | place: USA: North Carolina | collected 2016-04-28 ... | reverse complement strand
GCGTCATCTATTGGTGCTCCATTTGCTCTTTCTTGCTCCATAGCAACTGTTACTCCAATAACTGCTGACCCAACCCAAGGTTGTGTGTTAAAAAATTCTAAATGTCTTTTTAATGCTGCTACTTGATCCTCTTTTTTAGTATATAATCTTTTTATAGCAGGAATCATAGAAACACAGAATCCCATTGATTGCATTCTTTCAAAGTTAAATGAACCTAATAAGAATGTTGATCTAAAGTTAATACTTCTAATATCTTGCTTAGTTAATTGTTTTTCATTTACTACTTCTCCTGCCAATCTTTGTGCGTTATCCATTTATTTCCCTCCTATAATCCTTCTAATTCGTCTTCTGAAACATTAGCAACGGCAACTTGATTCATTGATTTGTGGTATTTTGGATTTAATTGTATGAAGAATATTGCAGAACAAGCTCCCAAAATTCCCAATCCAATTAAGTTAAATCCTGTAAATGACGCTACAACAAATCCTAAGAAGAAGAATGGCATTAATGCTTTAGCTTCCATCATATTTATAACCATCGCATATCCTACTACTACGATAAATCCTCCAGAAATTTGTAATCCACGTGTAATTACATCTGGAATTGCATTTAATGCATTTGTTACTGCTGATGTTCCTGCAACCATTGCAACTACACAAGCTGGAACTGCTACTCTAATTCCTTGAAGTAGTAATCCTGCAATATGACACATTTCTATTCCTCTAAAATTAGCATCTTCAGCAAATTTATCTGCTTTATGTTGGAAAAATACTGTTATTGTTCTAACAAAAATTGTTAGCACTTGTCCTGCTGCAGCTATCGGTATTGCTATTGCAATTCCTTGAGCAACTGATTGTTTTCCTGCAATAACTAATATTGCTGAAATCACACTTGCAAGTGCTGCATCTGGTGCCATTGCTGCTCCAACATTCATCCACCCTAAAGCCAACATTTCAAGAGTTCCCCCTAAGATTATTCCTGTTTTTAAATCTCCAAGAACTAGTCCTATTAGTGTACAAGCAATTAAAGGTCTGTGAGTTTGTCTTTCATCAAGTACGCTTCCCATCCCAGCAATCGCTGCTACAAGTGTTACTAAAACAATTTGCATAGCATTCATATTTGTTGCCTCCTTAAGTATTTTTTTTTATTAAAAAACTTTAAATTTTCACTTAAAAATCAATATTTTAACCTTTACCCACATGTCGAGTGTGGGTAGTCCTTTTTTGCCTGAAATTTCCCCAGAACCTGCCGCTGCCTGCCGAGATCTCGTCTGATTATTCCTTGAGTTCACCAGTATCATCACCAGTTGGTGCTCATGACCTCCGGCTTCCGAGGCTTCGTCTGCCGCTACACCTGGTTCTGCACTCTCACCGGTTTTCCATTTGATTCCTCACGCGGCGCTATCCTGCTGAAAGCCGGCGTCGGGCCTGCAATTGGGGTTGTATCTGCATCATAACTCGGTAGAGTAAAGGGCATTCCGGGTTTGCCCATACCATGCCTTTGCTTCTCCATCTGGTATGAGAGCATCCCACCCGTTTTCATTCACCTTCAGTCAGTGGTACCGATATGGAACAAGTAAACAAGTCTACTTTCAGCGATGTGTTGGAATATGTGCGTATGTCCCGTCGTCAGAACAAGCTCAAGCGTGAAATCGCGGACAACGAGAAAAAGATCCGTGACAACCAGAAGCGGGTACTGTTGCTCGACAACCTGAGTGACTATATCAAGCCCGGTATGAGCATTGACGAGGTTCAGGCCATCATCGCCAACATGCGGACCGATTATGAAGAGCGCGTAGATGACCATATCATCAAAAATGCCGAGCTTTCCAAGGAGCGCAAGGAGCTGAGTACCAAGCTGAAGAGTATGAGCACCAGCAAATAATACCGCCCCGCTCTCGTCAACACCGGCCTCTGGCCGGTGTTTCATTTTCATGCCGCAGCTCGGATCTCTTGCCGCGTTGCAACAATCGGCTCCCATTTTCACAATCGCCCTGTTAACATCGCTGCAAAGCGGTCAATAGATTTCAAGCCCTTGACTTGAAACGACTAAGCTTGATTGAAAGACAATAAATTGCGCAACCATGGTGGGGCTGATATGGGCGCATCAAAACAGACGGATTCAAATAAAGTGGCATCTCAGGATTCATCCGTACCTAATACGGACGGGCAACAGCAGCGTAAACGCCGACCCTGGTGGCGCTGGTTGTTCTGTTTTATCTTCTTGCTTTGCCTGGCTGCCGTGATCGCCCTGGTGGGTTATGAAATGAAGACCTCCCGACTGCAGTCACAGGAGATCTCCCGCTATGCGGCCACCCTGACCTATCAGATCGAACCCGGCCCCAGCAAGCAAATTGCCTTCCCCGACGACGGCCCGTTCGACAAGCGACTCGGTTATGTGCTGATGCCCATGATCCAGGAACGTCTCGTTCAGCGTGGCTACCAGGTGAGCGAACAGGTCCGTTTTTCCGATGCGCTCTACAACTACGCCAGCCACGGTTTCTTCGTGCCTTATACCGAGAAGGTCCAGGCAGGATTGACACTCTATGACTGCCGTGCCGAGCCTTTCTACCAGTACAAGTATCCGACTCATTACTATCCGGATTTCAATGCCATACCGCCCCTGGTCATCCAGTCTCTGCTGTTTATCGAGAACCGTGAACTCCTGAGCAACAAGGAACCGCTGGCCAACCCGGCCGTAGACTGGCCGCGCTTTGCCAAGGCGGCGCTGTCTCAGGTGGGCAAGGCGCTGGATATGCAGGATCAATCTGCTGGCGGTAGCACCCTGGCGACCCAGGTGGAGAAGTATCGTCATTCTCCCGATGGACTGACCGTTTCGCCGACCGAGAAGATCCGCCAGATGGTCTCGGCCAGCGTTCGTGCCTATCGGCTGGGGCCCGAGACCCTGGAGGCCCGCAAGCTGGTTGCCTGGGCCTACCTCAACTCGGTCCCGCTCTCTGCGGCGCCCGGTTATGGCGAGGTGCACGGTCTCGGTGATGGCCTCTGGGTCTGGTTTGGCGCCAATGTCGATGAGGTGAATCGACTGCTGGATCCCGCTCGCAACCAGGATTCTACCCTGGCCGAGCAGGGCCTTGCCTTGCGCCAGGTTGTCTCCCTGATGATCGCCCACCGCCGTCCTTCCTATTACCTGGCGCAGGGTAGAGAAGCACTGTCTACCCTGACAGACAGCTATCTGCGACTCTTCGTGCAGGAGGGAATGATCACGCCCCCCCTGATGGAGTCGGCTCTCAAGGCCAAGCTGGTCTTCCGCGATTTCCTGCAGGCACCTGCCATCACTCGAGTCAACAACAACAAGGGGCTGCAGGTGGCTCGCACTCGTCTCAGTCGTCAGCTCGGGGTGCAGCTTTATGATCTGGACCGCATGGATCTGACGGCCAACACCACCCTCAATATGCCGCTGCAGAACGAGGTGTCACGGTATCTGCAGCAACTGGCAGACCCTGCATTCGCAGCCCAGGTGGGCCTGTTTGGTGAGCGCCTGCTCTCGCCGGAGAAGACGGGTGATGTGAAGTACAGCTTTACCCTGTTCGAGAAGACGCCGGAAGGGGTCAAGGTGAGGGTGCAGACCGACAACACGGACCAGCCGTTCGACATCAATGAGGGCAGCAAGCTTGAACTGGGATCCACCGCCAAGTTGCGGGTGCTGACCACCTATCTCGAGATTGTCACCGAGTTGCATGACAGCTACGGCAATATGCCGGTGGAGAGCCTGCGAAAGATCGAAGTGTCCGATCAGGACAACATCAGCCGCTGGGCCATCGCCTATCTGATGAGTGCCAAGGACAGAAGCCTGCCGGTGATGCTGGAGGCCGCACTGGACCGCAAGTATTCCGCAAGTCCCTATGAAGGCTTCTTTACCGGCGGTGGCATGCACACCTTCAACAACTTCCGCAAGGAAGACAACGGTCGCATCCCGCCCATTCGCGATGCGCTGCGGGAATCCATCAACCTGCCCTTCGTGCGCTTGATGCGGGACATCGTCCGCTACAGCCTCTACAAGGAGGGCAATCGTGCCCAGTTGTTGAAAGATGACAGGGATCCGCGCCGTACCGAGTACCTGGCCAAGTTTGCTGACAAGGAGGGCCAGACCTATCTGCTGAGGTTCTGGCGCAAATATCGTGGCAAGAGTGCAGAAGAGCAGCTCGATACCTTCCTCGATGGTCTCAAACCCAGCGCGGTGCGTCTCGCCGCCGTGCATCGCTATCTGATGCCGGAAGCCTCCCAGGCCGACTTTGCCGCTTTCCTGGCCAAGCGCCTGCCGCGGGAGAAATTGACCGAGAAGCGCATCGAGCAGCTCTATACCAATTACGGCCCTGGCAAATATTCTCTGCCGGATCAAGGTTATATCGCACGGGTGCATCCACTTGAGCTGTGGTTGCTTGCCTATCTCAAGGAGTTTGACAAGGCCACCTTTACCGATGCGGTAACCGCCAGCCGTGACGAGCGTCAGGAGGTCTACAGCTGGCTGTTCAAGACCCGTCATCGCAGTGCCCGGGATAGCCGGATCCGCACCATGCTGGAGGTTGAGGCCTTCCTCGACATCCATCAGCGCTGGGCTCGCCTGGGCTACCCGTTCGATCACCTGGTTCCGTCCCTGGCGACCGCACTGGGCAGCTCGGGCGATCGTCCTGCTGCGTTGGCCGAGCTGATGGGGATCATCCAGAACGGCGGCATTCGTGCGCCGACCCTGCGCATCGAGCACCTCTCCTTTGCCAAGGGGACCCCCTTCGCCACCGTCTTTGAGCCGGCGAACACCCAGGGGGAACGGGTGATGCCTGCCGAGGTGGCCAACGCCTTGCGCAATGCACTCTCCAAGGTGGTGGAAGGGGGGACGGCGCGGCGCATCGCCGGGGCCTTCGCCTTGCAGGATGGTACTGTCCTGGCCCTGGGGGGCAAGACGGGGACCGGGGACAACCGGATCGAGACGGTCGGTCGCTACGGCAATGTGACCAGTTCACTGGCTCGCAACCGAACTGCGACGTTCGTCTTCTACATCGGGGATGATCACTTCGGCACGCTGACGGCCTATGTACCCGGCAGCCAGTCCGACAAGTTCCGCTTCACGTCGGCGCTGCCTGTACAGGTGCTCAAGGGGATGGCCCCCCTGCTGGTACCCTATCTGCAACCCGCTACTCACACCCAGTGCATGGCGGGCAGCTGAGCGGACATCGCATGAAAAAACGGGGCCATTTCGGCCCCGTTTGATTGTGTACTGCACGCCGCCATGAGGTGGACGTGAGTCATCACTTACAACAGATCTTCAATTTCACCGCGCAGGTACTGGTACATCTCGCGATAGGCCACCGGCGGCTTGTTCAGCTCCCGCTCCTTGTTGGCGGTGCGGATCAGCTGGCGCAATTTCTGGCGATCCAGCTCGTGGAACTGGGACATCAGTTCGTTGAGGGCGCTGTCTCCCTCGGTGATCAGGCGCTCACGCCACTGCTCCAGCCGGTGCAGGCGGGCATTCACGGTGGAGTGACGCATCTTGATGATGGAGAGGGCTTCCTCGATCTGCTCTATATCCCGGCTGCGCATCAGGCGGCCGATGAACTGCAGGTGGCGGCGGAAGGACTCGTCCTTCTTGGGTTTGAGCTTGCGGCCCAGCTCGACGGCTTCGGCCAACTCTTCATCCAGCGGGATCCGTTCCAGCTCGCTGTGGCTCAGGGAGACGATCTCGGCCCCCAGTTTCTGCAGTGCCTCGGCGTCGCGCTTGAGCTGGCTCTTGCTGGGACCCCAATCGTCCAATTCGTTGTCGTCTTGATACTGACTCATCGGTCTCTGATTCCTGTCATTCGCGTTGGGGGATATGTTACCAGCTTCTCCCGCTGGGCGCAGGGGTCTGATATGCTTAGCCCCTTTCCTTCCTTCATACAGATGTGAGTTATGGACCAGCAAGATCAAATCCGCCAGGATCAAGCCCATCTCGAGGCGGTGGTCGCCGAGGCCCTGGAGATAGCCAAGGGGCTGGGTGCCGGGCTTGCGGAAGTCTCCATCAGCAAGCAGACAGGGCTGTCGGTGAATACCCGGGGCTGTGAGCTGGAAAGCATCGAGTTCAACAAGGATGGAGCGCTCGGCATCGCCGTCTATCGCAATGGCTGCAAGGGATCCTCCTCGACCACGGATCTCGGCAAGCCTGCCATCCGCGCCGCCGTCGAAGCGGCCATGGAGATTGCCCGCCACACCTCCCCCGATGAATATGCCGGCCTGGCGGATGCCGAACTGCTGGCCTGGGATGCCCCGGATCTGCAACTCTGTCACTCCATCGAACTGGATCCCCAGCGTGGCATCGAGCTGGCCATCGAGTGCGAGCGGCTGGCCCTGGGGCGTGATGCCCGCATCAAGCACTCCGATGGCGCCAGCTTTTCAAGCCATCTGGGGGTCAAGGTCTATGGCAACAGCCATGGCTTCGTCAAAGGCTATGCGGCGTCGCGCAACTCCCTGAGCTGCGTGCTGATCGGCGAGCAGGATGGGGACATGCAACGGGACTATGGCTACTCCTCCAGCCGCGCCCTCTCCGGCCTCTGGACCCCGCAGCGGATCGCCGACGAGGCGGTGGAGCGCACCGTCTCCCGTCTGGGGGCCCGCAAGATCAGCACCCGCCACGCCCCCGTGCTGTTTCATCCCGACACCGCCGCCGGCCTGTGGGGCCATCTGGTGATGGCCATCAGCGGCGGCAACCTCTATCGCAAGTCGAGCTTCCTGCTGGACAAACTGGGCAAGCAGATCCTGCCCGAGTGGCTCACCATCCAGGAGTTCCCCCACTTGCCGGGAGGACTTGCCAGCACCCCGTTCGACGGGGAAGGGGTTCGCACCCGCGACATGGACATCATCCGCAACGGCGAGCTGATGAGCTGGCTGCTCACCTCCTACTCCGCCCGCAAACTGGGCCTGACCACCACGGGCCATGCCGGGGGTATCCATAACTGGCAGGTTTCCAATACCGGCCAGGACTTCCAGGGCATGCTCAAAGAGATGGGTACCGGGCTGCTGGTGACCGAGCTGATGGGGCAGGGGGTCAACATCGTCAATGGTGATTACTCCCGCGGCGCAGCCGGTTTCTGGGTTGAAAATGGCGAGATCCTCTATCCTGTGGAGGAGATCACCATTGCAGGCAATCTAGCCGACATGTTCAGCCATATCGTGGCGGTGGGCAGTGATGAGGATGAGCGTTCCAGCCTCAAGACCGGCTCCGTACTGGTCGAGCAGATGAAACTGGCGGGGCACTGATCCCCTCCGTCCGATCTGGAATATGGTGTCTAGTCCTGAGATAGGTCTACACATTTTCAGCTAGCTTTTAGCACTCAGAACCCCCGATGCGTCACATCAGGGGTTCTGTATTTCAATGCCTGATGCGGTTGCTCCAGGTTATAAGTATCCACTGCCTTTCGCACTTTTCCCCGCCTGCGCCAGCCTCTGCAGGCTTTGCAGCAGTGACTCTCTTTTCAAGATCTCAGTGCATTTTGGTGACAGTTATGAGTATCTGTCATCAAGCATTTGACCCCGTGTTGTTCATGCAATGACTGATACAACCCCGAACAATACTGCACCTGGTGGTCCGAATGATGAATAAGCTCTCCGTGGTCACGTTGTTGCTTCAGTGTTTTCTCGATCACCATCGACTCGGCATTCATCTCTTAGTTGCCACTATTTTGCGTGAGAAGGTGTGCGTCACCTAGCTCAGGTAGAGCGGCCCTGAGTGTCATAACGCGTCTGCGTCTGTTTATAGGTGAGCTTGCCTTCTTCAATCTGCTCGACCAGGGCCAGTTTAAAAATCAGAGTAATTGTGTTGTGTTCGTTTACGCCCTGTCCCATCGAGATCTCCATCTATTCGGAGGAGAAGATGCAAACCATATTCAGGCAGATGCGCCGATCAGACGTCGGCCAGCTGCAATGCCTGGCGGTAGTACTCGTTGGCCTTGTTGGTCAGGCGGCGCTTGTCCATCACCTGGCCGAGGGCGTGGTAGAGGGCGGCATCAGGCGCCTTCGCCACTTCCTGCTCCAGCAGCCGCTGGGCGTCGTCCAGCTGACCGGCCAGCAGGCAGACCCGGGCCAGCGCCGCTTCGGCGCCCGGCTGATCCTGGATCTTTCTGAGCAGGGTCAGCATGGGCTGGTAGTCGTCCAGTTTGAGCTTGGGCAGGCGGGCGAACAGCTCGGGGGAGGGATCCTTGCGCAGGGCCTCCAGCCAGAGATCGGCGGCTTCGGCATCGGCCCCCAATCGGCGCAGGCGATCCCCGTAACTGGCCAGCAACACGGGATCCTGGCGCTGTTTGCGGGGCAGTCCCTGCCAGACCGTGCGCAGGGTGTCGAGGGAGCCGCTGGCGGCCTCCAGACGACCGCACCACGCCTGGTGCAGCAGGGTCTCTTCCTGCTGGGCGGTCAGCTTGCCCACCTTGCGCAGGGCAGGGGCGAGATCGATGAGGGCCGCCCAGTCTTCACGGGCCAGATACACCTGACGCAGCTGATCCAGCACCATGGGGTGGCGCGGGTTGAGGGCATAGATGGACTCGAGGCGACCGAGGGCGCTGTCGTACTGGCCCTGCTCAATCTGCAACTGGGTCTGGATCAGGGTCAGTGCCAGCTCTGCCTTGGGGTTCTCTTCCTGAGCTTTCTGCAGGTAGTGATCCCGGCGCACGTCATCGCCCCGGGCCTGGGCCACCCGGGCGGCGCTCAGGTAGTTGAGCAGCGGGGTGTCGCTGTTGTCTGCGCCCTTGATGAGGAGCTTCTCGGCCTGGTTGTAGTGCCCCTCGGCCATGGCCAGGGTGGCATTGACGGTTTGCAGGTTGGCCTTGCGGCGGCGGCGGGAGCCGAACCAGCCCTGGGTCTTGCGGCGCAGGCCGAACAGGCGGGCCAGCACCCATTCCACGATGAGCAGGGCGCCGTAGAACAGCACCGCCAGGATCACCGCGCTGGTGACCGAGGATTCCACCGTGTAGTTGCCCAGCGAGATGAGCACATAGCCCTTGTTGCCGGAGGCTTCGGGACCGAAGATGAGGCCCGCCACCATCACGGCGACTATGACGATCAGACGAATCATGGTCTCCTCCTCAGTTGCCGGCCAGGATGCGTTGCAGGCGCTCGGTCAGCACCTGTTCCAGCATGGACTGGGTCTTGAACTGATCCGGGTAGTCAAACTGGATCTGCTCGCCTTTGAGCTTGTCGAGCTCGGACTGCATGTACTGGGTGGCGCTGTTGTCGGCATCGAAATACTGGGTCAGCCAGCGCTGGGCCTTCTCCAGGCTGTCGACATAGAGGGACTGCTGTTCGCGATAGACGGCGAGCTGGGCCTGCAGCAGCTTGGTCTTGAGGTTCTCTCGCAGGAAGATCTCCTGCTGCGGGGAGAGCAGGGCTTCCACGGCGCCATCGCGGCGACGGATGGTAATGAAGTTTTCGGTGAACTTGACCCAGTTCTTCTTCAGGTTGCTCTGCCACTCGTCCGGGTTGGTGCTGACGGTCTGGTCGGGCTCGCTCTTGGCTTCCGGCATGCTGACGGTGGAGAGGGGCAGCAGCTCGATCTGGTCCGAGAGGGCGGCCAGCTTCAGGGTCAACCCCTCGCGATCGACCCGCGGCATCCCCTTGAGCTTGGCGATGTCTTCCGCCAGCGCCTTGCGAATGGGCATCAGGCTGGGGTCGTTGAGCGCCTTGATCCGCTCGTCGGCGTTGCCGAGCAGGGTGATGGCGGAGACGATATCATGCTCGAGCCACAGCTTGCGGCCCGCCATGCGCACCAGGTATTCGGATTCGGCCAGCATCCAGTCGTTGGGGCGCTTGTCGTCGAGATCCAGCACCTTGTGCTGCAGGGCGTCCAGCGCCTCCTGCTGCTGTTGCTGGCTCTTGCCGAGGGCGCTGAACTGTTCGGCATCCTTGCTGTTGTTCTGATCCAGCTTGCCCATGGCCTCGGCCAGTTGCAGCTTGAGGGCGCCGAGTTCGGCCTGCTGGGCGACGGCATTCTGGTGGCCGTGCAGATAGAGGCCGCCGGTCAGCCCCAGGGCCAGCAGGATGGCAACGCCACCGAGGACGACGCCGGCGCCGCCCTTCTTGTTGCCGGCGGCCTTGTTCTCGGGCTTGTTGTTGTCGGCCGCGGGGGCCGCAGCACTCGGCTGGACTTCTTGCTGTTCAGTCATTCCATCTTCCTCAGTTCCAGGGC
>ERZ650302.2341-NODE-2341-length-10175-cov-6.045059_pt1 | contig 10175 bp, 8 predicted proteins | sample MGYA00376238_ERZ650302 | MGnify/ENA primary metagenome ERZ650302 (study PRJEB26733, sample SAMN07839298) | wastewater metagenome | biome: urban; feature: wastewater treatment plant; material: waste water | place: USA: North Carolina | collected 2016-04-28 ... | reverse complement strand
CGGTGTCATAAATGACGGCCGGCTCGGAAGCAGCCTGAGCGGAGAGGGCAGCGAGAGTGAGGGAGGCCACGGTGGCCAGCTTGAGCACTTTAGTCACGATCGTATCCTTGATTGTTATTAAGTGAGGGAACTTGCTTGCCTGTCAGAACAGGCTATCTAGCACGCAGGCTTACTCTAAGTCAGCCCCGATGCGGGTCAAGCAAATGATAAGGGAAAAACGTTTGCGTTAACGGTTTGAATTATAAGCAAATAACCTTATAAGCAGTTGTTTTTTAGCTGCTTTTTAGTTTTTTATGCTACCAACAAAAAGACCCAAACGACATTTCACTTATTGTTCAGCAACTTACTGTAAACCGTTTTCCCCTTTTATTCATCCGCCCCCCCTGCCAGCCCGTGATCCGGCTCGCAAAATCCCCACAAACCGCGCGAGCAAGAGTTGGCTACAGCTGGAAACCTCCCCGTCCAGTTCTCTCTGCGCCAGCCAAAAATTATTTTCCCAGCGATTTTTTCTATTATCATAAACACTAAATACTTGAGCTATTAATGCAAGCAGCATAATAATAAACAGGCCTATGCTATTTCCATATAAAAATATAGTAAATGCCTGTATTGCAACAATTACCCAGTTAATTACTAGTAAAATAAGTTCAAGGTTAGTTTTCATATTCATTCCTCCATCAAGTTCATGGTAGTGTCAAAAACTACCCATTTTATTGTTCTAAAATTCTTTTAAAACCTTGATTTATTGAAGGTTTGCAAATAAAAAGAGCATTGACCTCCCAAAAGAAGTATAATGAGTTCACCACAAACACCATTATCAACAAGGAGACAATGCTCATGGACATTATACTTTATTTACTTCTATTTATTCAATACCAACATAAACAAATCTGCTGGCTTTTTAATTTTATCTGCAGATATATTCCCCTTAAGCAGTGGGTCTTCGATGACTCCCATTCTCCCAAATATCAAAAATTCAAGATTGATAAGCTCCCAAAAATAATCTATTACGAAAAATGGGATTACAAAGACTACATTCCTTACCTCGAATGGAAGTATGGCAAGAAAATCAAACCTGTCAGCCGCCGTTCTGAATGTGATATTGATGACAACTGTACCTGTCCACGTTGCAATGCTCCAAAGCCTTATCTCTACAAGAATAATGGTTCAAAAGGACAGATTCTGTGCAAAGTATGCTCCACCGCATTCTCTCCGGAAGAAAACCGTTTTTCAAAGTCCTACTCCCTCAAATGCCCGCACTGCAATCACTCGCTGGCTCATAAGAAAGACCGCAAACACTTTGTTGTCCACAAATGCGTAAATCCAAAATGTCCTTACTACCTCCACAATCTAAACAAGGTTGATAAAAAAGACCTTAAGGAGGACTATGGCAAGAACAAATATAAACTCCATTACATCTACCGGGAATTCCAGATAGATTTCTTTCGCATGGATTTAAACACTCTTCCCAAGAATGCTTCTTCCCTAAAATTCAGTAAACATGACCAGCATGTCATGTCTCTTTGTCTTACCTACAAAGTGAATCTTGGGTTATCGCTTCGTAAAACCGCTCAGGCATTGAAGGACATACACGGCATCAGCATCTCACACCAGCAAGTTGCCAACTATTGTAAAACCGCCTCTGCCTGCATAAAACCTTTCGTAGACAACTACGATTACAAAACTGGCAATGTATTTACTGCCGATGAAACATACATCAAAATCCGTGGTATCAAAACCTATATCTGGTTTATCATGGATTCTGCCAAACGCTCTGTTATCGGCTATCAGGTATCTGATAATCGTGGTGTTGGTCCATGCATTCTGGCAATGCGGATGGCCTTCCGGCATCTAAAAGAACTGCCTAAGAACTTTAAGTTCATTGCAGATGGCTACAGTGCATATCCCCTTGCCGCCCAGCAGTTCTTCCATGAATTCGGTGATAAGTTTAAGTTTGAAATCACACAAGTAATCGGACTCACCAATGACGATGAGGTTTCTAAAGAATTCAGACCTTACAAGCAGATGATTGAACGCTTAAACCGTACATACAAAGCTTCCTATCGTAAAACCAACGGCTTTGATAACATCGATGGAGCCAACTATGATCTCGCCCTCTGGGTTGCTTATTACAACTTCCTAAGACCACATAAACACAACAACTATAAAGTCTTAAATGAAGTCGAAATGCTGTCTCAGGCTGACACGATGCTGGGCAAATGGCAGCTTCTCATCTTCCTTGGTCAACAGACGATTCTGAACCTGCAACACGGCGAAGCCGCTAACTGTTCTTAGATTCAGAGCCAGAGGTAATTATCCCAGCCACCGCAAAGCGGCGTGCCCTTGATGGCACGAAAAAGAACTGCTACACTGCTGTAATCGACGGAAAAACTCTAACTGTTCTTGAGTTCTTCGCCGTCGGTGATTAACCTACAGCAGTTCTTTTTCGTACCGTCAAGAGTGGCGGTGGGCTACCACAACCTAAAAGATCTACAGTTTTCAAGGTTCATCTGAGCCTTTTTCTTTTGCTCAGTTTTTTCATAGGTCATTTGACACTATCTAAATTCCATTTTCTTAATTTTATAAACTTGAATTGACCGAGCTGATAGTTACCGTTTTCTAACACTCCATTCATCATCTTGAGCTTTTCTTTCAGCATAGTAACCGCAAGGCATATCCTTTAGAATACCAACAGAATTATCTAAGTCGAATACTGATTTTAAGGATACTAACTTTGCTTCGTCTGTTTCATGTGCTTTTCCACATAGAAATTGCCACATTCCATCATCTTCATCATGTGATACATACAAAATAGGTTCTCCATTCTCTAATATGTGGCAACAGGTTATTGTAGCTGTATTTGGTGCATCATAAAATGGGAATTTCATATTTAACACTCCTTTCAAACTTGAATTTTATAACTTATCAATCCCAATATAATATTATCATATGGTCTATCTTCTTGCGGTCAGTCAGCTCTATAATATGAGGATTATTCTCTTCCTGAGCTATAATCCATACTTTATAGTTTCCACATTCATCACTATCTCCAACAAAAGAAATATTACTTGGTTCAGCAACACCACTTTTTTCAATATATCTCTCTATTTGGGAAATAGGTAAAACTGTGTCAATCCAAAGAGCATCGGCGTATGTTGATTTTTCTCCTTTACTATTTGTGATTTCATAGCCATAAGTAGATACATAAATTACACTATCTGAGTCAGCAGACTTAATCTGTGCTACAAAGTTTTGTAAAGGATTAATATCTTCTTCGTCTAAACAAAAACTATTATAATCCTTACTTTTTTTATCAAAGTAATTATCAAATCCCATCAGAACATCATCATTCAAATCAAATTTTCTTGAATTAAAAACTATTTCTAATATGCCCATATTTTATTCCTCAAATTTCAGTTTATTTAAGCCTTATGACCGCCGATTTGCTCGTTTCGGTCTTTGGCGGTTGCACCTTCTTCAAGGTTCATTCCCTTCAACACAGCATTCTTGCCAAACTTCTTTTTGATACTCAGCATTGCTTCTTGCATACGCCTTTCCCGTTCTAATTTTTCTTCTTCCTCCGCCTGCTTCTTCCTCTGTGCTTCGTAATCGGTAAAGAGGTCGAGTTGCTGGTATTCATCTTCCTGCTTGACGGATTTTTCATCAACAAGTTTATTCGCTGTGATTGTTATTCTGCGTACAAGCAAATGCTCGTCAACTATCCTGTCATACAAGTCCATCACGGCGTTGGTAATCAATCGAGTAGAGGAAGTCTTTTTCTCAAGATTCGCTGTTCCGTGTGCGTGCTTTGGAACTTTGCGTCCATATCGGTCAATCGTAACCTCGCCTTTGTATTGATATTTTAGGTTCGGATTACTTAAATTCTCAATATCATAGCCGATTGTCAACACAAGCTGGTCAGTTACAAGTCCTTTATCCACCAAATCAAGCACCATTTGGTCGGTCATTTCTTTTACAATCAACTTTGCCTTTTCGTAATCATACGGGCAGTGAAGTACCTGTCCTGAACATACACTATTGGTTTCCGGCTTATAGGCTTTGACCTGCTCCATCGTACAAGGTTCATATCCCCAAGCATGGTCAATTAGCAATTCCGCATTGATTCCAAACAGCTTGTAGAGCAGTTCTTCGTTATACAGTTCATTCGACTTTCCGATGGAACACCTTGCAATATCTCCCATAGTAAAAAGTCCATGTTCTTCCAGTTTCTTTGCATAGCCTTTACCAACTCTCCAGAAATCTGTAAGCGGTCTATGATTCCATAGCTGTCTGCGGTAAGACATTTCATCCAATTCGGCAATTCGCACACCGTCCTTGTCCGGCTCAATATGCTTTGCCACGATATCCATTGCAATCTTACACAAGTACATATTCGTGCCGATTCCGGCTGTTGCCGTAATTCCTGTTGTTTTCAAAACATCCTGTATCATCGTCATGGCAAGTTCCCTTGCAGTCATCTGATAGGTATTCAGATAATTGGTTGCATCTATGAATACTTCATCAATCGAGTACGGGAAAATATCTTCCGGAGCAATGTATTTCAAGTAAACACTGTAAATCTTGGTACTATATTCCAGATAGTATGCCATACGAGGTGGTGCAACGATATAATCAATCTCCAATGCCGGATTCGCATTTAATTCTGTACTGTCATCAGACGAACCAGTAAATGTACGATTTAGTGCTTTCCACCTTCGGGTATTATTAGCTTCTTTTACCTTTTGCACGACTTCAAACAAGCGTGGTCTGCCGGGTATCCCATAACTTTTTAATGACGGAGATACCGCAAGGCAGATGGTTTTCTCTGTCCTGCTCTTATCTGCAACCACAAGATTTGTTGTCAAAGGGTCACGATTTCGTTCTTTACATTCCACAGAAGCATAGAATGATTTGAGGTCGATTGCGATATAGGTCTTTTGCTTTGCCATCATTCTATGCCCCCTTTTAAAAATCCTTTGAGTAAATTATGCTATCGTTAGTGTCAATCCTCGGTATAAAAACCATCCAATACATATGTTGTGACTGGTGTTATATACAATTCATATTTAATAACCAGTCTGATTAAATCATTTCCGTCAATCAGTGTTATCGGCGTACCTTCTCTCGCAGCCTCTCTTGCCTTATTGGTAAATCGGCTATTAGTAATAAATACTCCATAATCGGCTTGATATTTGTTCATCGCCCCAAGAAATTGATTGATATCCGGCTCACTCACTGGATTTGAATTAAATCTTTTACACTGAATAACCACTCTGGTTGTTCTAAAATCATCGGCATCTACGTGATATCCATAACCATCAATGCCACCATCATTTGACACCTGAACGCCTTTGTTGGTAAACTCCACTCCCATCTTTGTAAGAAGTGCTCGTGAAAATTGTTCAAACTTTGCTGGAGACATATTAGCGATTGCACTCTGAAGTTTTACCTTGAAATCATCTAACAATTCGTCATCTGTGGATTCATTCTCCTCGTCTTCAACCTCCAGTGTTTCTACTGGCTTGTTTTTCGATTTGTTCTTAGTCGAATGTTCCTCCCAATAGCTTCGAGCCTTATCCCTTACTTCTGTCTTAACATCAAAATCTGTTAAATCTACATTTGCTCCATCTTGAGTAAGTGTAATCTTTGGATTGAATTTCACATAAGATATGAGTCCGACATAACTAAGCTCTTTAATAGCAAAATTAAACTTAAAATCAAATTTTTTGTACTGATTTCCTGTTTTATTAGATGTATATAGTTTCTGTTCAAATTCAGCAATATGCTCATCTAACTCACTAATTCTGTCTCTAATTTCAGAACGCTCTAACTGTCCACCTGCTTCCTGAAGGACTTGAAGGATTGGTTTAATAAGGTATGATACTTGTTCTTCTGTATTTAAATCGTCATAAAACATATTTACATTTACACCTCTCATTTACTGTGCATACTTCTTGAAATTCTCTGCCTGCTCAAGAACTTCCTTGTAAACATCATCAATGGTTACTGGCGGATAGCCGAACTCATCAAGCAGCAATATCAAATCCACTTGCAAGTTTGCCTTAATATCATCACGGGCAGACCAATCGGTATAGCGTGACTTATCATCAACAATCAGCTTTATCCTTTTGGATAGTTCAATCATTTTATCGTCCGGATATTCAAACTCAAACTTCTTGGAAACTGCTTTCAAAATATCATAGAAAGCTTTTTCTTCATAATCTATACCCATATTCTTGAAGGAGTTCTTTTCTGTTTTCAGTTCAGACAACAACTGTGCAAGCTGCTCCGCAACATCATCAAGGACTTCGTTGGCATACGCTTCATCACGACGACGGTTATTATACTCATCAACAACTTTCTTGAGTCTGTCTGCAAATTCCACACCCATAATCTTATTGACTTTCTTAAACTCGTCAATCGCCTGAGAAAGAAGTCTTTGAAGTATCTTGATTTTCGTATTCGGCAACTGAATAGCATTTATCTTATCCATATACTCATCGCTGAAAATGTCCACCGATATATGCTTTCCGGTTTCAAATAATTCCTCAATGCCATCAGACTGAATTGCACCCTCAAGCATTTTGCGGACACGAGCGTTCATCTGCTCAATATCCGGTGCATCGCCTTTTGTCAACTTGAAAAGGATAGAACGGACAGCACAATAAAAATGGATATAATCCTTATCTTCATCAGAGAATTTCTCACTTGAACTACAAAGATTAAATGCCTGCTTCATTCTCTTGACTGCTGCCATAAATCTTCTTTCCAGTTCTTCAGACAACTGCACATACTCAACTGCACGATTCAGGCAGGCAAGCTGTTCAGTAGGAGAACCGTTGAAGAAATCACTACTGTTAAAGTTGTGGAACATCTGACCAAGAACTTCTAACTGGTCTTTTACAATCGTGATAGACTGCTCCACACCTTCAAATTCTTCGCTCTCAAAATTCGTATATTTCTTGAGGGCAGTGTTCATATTTTTCTTAATACCTATGTAGTCAACAATTAAACCTTTATCTTTGCCCTCGCATACACGATTTACACGGGAAATCGTCTGAATAAGGGTATGCTGCTGAATAGGCTTATCAATGTAAATCGTATCAAGCTCCGGCACATCAAAACCAGTCAGCCACATATCTACAACAATGGCAATCTTAAAGTTTGACTTCGGATTTTTGAACTGACGGTCAAATTCTTTCCTATCCTCTTTTGTGCCAAGCATATCAAAGAGGTCTTTTTCATCATCTTTATTACGAGTCATAACCAACTTAATTTTTTCCATTGGCTTCAACTCTTTTTTATCTTTCTCACTCAGAACAACACCGTCATCACAAATTTTCTTTTCTGTCCATTCCGGTCTGAGTTCCTTTACTATCTTATAGAAATCGTATGCTATATTTCGGTTGGAACATACAAACATTGCTTTGCCTGCTACGGTTGCACCTTCTGCCACACGGGTTTCATAATGCTTGATAAAGTCCTCTGCAACAGCACGAAGTCTATCAGGGTCGCCAATAATAACTTCCATTTTGGCAACTGCTTTCTGACTTTCTTCTACTTGATGTTCATTTGCTCCCTCAAGCTCACACTGAGCATAGTATTCTTCAATCTGTCTTACCTTGTCCTGATTAAGCATAACCTTAGCTGCACGACCATCGTAAACAAGATTAACTGTAATACCGTCCTTAACAGCTTCCGTCATTGTATATGCGTCTACAACACCACCAAAGACTTCGATTGTTCCATCAACCGGAGTTCCGGTAAATCCAACATAAGTTGCATTTGGTAAAGAGTCGTGCAGATACTTGGCAAAGCCATAGGTTTTCTGAACACCTGACTCTGTAATCTTAACCTTTTGGTCGAGATTGATTTGGCTTCTGTGTGCTTCATCAGAAATACAAATAACGTTCGTTCTGTCTGTAAGAAGCTGCAAATCCTCTGTGAATTTCTGAATGGTAGTCAGATAAACACCGCCACTCTCTCGTCCTTGAAGCTCCTCACGAAGTTTCTCACGGGACTCAATACTTACAACAGTTTCATCCCCGATATATTTCTTTGAACCTACAAACTGTTTGGAAAGCTGGTCGTCAAGGTCTGTTCTGTCCGTAATAATAAGAATAGTCGGAGAAGAAAAGTATTTGCTTTTCATCAGCATACGGGTAAGGAAAAGCATTGTATAACTCTTGCCGCACCCTGTTGCTCCGAAGTATGTACCACCTTTACCATCTCCTTCAGGGCGAAGATGAGCCTTGATATTCTCATACAATTTATTTGCCGCAAAGAACTGTGGATAACGGCACACTATCTTCAAATCCTTATCTGAGTTATCCGGAAAATAAATAAAATCTTTGATAACTTCAAGCAAACGGTCTTTTCGGAAAAGTCCTTTTATCATTGTTACAAGAGAATTGATACCGTCCAGTTCTTTATCGTCTGAGTTTATCTTTCTCCACGCATAGAAGAAATCATACGGGCTGAAGAAAGAACCATATTTATTATTTGCTCCGTCACTGATAACAACAAACGCATTGTATTTGAAAATCTCCGGAATATCTCTACGGTAACGGATTGTAAGCTGCTTATATGCGTCCATTATGGTCGTATTCTCTTGTACCGCACTCTTAAATTCAAGAACAACAACAGGAATACCATTTACGAACACAATGCCATCAGGAATACGCAACTGATTATTTACGCCTTCAATTTCAAACTGATTAACCACTTTGAAAATATTGTTTTCGGGAGTGTCGAAATCAATAAGTTCAATATAGAGGTCTTTCTGCGTTCTATCCTCACGGTTAAGAATAAATCCATCGCAGAGCAACTTAAATACAGCTTTGTTTGCTTCATAAATCGTACCGGAAATATTACGCAGCATTAGAATGACACTATCCACCTCACTCGGTGTAATACCGTCTTTCGCATAGCGATTATAGAGGTATTGCTTCAGGTCGTCCGTAAGCAGAACCTCTGTCCTTTCTCTGTGTATCTGGTCGCCACTGACATAGGTGTACCCCTCGTCTTTGAACAACTCCATTATCGACATTTCCAATGCGTGTTCATTAAAATTTGCCATTGCGTTCACTCCTTTTTATCAGCATATATCTCTTTCAATATTTGCTTATATCGCTGTTCCATTTCATAATCCTGATATTTCAGTCCCAATTTGGCAAGCATTAGAGTTCCTTCCATATCATCTATATTTCCATAACTTACTGCACGACTTACTCCAGTCAATGCCCCAAGTATTAGCCTTGTGCAATCAAGAGCAAAATCTATCAACTCCTGAATGTCAGGATATGTAACCGGATTTTTGTCCCATACCTTTTCTTCTGCTAAAATATGTTTCTCATCATTATGAGCATATATTTTATTTCTTTGAACACGAATATTCTCTTGTTTTTTGCTGAGAGAGCAAAAACGCTTTTGATACAATCCTAAAAATTCTGAAAAAGTCAGATTAACTTGTATTGGTACTTTTTCAAAATCAGGTGTATCAAATAATTTTAGAATTTCTCTTTGGCTTTTCACTTCATTTTCATAGAAACATTCTTCCGTTGGTTTCAAATGATGCTGATATGGAACTTGGAAAGAATATTCTCTACCCTCTTCCTTAATTGTTACTATATCTCTATATTCTGGAAATAAGTCCAAATTATCTCTGCAATACTTTAAGAGCAAACCAACTGAAACAACGTCTTTTGTTTTATCATACAATTTTGCAATTTCCATAAAACAAGCCTTTTGCAACGCCCCATACACTACTTGATAAAAGGCAGGAGAAAGATTCATTTCATCGTTATACTTCTTGCTCATTTCTCTATACTGCATCATAATTGCATAATACGCATTAGCGTCAAATGCACTTTGATATAAATCCTCTGCAAGTTTGATTAACTTTTCTTTATCCATTTTTCACACTCCTTGCAGTAAATGATAATTTAGCGGCTTAATATGCCAGCTTTGCCAATAAAACAGATTGCAATTCATAAAGTCTTTGAATTTCGATAGTATTTGCTTCGATTTGCTCATTAAATATATCGAATTTATGTTGAAAGTCCTCTATAACTTCTGCTGGGGGTACGAGGATTTTCATTGACTGTATATTGTACATCGGTAACTTAGATTGAACTGCACCAACTGTTAATAATTCAATCTCTTTTATTTGCTTT
>ERZ650302.2338-NODE-2338-length-10182-cov-9.647872_pt1 | contig 10182 bp, 10 predicted proteins | sample MGYA00376238_ERZ650302 | MGnify/ENA primary metagenome ERZ650302 (study PRJEB26733, sample SAMN07839298) | wastewater metagenome | biome: urban; feature: wastewater treatment plant; material: waste water | place: USA: North Carolina | collected 2016-04-28 ... | reverse complement strand
AAATGGCTGACCAAATCAGTGATGCTATCTTGGATGCGATCTTAAAAGAAGACCCTTATGCGCGGGTTGCTTGTGAAACGCTTGTAAAAACGGGTGCGGTTGTACTGGCAGGTGAAATCACAACAACTGCAAATGTCGATTTTGAAGCCGTTGTTCGTCAAACCGTAAATGGGATTGGTTACCATCATTCTGACTTAGGTTTTGATGGTTCAACTTGTGCGGTCATTAACATGATTGGTAAACAATCACCTGAAATTGCACAAGGTGTTGACCGTCAAAAGCCTGAAGATCAAGGCGCAGGTGACCAAGGTTTGATGTTTGGTTATGCCAGCCGTGAAACTGATGTATTAATGCCTGCCCCTATTTCTTATGCACACCGCTTAATGGAAAAACAAGCTGAGTTACGTCGCAGTGGTGCTTTGCCGTGGTTACGCCCAGATGCAAAAAGTCAGGTGACTTTTGCTTATGAAAACGGTGTGCCTGTTCGTTTAGACGCTGTGGTGTTATCTACTCAGCACGATCCTGAAATTTCGCAAATTCAGCTTAAAGAAGCGGTAATTGAAGAAATTGTGAAAAAAGTGATTCCTGCAGAAATGTTCCATGCAGACACCAAATTCCACATCAATCCAACAGGTATGTTTGTGATTGGCGGTCCTGTAGGTGACTGCGGTTTAACAGGTCGTAAAATCATTGTTGATACTTATGGTGGTATGGCGCGTCATGGTGGCGGTGCATTCTCAGGTAAAGACCCATCTAAAGTTGACCGTTCTGCTGCTTATGCAGGGCGTTATGTTGCCAAAAATATTGTCGCAGCGGGCTTGGCAGATAAATGTGAAATTCAGGTGTCTTATGCTATTGGTGTAGCAGAGCCAACGTCTATTTCCATCAATACCTTCAATACAGCAAAAGTATCTGAAGAGCTGATCATTGCATTAGTCCGTGAACACTTCGACTTACGTCCATACGGGATCACTCGTATGCTTAACCTCATTCAACCGATGTATAAGCAAACTGCTGCTTATGGTCACTTTGGTCGTCAAGGTTCCGACACTGCATTTACATGGGAAAAAACTGACAAAGTTGAAGCCTTAAAAGCTTCTGCGGGTCTGTAATGTAAAACTTTTCAGTATTATCAAGCTCACTTCGGTGGGCTTTTTTTGGATAAAATTTAGCTGCCAAACTACAATATACAAAATACGAATATGTTATAGTGAATCATTCCTGAATTTTTCAAATCCAATCTAAGACAATGATGTAGGAGCTTATCATGGCGGTTATTCTTCAAGTCGATTTTACTTCTTAAGACCCATTTGGCGAAAGCATGAGCCAAGTGTACCGTGAACTTGCAGAAAGCATTTATCTGGAATTCGGCATGCTTTGGAAAATTTGGACATAGAACAGTCAAACGCAGGAAACAGGCGGAATCTATCTATTTGATAATGTGACCAATGCTGAACGCTATTTAAAAATGCAAAGCGCACGTTTAGAAAGTTTTGGCGTGAAGAATATACATGGCAAGATTTTGAGGTAAATGCTGCCCTGTTTGCCATTAACCAAGCTGACTTTTTAAGTCGCTAATTTTTTTTAAATAGTTCATCTAGATTGAAAAATAAAAAGGCGAGTGTATTGAATGATGAATTGAAAAAGCAGTTCAAGAAAATCCTGAGCCAATTGAAGACTCAGGATTTTTGAAATCTTGTATAGCCAAAGTAAGCGTTAAGTTAGATGCAGCACTTATTGTGTACGAATCACTTCAAGCACCGATTGTTGCACAGGCACTTCTTGATGATCTTGCAAATATATATGCACGACTTTAAAGACAACGGCTGCCGCTAAACATGCCAAAATACAGAATAACCAGAAACTATAAGGGCTACGAATATTGTGTGAACCACAAGTACCACATTCTTTTTCTGATGACTCCACCACCCGATTACAACATGCGCAACGATACTGATGATACAGCATAGGTATTCTCCTACTTCATTGTAATTCTTGTTTTTATTGTTACACCATCTACCGTGATGCAGTGTAATTTTGTTTAAGCCGCTGTGACACTTTGTAGCCTACATTTTTTAGATGATTTAGCCGACACAATTGCTTCTAAATTAGCATGTCAAACTTCTGCGCTTCACGCAAATCGTATTTTTGAATAAACAGTCACTTTATCCATCTAAAATAGGTATGCCGTGCTAAAATTCTGCATACTCGATCATCTAAAATTTAGACTCAAACTTGGCTTTCAGCGCATATTTTTATCACACGGAGTAAGTTAAAGTGGTGCAACTCATCAAAAAAGGCGGTTTGCGAGAGCGTGCTAACCGAAGCCGTAAATACCAAGGATCAGAAAATACCGAAGCAACTTTGCGATCAAACCGGACTTATCAACCTAATCATTTAGATAAAACTGAAATCACGACTGCAACCGAAATGCGGAATGAAAAATCGTCAAAATTGGCTTTGGACAACATCAAATCATCTGATTAATTGGCATCAAAACTTATTTTTAAAACATACGCAGCGCATCTAACCACAACCACACAGCAAACAATAAAAATAATGCACCCGATACCATATCAATATAACTACCTGAACGCTGATATAACTTTTTCATTTTTGGTGTAGAAAGCAGCAACATAAATAGTGTAAATGTCACAAAAGTTTGAATTGGAATAATCACTGCCAATTGAGCTTTTAAAGATGCGCTTGCCGATGAACTCAGCGCCAAAGCGAATACACTACTAAAATAAATTAAGGTTTTCGGATTAGATAAATTGGTGAATAGCCCCAATAAAAAGTAATTTTTTGCGGTTGGAATTTGCACTTGAGCATCATCAAACTGTTTGCGTTGCTGCCAGCTTTGCCAACCACCCGACAGCATGCCCCATCCCATTTTGGCAAGAAATAAACCGCCAATCAGCATTAAGACTTGCTGAATCCAAGGAAACTGCTGCACCAAAACCGTAAAACCCAATAGTGTAAGTACTACCCACACCACAATCCCAGATGAAATGCCCGCAATAATCTGCAAGGTATTACGACGGGTATTGCTGGCTGCACTTTTGGCAATTAATAAAACATCGGGGCCTGGACTAAGCTGTGCCACAAAATGCAGTGCACAAATGGTGAATAACAAAGACATAAATACATCAGGAGAATTGAAAGTCCGATTATACCTTGTGCAGCAGGAGAATAAGTAAAGCTTTAAATAGGCCTCTCAATATTAAAATATTCACGTATATATTCACAAAAAAAAACCATAAAAAAACCGAATCAGCGCGATTCGGTTTTGTATCAAGTATCATTAATACTATTTAGGGGGATTGACATCTTTCATTTCAATTTTTTTCGCATCGGGGGTAATTTCACGTGCTTCACCATCAATAACACTAGAATCACGACCACCGTTTTGCTGATTTTGCATGTCTTGCATTTGGCGCATTAAATCTGCAAATGGGTTTTGACCTGCTCCGCCCATGCCATTCATATCGCCCATCATGCCACCCATCATTTGATCCATCATGGCTTGCTGACGTTTCATCATGGCTTTCATCATTGCCGCTTTGAAGGCATTTTGTACGGCAGGAATCATCACCAGCAATGCTAGAACATCACTAATTAATCCGGGAATCATCAATAAAAAACCCGCAAAAATTTTAGGTAAATTATTGCTCAACGCAGGATCTGCACCTATCTGCCCCATTTGCATTTGCTGCATTTGTGGCATCACGCCTGCAGAATATTTACGAATCAGGTTCAAACCAATGAAGAAAGCAGCGACAAACCAAAAGAACACGTACCACATGCTCCCCACAAGGTCGCCCACACCAATCCAGACGAAGACTTCAAGAACTAAGCCAATTAGAACAATAAGAAATAATTTCATGAAAATTAATCTAATCTCAATAAAATAAATAAAATGCAGTAACCAAGTGCTTCATCGGGATCAAGCTTTTTTGATTCGCTGTTGTTTCAATATGGGCATTATTGTATTTTTAAAGGTTCGGTCTGTCATTAATATTTTCATCATCAGCCAATAACAGACTTAATATGTCTATATATTTGAACGATAAAGATAAAAATATTCGGCTTAAGCCAATAATACCCTCAACCCAATAAACACCGATGCTGCGATATAACTGCTCGGTATTAGGCTGATCGCATCGGCCTGTAAACGACAACGCTGCATTACCTCTGCAGGTACTAAACGCAATACCAACATAATGCCAAATGGCACTAAAATCAGATCATCCAAATAGCCCCAAACAGGTATAAAAATCTGGAATCAAGTCAATGGGAGAAATGGCATAAGCAGCTACCTACAAGGCCAAAAGCTTTGCCATGAAAGGCGTTTCAGGATCACGGGTTACAAACCAAACCGCATAAACATCTCGTTTAATTTGCTTCGCCCTCTGTTTTAGCCTATTTATCCGCTTCATGGCCGCTCTCATTTGCTACCGTATATAAAATATACGCCTCAAAACTTAAATAAAATGAAGTTCAAATTAAAAATATAGCGAGTGATACATTCTAATTGTTTAAACGGCATCTTACTGACCAAATGTTTGAAATTACTCCACACAAAAGAGATTTAAACTCCTATAATTCAACTTGATATAATTTTTAAGGCTTGGCATGTCACTTATTATTGGAATCGACCCTGGTTCTCGTCTAACGGGCTACGGCATTATTGAACGTGATGGTGCTAAATTACGTTTTGTAGATGCAGGAACCATTCGCACCGAAACCAGTGAAATGCCTGAACGCTTAAAACGAATTTTTGCAGGGATTGAACGGATTGTGAAATTTCACGGTCCGACTGAAGCTGCAGTTGAACAAGTGTTTATGGCGCAAAACCCAGACTCCGCGCTGAAATTGGGACAGGCACGTGGTGCAGCGATTGCCGCTTTGGTGAATTTAGATTTACAAGTGGCGGAATATACCGCACGCCAAATTAAACAATCTGTCGTGGGTTATGGCGCTGCCGATAAAGAACAAGTACAAATGATGGTCATGAAATTATTAAATCTATCCATCAAACCACAACAAGATGCTGCCGATGCTTTGGCTGCTGCAATTTGTCATGCTCACGCATCGGGTAGCATGACCAAATTAGCTGTGCTCAATGCCTTGGGCGGTATGGCACGTGGACGTAGTCGCTCAAATTCCAGACGTCGCTAAATCAGCGTCGTCATCGCTTATATTTTACTGATTTACAACCTTATAAATCGCTTGGCTCATGTGCTGTGCCTGCAAACCGCGCATGCCTTGTTCTGCCAACATATCCCCTGCCAAGGCATGTAACATGACAATTTCATGTAATTGAACTTGATGGTGAAACTGGGCTTTTAAACTGGCGATCACACCTGCCAACACATCGCCCATACCACCTGTCCCCATGCCCGGATTGCCTGCTGTACAAATCCATAATGAACTTGCTTGCGGTACGGTTGATCCAGCCTGCAAAGTCAAACTACCTGAACCTTTTAACACCCATTCACCTGCATAGCGTTGCTGCAATTGCTGAATCGCAGCAATACGATCCGCTTCAATGGCTGCCACTGTAGTATTCAGCAAGGTCGCAGCCTCACCTGAATGTGGTGTAGCATAACTGTTCGGTTTTAGTTGAGCTGGATGATTCGATAAGTGCGCTTGCTTCGCCATAAACCATAAGGCATCGGCATCGTAAACTACTTCTACCTCGGACTGATTTAGTGCGGCAAACCAGTCTGCATAATGCTGTTCTGCCCAAGCATCTCGTCCTAGTCCCATCCCTAAACTCACCGCATCGACTTGTGAGATCAGGTGTTGAATTTCTGCGTCTGTCAGTGTATCTATATCCCGCAACATTAAATTTGGCGCACGGCTTAAAATCGCCACTTGATGTCTGGCATGACACACCACCGTTACTTTCCCCGCACCTGCGCTCGATGCGGCTTCTGCAGCCATCATTACAGCGCCCCCCATTTGTGCATGTCCACCCACAATCAACACATGCCCATAACTGCCTTTGTGCCCAAAAGCCTGCCGTGCGGGTAGTTGAATCGTCGTTGGAGTGAGTTGTGCCAAAGCTTTGAGTTCTGCATCGGCAGGAATCAAATCTAGTACATCGACCAGACCCGTGTACTCTTGTGCTTGCCCAGTAAATAGGCCTGCTTTCAAACCTAAGGCTGTAAAGGTGTAATCCGCTTTAATCGCGCATGGCAATGGCTGACCTGTATTAGCATTTAAACCGCTTGGAATATCGACCGCAATTTTTAAACCCGCTTGTTGATTAATTGCGTGAATAATCGACTGCCACTCATCATTTAAAGGACGATCTAAACCAATACCAAATAATGCATCAATGTAGCAGTCATAGTTTTGTGGGAATGCAAAACCTTGCATTATATTGACTTGCTCTGCCTCGGCTTCTAAAAAAGCTTGATGTAAATCTGCCGATGTACCGCGCGTTGTAGCATAAATATCGACTTGAAAACCTGCTTGTTTTAAATATTTTGCAGTTAAATAACCATCACCCGCGTTATTACCTTGTCCACAACACACGGCAATTTTTTGTATGGTAGATGGCTGTGCCGCAAAAATTTTGCGAAGTTGTAAATACAGTGTCCACGCCACTTGCTGCATTAAACCGTAAGAACTGTTTTGGCGAGCAAACCAGCGTTGCTCCCACGCTTGAATACTTTGGCTATGATAAACAGGGCTATGGTACACTTGCTGCGGCATTTTCTTACCCTCTATTTTGTTATGGCAACATCCACCACTTCAGCACAAATTTCTCTGTATCAAGACGATCCAGTCGCCTTGAAAGCGTGGATTAAAGCGCAAGCTTTGGCGCTTGGTTTTGCTGATTGTGTCATTGCCAAACCAGATGCTCAAGCAGAATTAGCACGTTTTCAGGAATATTTAAAACGTGGCTATCATGGCGATATGAAGTTTCTGGAAGAAAATTTAGACAAACGTGCCAACCCTACACTGTTAGTCCCGAATACCAAAAGTATTATTTGTGTGCGGATGAATTATTTGGTGGAAACACCACGTCCAAGACATATTCCCGATGCGCCTAATTCTGCCATTATTGCCCGTTATGCACGTGGACGTGATTATCATAAAGTCTTGCGCGGACGCCTAAAAACCCTTGCGACTCGGATTCGTGAAAAAGTAGGAGAGTTTGAATCACGCCCCTTTGCTGACTCTGCCCCGATTTTTGAAAAGTCGTTGGCAGAAAGTGCAGGCATGGGTTGGACAGGCAAACACACCTTACTGATTCATCAAAAATCTGGGTCTTTTTTTGTATTGGGTGAGCTGTTTACTTCACTAGATTTACCTTTTGATGCACCTGCAACATCGCATTGCGGTTCTTGCACAGCCTGCATCGACATTTGTCCAACGCAGGCCATTGTTGAACCTTATATGTTGGATGCGCGTAAATGTATCGCTTATTTGACCATTGAATATCAGGGTATCATTCCTGAAGAGTTACGTCGTGGCATTGGTAATCGGGTGTTTGGTTGTGATGATTGCCAACTGATTTGCCCGTGGAATAGCTTTGCCCAAGTCACCACGGTGGAGGATTTTCACCCTCGACATGCCTTAGATCAGGTCAGTTTGCAAGATTTATGGCAATGGGATGAAAGCACGTTTTTAGCCAAAACGGAAGGTAGTCCATTGCGTCGTACAGGCTATCAAAGTTTTATGCGTAATATTGCAATCGGGCTTGGAAATGCCCCATTTTCAGCACAGATTTTGCAAACTTTGCAGCAAACGCGAGCACAGCATGATGAGATTGTGCAAATCCATATTGATTGGGCAATTCAGGAACAATTGCTTAAACAGCCTAAATTTTAAACAAAAATAACACCCAAAATAGTGCGATATTTTGACTGCAGGTTACTTGCCAATTTATGCAGTTAACTGAATTTTAGAGACCAATTCATTACAAAATAAAAATTCATAAAAATTAATTTTGCCGCGAAATAGCAGTAAAATTGCTTAAGTTTGCAACTAAGTCGACTGCATGATTTTGTTTCCACACTATCAAATATTAGCCATGAAATTGGGAGATTATGCCTTTCTGATTCAAACTATTTGTGTATGATACAGACTATGAATAATAGGGATGATGGACTTTTACTTATGTCAGTACGCAATGATTGGACTCGAGAAGAAATTCAGCAGTTATATGAACAGCCTTTTCTGGATTTAGTCTTTGAAGCACAGCGCGTGCATCGCCAACATTTTGCTGCCAATACCGTACAAGTCAGTACCTTATTGTCGATTAAAACAGGTAAATGCCCTGAAGACTGCAAATATTGTTCGCAGTCTGCGCATTATGATTCACAACTTGAAGCTGAAAAACGTATTGCAGTGGATAAAGTCATTCAGGAGGCTAAAGAAGCCCTAGCATCAGGTTCTTCACGTTTTTGTATGGGCGCTGCATGGCGCAACCCGCATGAACGCGATATGCCGTATGTTTTAGAAATGGTGCGTGAAGTCAAAGCACTCGGCTTAGAAACTTGCATGACTTTGGGGATGTTAAACCAATCTCAGGCAGAACGTTTAAAAGAGGCAGGCTTAGATTATTACAATCACAACCTAGACACGTCGCGTGAATATTATCCCAATGTCATCAGTACCCGCAGCTTTGACGATCGTTTAAATACTTTGGATATTGTGCGTCAAACAGGTATGAAAGTGTGCAGTGGCGGTATTGTCGGTTTAGGTGAAGACACTCAAGACCGTATTGGTTTATTGCATGAATTGGCAACTTTACCGTTACACCCTGAATCTGTGCCAATCAATATGTTAGTTCCAATTGAAGGCACACCACTGGCTGAAGTCGAAAAGTTAGATGTGATTGAGTGGATTCGTACCATTGCAGTGGCACGTATTATTATGCCAAACAGTTACATTCGTTTATCTGCAGGGCGTGAATCATTGTCTGATTCAGATCAAGCACTGGCATTTATGGCAGGTGCGAACTCGTTATTCTCAGGTGAAAAGCTTTTAACGACGCCAAACGCAGGCGAAGGCAAAGACAAACAATTGTTCCAAAAATTAGGCTTAGTTCCTGAACGTGCCAAGCCAACGGTTTCGGAATTGTCGGTGGATGCGATGGCTGTGGCTTAGAGTTCTTAGCTTCTATACAAATATACAAAGTCCCATCAAGGGACTTTGTTTTTTGTGTTACATTTCATCTCTATGCAGCAAAATAAGTCTGTTCGGCAATGCTTTTAAGAAGTGATTAAAATTCCGTAATTGGCATTCAAATACTGCCCTGCTTTAATGATATCTACCCCGTTGGCATGTTCTACCGTCAGTTGTTGCTGAATCGCATCATAATAAAACCGATCATAACAGTTCTGATGATGCAGCAACCAAGTCAAAGTATCTGTCAGATTGTCATCTACAATATACGTTTTTTCTTGAAAGTTTTTAGTCATAGATACGGTCGGTGCAATATTTCTGATTACAAGATTTTAAGCGGAATACTTTGTCGGATAAAGTATGCAGAAGATAGAAAATTTAAACACGCTTGGATAAACCAAACTTAGTACAGGATGAAGAATATCTCCAGCAAAAGCTGCGGGATTGACATATAAGTTTTGAAAATGAATAAATTTAGTCTAATCGATACTTACAGGCAAGGTTAAGCAAAATATTCAGACTGTTACAGCCTAAAATAAAACAGTGAGCCATAAAGACTCACTTGATTTTAATACAGATTCAATACTTAACATTATTGTGTCTTAGAATCCCCACACTTGCGACACTCTAAATGCGCCCCGATTTCATCCATTGCGTCATATTCATAAATATGGATACAGAAAATTTGCTTTAACAGTTTGATCATAAATGACATTCCTTTTGATATTTATACATCAAGTTTGTAATCTCATCCTGAGATACAAATGCCATCAAGGCTGATTGACATAAACTACTATTATCATACTTTAAGAAAATAGCAAATCTAATTTAGGAACTTTCCGACAAATGACAAATTCATCTACTTACTGAAATTAGGCACATAAATTATAGGACTTACGCATTGACGGATTCAAAAAAGTATTAAAATACTTTATAAAGTATCTGTGATCAGACGAATTAAAAATGCTTCTACAGCAACTTGTACTCTACCCATTTATATGGGCTTTCTCATGACAGAACCGAACTCTATTAGCT
>ERZ650302.2334-NODE-2334-length-10198-cov-36.485261_pt1 | contig 10198 bp, 11 predicted proteins | sample MGYA00376238_ERZ650302 | MGnify/ENA primary metagenome ERZ650302 (study PRJEB26733, sample SAMN07839298) | wastewater metagenome | biome: urban; feature: wastewater treatment plant; material: waste water | place: USA: North Carolina | collected 2016-04-28 ... | reverse complement strand
GTACCGATGCTATCAACCGTATTTTGGATATCGAGCCGACCAGTATCCACCAGCGGGTGCCTGTGGTACTGGGGGCAAAAAACGAAGTAGCATACGTCAAAAAGCTGCATGAAGAAGTCAAATAATGCTCATCACTTCAAAAGACAACCCAACTATCAAAACTGTCCATGCCCTTCTCACTGGGTCGCGCCAGCGTAAAAAACTGGGCAAAACCGTGATAGAAGGCACGCATTTGCTTGAAAGCTATGTCAATGCTAGCCTCACACCCGACACCGTGATTGTCAGCGAAAGCGGTCTGCACAATGATGAAATCAATGCCTTATTAAATCGTCTTAACAATGTGAAAACGTTAACGGTTAGCGATAATCTGTATAAAGAGATTCGCACGCTGGGCGAGAGCCTGCCCATCATGGCGATGATTGACATGCCGCATTTAGACTTTAATCAGCCCATCACCAGCGATTGCTTAATCATCAATGGCGTGCAGGATAATGGCAATCTAGGCACGCTGTTACGCACCGCCTCAGCGGTGGGCATAAAGACGGTGATTTGCACCCAAGGTAGTGCGGCTGCCTATTCACCTAAGACGCTGCGAGCGGGCATGGGGGCAAATTTTAGTTTAACCATTTATGAAGGCATCAGCGTAGATGAGGTATTGACGAAGGTCAAAGTGCCGATGTTTGCCACGAGCTCACATACCGATCATATTATTTATCAGACCGATTTGAGACAACCGTTAGCCTTGATTATGGGGCATGAAGGGCAAGGCGTGGATGAGAGGTTACTTAGTCAATCTGCGCCGATTGCCCTACCGCAGCCCAATGGTCAAGAAAGCCTAAACGTGGCGATAGCAGGGTCACTGTGTCTGTATGAAATGTTACGGCAAAGACGCTACGCGTGATTTCCATACAGGATTGCCATAAATGCCATCAATGAATGAGTGTGACATAAATGACTAAACAGCCTGTGTTTAGTCTTTTTTGTCCTCACTATCACCTGGTATCACCGCTTTAGCGACGGCTACCGTGCCTTTGACCACCCCTTTGGTGGTCTTATAGGCAACTTTAACAGGGACAGTGACAATTTTATGCACACACCCTTGTAAGATAACAGCGGTGGTCAGCAAAAAAAGCAGAGTGGTTAGTTTTTTCATTCGTTACCTTTAATTGACTTTAAGATTGACTTTAAGAACGATAATCAGCATTGATTTTGATATACTCGTATGATAAATCACAGGTATAGACGGTATCACTCGCCTGCCCGCGACCCAGTTCAATATGAATAGTAATTTCAGGACGCTTCATCACCTCGCTGCCACGCGCCTCGGTATAGTCTTGTGCCAAGCCGCCGCGCTCGCAGATACGCACATCATCGAGTGATACCGCCACTTTTGACTGGTCGAGCATCACGCCCGCTTTGCCTACCGCTGCCAAAATACGTCCCCAATTTGGGTCACTGGCAAAAAATGCGGTTTTTACCAGCGGTGAATGCGCCACTTCATACGCGATTTTGGCACATTCTTCAGCGGTTTCACCGCCTGTCACTTTGACCGTGATAAATTTGGTTGCCCCTTCACCATCGCGTACAATCAATTGAGCGATTCGAATCATCACATTGTTAATCGCCTGATAAATCGCTTGATAATGCGGGTGATTTTCACTGTCAATCATCTCCCCAACTTGTCCTGTGGCAATCAACGTACAGCAGTCATTGGTTGAGGTGTCGCCATCCACCGTGATGCGGTTAAATGACTGATTCACCGTATCAGTCAAGATATTTTGTAGCAACGATTTTTCAATGTTGGCATCGGTTGCCACAAAGCCAAGCATGGTCGCCATATTGGGGCGAATCATGCCCGCCCCTTTTGAGATACCTGTCACGGTATAGGTGATGGCATCAATCGTGACTTGTTCGCTATGTCCTTTTGGGGTGGTATCGGTAGTCATGATGCTATGAGCGGCGCCAAGCCAATTATCTTCGCTTAAATTGGCTAAGGCGCTGTCTAACCCTGCGATAATTTTATCCGCCGGCAAGGTTTCCCCAATCACCCCGGTAGAGTAAGGCAATACTTGCTCGGCTGCGACAGCGGTTTTTTCTGCCAGTGCCACACAAGTTGTTTTGGCACGCTGTTTACCGTCTTCACCCGTGGCAGCGTTGGCGTTGCCCGTGTTGACAATCAAATAACGCGGACTGTCTTTGCCGATAAATTCTCGCAGCAACTGCACAGGCGCGGCACAAAATTGGTTTTGCGTGGTGACAACCGCGGTGTTTGCGCCCGCTATGATGTCAAAAACCGTTAAGTCTTTGCGCCCTGCATAGCGCACATGGGCTTCGGTGATGCCAATTTTTATCCCTTTCACTGGGTTTAATTTTACAAGTTCGACATTGCCAACTGGCATGAGAGCGCTCCTTACTGTTGTTTAATTGATTAATCCAAAAAATCTGCCCAAATCGGGGCATGGTCGCTGGGTTTTTCCATGGCGCGTAAATCATAGCTGACGCCTGCACCGTTGAGCTTATCCGCCAAATCAGGCGTCATCAAAATATGGTCAATCCGCAGCCCACGCTTTGGCTCATCGTCAAATCCCTTGCTGCGATAATCAAACCAGCTCAGCGCTTGACCGTCGGCATATAACGCCCGATAAGTATCATGCAAATCTGTGGCAAGCAGGGCTTGGTACCACTCTCGCTCCTCTGGCAAAAACGAGCACGTGCCATTTTTTAGCCAACGTTTAACACTATCCTCGCTAATACCAATATCAAAATCAAGCGGCGCAATATTCATGTCCCCCATCAAAATCATACTGCGATTTTCGGCTTTAAGCTGCAAAATATAAGCCGTTAAATCAGCATAGAATTTGCGCTTCATCGGAAATTTGGTTTCATGCTTGCGATTTTCGCCTTGCGGGAAATAGCCATTGAGCACATCAATATATTTGCCATTAAAATCATAGCGCGCATGGATAAATCGTCGCTGCGCATCGTCGCTGTCGGTTGGGAAGCCTTTTTGTACAAAAATAGGTTTTTGTCGCGATAATAACGCCACACCATAATGAGATTTTTGACCAAAAAACTCGACATGATAGCCCAATTGCTGCACGCTCTGTAGCGGAAATGCATCATCATGTACTTTGGTTTCTTGTAGCCCAATGACATCGGGTGCGATGATATCGCGAATGGCTTCAAGCTGGTGTGGGCGCGCCCGCAATCCATTGATATTAAAACTGACAAAACGCGGCATGTGTTTTCCCCAAATTGATAAATGTGTCTTGGTATTGATAAATATGGCTTGGTTAAGCGTTAAATGCCGACTATATTAGCGGATATTGCCCGCAAGCTCAATTTGAAAGCAAATTGGGTGTGCAGCGCTGAGCTTATGCATGATGAACCTGCAAATAGCAGGTGAAGTTTAAAAAAATTTTGGTATAATCAAAAAACCTTGCACTTTAATCACTGCCAACTTTGCAAAATATTTTTTTCAATTTTTTCTGGCGACGTGCTGACCTTATACTTAAAAAAGACAATATAATGGCTCGAGTTTCTTCTATTACCCGTGTTTTAAAAATCATCGAAGCCGTGTCTGCGGCACAGCGTCCTTTATCGCCGCTGGATTTGTCTGAGATTTTGGATATTCCAAAACCGACCATGCACCGACTGATACAGCAGCTGCAAGAAGAAGGCTTTGTGCGGGTCGATATCAATGGTACGATTGTGCCTGCGTCGCGTACGCGGCATATGGCAATTCATCTGTGGCAAAGTCAGCAAGTGGCGATTCAGCGATTTGCGATTTTGCAAAGACTGGTTGATAAAATTGGTGAAACCTGTGGCATGGCGGTGCCCTATTACGTCAACATGGTATATACCGACCGCGTACCTTGTCCTTCTGCCTTACAAGTATATATGCCCACTGATTCGCAAGCACCTATTTGGTGTACGGCGGCTGGTAAAATCTACTTAAGTACGCTCACAAAAGATGATAGAGTGACGCTACTAAAAAATTTATCGTTAACCGCTATCACCCCTGCCACGATTACCGATAGGGATGTACTCAATCAAAGTCTTGATCAGGTAGCCAAGCTGCGCTATGCAATTTCTGATGAAGAATATATCGCCCAAGCGGTTTCAATTGCTGTGGCAATCAATGACACCCAAGGTCGTTACATCGGCTCACTGTACACAACCGCACCTAAAACGCGCAAATCCGTCGAGGACTTGATTGGGTTTGTACCTGATATGCAAAAAGCTGCCGATGATATTCGTGATGCGTTTTTTGGGGAAATTTAAATGTTATCCTTGACACTTTTGACAAGGTAAAGTTAAAACGCTCAAAGCGATTTTATTGATGAATTTTAAAACACATAGCGGGGCTTAATCATTTGATGGCTCATCAATGTGGCAACAAACCCAAATGTTGTAAGCCTTGATAGATGCCATCTTCCCACGCAGCTGGACATACATAGTCAGCCGCCGCTTTCACATCGGCATGGGCATTCCCCATCGCCACGCCAAAGCCGACGGTCTGTAGCATTTCGATATCATTCACCCCATCGCCAAATGCCATGGCATCTTCAAAATCCAGCCCCAGTTTATTGAGCGCCTGCGCAATGCCGCGTGCCTTCGAGCCTGTCGCATCTAGAATATCGATACCGTTTTTATGCCAGCGCATGATTTTTAAAGTCGAGGGAAATTCAAAATTTACCTGCGTGTTGTCAGGATGAAATGCCACGACTTGATAAATAGGTATCGACAAATCAATGTCATCATGACGGGCAGTACGGTAAGCTATTTTAAGCGAATTTAAAGCGTCTGACAGCGCATCATCTTCCGCTAACGCGATAATTTCCGTATCGGTCATGTAGGCATACGATAAATTGTTTAATTCAACATAATCGGTAATCAGTTTAAGTTGCGCAGGGGTCATCGGATAATGCGCTAACAACTCACCTTGGTGATGACTGCATTGACCGTTAATGGTGACCAGCACATCGATACCCACGGTTTCAATGAGCTCATACACAGCTTTGGGAAACACCGCACGACCCCGACCGGTGGCGATAGCGACCATAATGCCTTGCTGCTTTAATTGTTTGAGTGCCTCAATCGCGGATTGCGGCACCCTTTCTTGCTGCTTGATGTACAACGTGTCATCAATATCAAAAAAGACAATTTTTGGTTTTTTGGGGCGTGCTGTTGGCTTAGACATAATAACACTAATGCGATAAATTGGGATTGACGCTAATTCTACCCTATTTTTGGGTTAACTTTTGAATTAACGACTAGAAAAAAGCCAGAAAAAAATCCTAGCTTTTTGCTAAATGCCAAAACTTATTGCAAAACGTTCGCATCATAATGCGCCATAATGCTTGAGAAATCTTTATCCCCATGTTGCTCGCTATGTTTGCTATACAGTGCCGTGGCTTGATCTGCCATTGGTGTCACCACCTGGGTATCATCGGCTGTTTGTTTGGCAAGGTTCATGTCTTTGAGCATGAGTTTACTCATAAATCCACCGCTATAACCACGGCTTGATGGCATGGTGTCACCAACATCGGGATGCGGATTACACACTTCTAGCGCCCAGTTACGACCGGTGCTGGCTGACAAAATACTCGCTAAGACTTTTGGGTCTAATCCATTTTTGGCGCCCAAATTCATGGCTTCGGCTGTCCCTGTCATAATCACGCCAAGCAGCATGTTATTACAGATTTTAGCAACTTGACCTGCACCGACCTCGCCCGCGTGAAAGATATTTTTCCCCATCGCCTCTAAAACGGGTTTGACCTGTTCAAATTGCTCAGCTTGCCCGCCCACGATAAAACTGAGTGTTCCTGCTGCTGCCCCTGCGGTACCACCTGATACGGGCGCATCCATGAACTGAATGCCTTTCTCTGCCGCGACTTGCGCAACTTCACGTGCATCACTCGCTGCGATGGTGCTACTATCGACCAGCAAGGTATCTTTACTGACCACATCGAGCAAGCCTTGATTACCGTCTTTACCCAGATACACCTCTTTGACATGTTGACCTGCAGGTAACATGGTGATGACCATATCCACCTCTTTGCTTGCGTCCACAGGTGAAGTCGCCACGTTTGCCCCTTGTTTGGCAAGGTCGTCTAGCACGGCGGTGTTTAGGTCAAATACGTTTAAGGCAAAGCCATTTTTGATGAGATTTTCTGCCATCGGTTTGCCCATGTTACCAAGCCCGATAAAGGCAATTTTTTTAATGGCTGTTTGTTGATTATTTGACATATACAATCCTTGTATGTTGTGGTGTTTGTAAACTTTATACAGCAAGTTTGGCTAATTTTGCTGAGAGTGAATCGCTACCCAACCAAGCCTCAAAGGGATGTTCGCTATTGGGAAAAGCTGACGCAAGATGTGACTGGATATAGCTGGCATCGCATTCATCAAGGGTTTTACTCCATTTTGGCGATTTGTCTTTATCAATCAGTAAGGCGCGTACACCCTCACGAAAATCGGGGTAATTGACACAATGTAGCGACGCATTCATCTCCATATATAGCACTTGCTCAAGCGATAATTTGCTGGCATGTTTAAACATCTCAACCGTTAATGCTGCGCTGACGGGACAACCGTGCTGATAAGTTTCGACCGCTTTGGTGAGCCATTTATCCGCTTCGCCGTTGACTTTGGTGAAGTTGTCATTGCGCAACGCTGCGTCTATATCATGCACTGAGCCTTTGTTTACTAGCGTTTGGATGGTATTAAAATGCTTCATCAAATGACTGTCTGCTAAGTGCTCAGTATGATGAATTTTAGCTAAGGCTTGGCTTGCGATATCATGTAAATTGCTGCCAGCTTGCCAATTGGCTTGTTTTAGCGCGTCAAGCACTTTGTCGTATTCGCTACTTGCCACCGCATACTCAGCAAGGCTAGAGAAAATCGCATCGTTGGCGTTGCAGTTCGCCCCTGTCAAGCCCAAAAACAGCCCAATTTTGGCAGGCATACGCGCCAAAAACCACGAACCTGTGGCATCAGGGTATAAGCCGATGGTAATCTCAGGCATGGCAAAACGGGTGGTTTCGGTGACGATACGATGGCTACACATCGCCATCAAGCCCATGCCACCGCCCATGACAATACCATTACCCCACAAGACAATCGGTTTTGGGTAGAAGTGCATTTGCCGGTATAGGCTGTATTCGTTTTCGAAGAATTCAACCCCGTACGGATTGGGCTGCTGCATAGGCACTTGTGGCGGCGTGTCAATCATGCTGTCGTACAGTTTGCGGATATTGCCCCCTGCACAAAAGGCTTTTTCGCCACTACCTTTGAGCAAAATGGCGACGATGCTGTCATCAGTTGCCCAGTCGCTAAGTTGTTGTGACATGAGTTTGCACATATCGACACTTAGGGCGTTTAGGGCTTTCGGGTCGTTCAATGTCATCGTGCCGATGTGGTGACCGCAGTGGGTGGTTATCGTTTCAAATATTACAGGTTGGTCTTGATTGATGTCTGTCATAATATTCCCTATTAATTATCGTTGTATCCAAATTGTCGAGTAAGTAACACATTCTTCCAGTGGCTTTCTCTGACTAAAATTTCATTTTCACTGCTATGAGTATCTGCTATTTCTAAAATCGAAAAGTAAAAATTCTCAAAATGCACGTCACCAAATTGCTTTTTTAATTCAATTAATTGGCGATTATTACCATGTAAATTGGTTGCGTATTCAGCCCAACGCTGCCAAATACCCCCTTCACCTGTTGCACTACCTACATAGAGTTTGCCACTGCTTTTATCAGCAATTAAATAAACCCCTGCGACTGATGATAATGCTGACTGCCAATCGGACAAAGATTTTTTAACTATAGTTTTTAACTGAGAAAAACTAATATGCACCGACTTAAAACTTGGAAATTTTGCAAAGTCTAATGCTTGTGCTAAAACTTCGGCTACATTTAATTTTTCAACCCAATTTTCTGTAAGTAAATAGGATTGGCGGACGAATTTATTATCAACATTTTTTTTATCAAAACTAATAATTAATCTACCGTCTAGCTCTTTGGTTTCTTGTATTTCAACTAGCGGATAATAAATGCAATCTTCTCTTTGCGTAGGTATGTCAGATAAATGTACGCCTGCAAACAACCATAAATTTGGCGTTGGCATTGCGATAAAACTAACCACATACTTTCGGTCAAAATTACGTTTAAGCTGTTGGCGTTGCCATTCTTGAAAATCCCCTTGATAATAAACATCAAGCGGATTTTCTTTCCCATTAGTTATTGCGAAATGCAGTTTACTATTTTTAGGCGTCAAATCAGGGAGCAATATTTGCAATAAGTGAAACGCATTCATTCAATATTATTTCCAAACCGCAGAGCGTTTTTCAAGGAACGCATTGACGCCTTCTTGTTGGTTGTCGCCATCAAATAATTTGATAAATAACTCACGTTCCTTTATCCAGTTAAAACTTGGTGGCTGATAACGTGCCGACATAATCAAGGTTTTACTCGACGCAATCGCATCGGGGGATTGCTTCGCCACTTTTTGAGCCAATTCTAAAGCCGTTTGTAACCCTTTGCCACTTTCCACGACTTCTTCCACCAAACCAATTTGCAGCGCCTTATCTGCCTTGATACGCTCACCGCATAAAATCATCCGTTTTGCCCAGCCTTCACCCACCAGCCACGGCAAGTTTTGCGTACCGCCTGCACATGGCAACAAGCCAACAGATAGCTCAGGGAGTGCCATTTGGGCATGGCTCTCAGCAATACGGATATCACACGCCAAGGCACACTCAAGACCGCCGCCCATCGCATAGCCGTTGATACAGGCAATCGACACGCCACGAAAATTGGACAAGGCTTCAAACGCTTCACCAAACGCCATTGCCATTTCAACCGCTTGTCCTTTATCCCCACTGGCAAAGCTGTTTAAATCCGCCCCTGCGGAAAAAAACTTTTCGCCATCGCCATGCACCACCAAAGCGGTGACTTGCTTGTTGGCATTTAAGTCGCTAATGAGCTGCTTTAAACTGGCTAAACTTTCTTTTGTCCAAGTGTGGGCAGGCGGATTGTTTAAGGTTAACACCGCGATATGGTTGTCAATTTTTAGGTTTAAATTGGTATAGTTGCTCATAAAAAGTCCCTTTTGTTGAGTTTATTCTTTTATTCCAATATAGATTTCTACGGTGCCATCTAGCAGATATTTTTCATAATCTACTTGGTAGGCACGATTTAGTTCGCCCGATTCTTCCATTTGCCAAATTTTTACCCAAGTTTGTGGAATGTCTAAGCGAGTACATTTGAACACTTGATAAGGCGTATCGGGCAATTCAATGACTTTACCCATATTCGGCATTTCACTTGCGGTGCTACAGGTGTAATCACCTTGGTAATTTGAGTCAAAATCGTGATAGACACCATATAACACCGATAATCCATGACCTTGCAAAATCGTACTTTGCCATAGTTCGCCAAACTTTTTCATCACTTCGACATCGGTAAAATTGTTGGTGCGGATAGAAGTGATTTCGTAAACTTGCTGACTCATATTTTTGCCCTTTGCTATGGTTAAACGTTAATCATAGCAAAGTTTTATGGCAAATTTTCAATTTAGCTTTTTATAATGTAGGCTTATTGCAAACGTTCTAACGCCCCATCTTCCATCATTTTGCGAGACACAATCATCCGCATCACTTCATTGGTGCCTTCTAGGATTTGATGAACGCGCAAATCGCGTACATGACGCTCTAGCGGATATTCTTGTAGATAGCCATAGCCACCGTGTAGCTGAAGCGCTTGGTTGGCGATATCAAAACTCAAATCCGTGGCAAGGCGTTTTGCCATCGCACAATACGCCGTGGCATCGGGCGATTGGCTATCCACATGATACGCCGCCAATCGCACCATCTGCCGAGCCGACACCAAATGGGTGAGCATATCAGCAAGTTTAAACTGCACGTTTTGGAATTGGTCAAGGGTTTTGCCAAACTGGCTACGCTCCTGTACGTACTGCACCGCACGGTCAAGGGCAGCTTGAGCCGTACCCACCGCACACGTGGCGATATTGATACGCCCGCCGTCCAAGCCTTTCATGGCAAAGGTAAAGCCCTGTCCTTCTTCACCCAGTAAATTTTCGGCAGGGACTTTGACATCGGTAAAATGTACCGCTGCGGTCGGTTGGTTTTTCCAGCCCATTTTATGTTCATTTTTGCCGTAGCTGATGC
>ERZ650302.2333-NODE-2333-length-10199-cov-15.155363_pt1 | contig 10199 bp, 8 predicted proteins | sample MGYA00376238_ERZ650302 | MGnify/ENA primary metagenome ERZ650302 (study PRJEB26733, sample SAMN07839298) | wastewater metagenome | biome: urban; feature: wastewater treatment plant; material: waste water | place: USA: North Carolina | collected 2016-04-28 ... | reverse complement strand
CCGCGTTGTTCCAGCATGAAACACAACATCTCGCGGATGGGTGCTTCATCCTCAACAACCAATACACGCTTTGACATGATAAAAACCCTTTTATGACAAGTCTGATGCCATTATCAGAAGGTTTTATGACAGTTTTATGATAGGCGTTATTCTTGTCATATCAAGGCAATACAATTCTACTTTCTCCGCCGCCCATACTTTGCACTTTGATCTGCACGCCAATGCGCTCCACCAGCGTTTGTACATGTGAAATCACACCAACTTGCCGACCTGCAGCTTGTAGGGCGTCCAGACTGGCAATGGCCGTATCCAGACTTTCCGGGTCGAGAGTGCCAAAGCCCTCATCGATGAACAGTGATTCAATGCGAGTATCGTGCGACGACAAGGATGACAACCCTAATGCCAGTGCCAATGACACGAGGAAACTTTCGCCACCGGACAACGATTCTACGGCGCGAATATCATCCCCCATGTCACGGTCAATAACTTGTAATGCCAGATCGGTGCCTGGCACTCGTTGCAACTGATAACGCGGCGCTAGTTCGGCTAAGTGTAAGTTCGCCAGCCCCAACAACTGTTCCAGCGTCAGGCTTTGCGCAAAAGTACGGAATTTGGCACCACTGGCAGAACCAATCAGATCACTCAACTGCTGCCAGCGATCACTGATTTGCAATTGTGCTTGATAGGCTTGCTGCAATTCAGCTTGTGTTATCGCCGCCTCTTCTGCTTGCAACTGCAGTCGTTTGATGTCAAATAACAGTTGATCTAAGTCTTGTAGATGCAGCGTCATATCTTGCTGACGCGCAACGAATTGATTGAGATCTAACATCGCCCACTCGGGCTGCGATTGTTGTAAAGCCTCACAACGTTTGAGTTGCAGCTCGATCTGTTGCTCACGTTCCTGTAACCGTGTTTTGGCTTGCGTGAGCAGCTCATCTAAATGTGCCAGTTGTTCGCGCTGCAAACGCACATGCTCTATCGGCACAATTAACAACTGCCGAATTTCATATTCAGTTAAATTTAATTTTTGCTGCTGCTGCATGGTGCTGCGCAATAACGTACGCTGCTGAGCCTGCAGTTGTTCCAGATGGTGTTGCTGGCTGGCCACTTGCGATTGCAAGGCGATCCGTTGTTCCTGCCACTGTTGCAATTGCTGCTGTTGCTGCTCCGCCAATTGCCGGTTTTGTTGTAGACGCTGAAGCCACTGTTGCTCTAACGGCTCAGCAGCCTGACCATTCAGACATTGCTGACGCAGTGAAAGTGTTTGTTGATAATCGGCCTGAATACGTTGCAGCTCTTGCTGACGCAGTTGCAGTTGTTCCTGCAATGTTTGCAAACGACTGTTTTGCACTGATAGAGCGGAATGCAATTGCTGATATTGTTGTTCACTCAACGTCCAGCGCTGCTCTACTTGTTGATATTCCTGACAGCATTTTAGCCAGCCTTGTAACCAGATCTCGCCCTGCTGTAAGTTCAGATGCGGGCGCCACTCCAACGGAGCCAGTTGTTCTTCAAGTGATAATTCACTTTGTTGTAAGCGTAAAAGCAATGCGGATTGTTGTTGCTGTAACTGTTCAAACGCACTCTGTTGCATGCCGCTTTGACGGCGTAACTCCATCAACTCCCGCTCATGCAATTGTGCCTGCTGGCTGAGTTTTTCCTGCTGAACCAGTAATTGTTGCTGACGTTCGAATTGCGCACGGGCTAATTCATATTGCTGATGCAACTCGCCGGCTTGTACCGCTTGCTGATGCTGTAATTGCGCCAGCAAGACAGCTAATGGTAGCCACTGACTGTCATCTTCTGGCCATGCGGGGAGCAACGAGGTATGGGCCTGACGCAGCGCTTGCCATTGCAAAGCTTGTGTCTGTAAAGCTTCATCCAATTGGATAAGCTGACGCTCCAGTTCTTTTCCGGCTCGTTGCGTTTGTAATTCAGCTTCCTGTAATTGCGCGGCTTCCACCTGTCCTTTTTCTAATTGCTGTTGCAGGAAAAGTTGCTGACGTTCTAACTGTTGTAACAGACTATCAGTGACCATCTCATGCTGATAAGGATGGTGGCTGGAACCACAAAGTGGACACGGCTCGTTATCAACCAGATAACCACGATAATCCTGCAATTGGCTGCGTAACAGAGCCTGTTTCAGCGTGTGATGCACCTCTTTCAATTGCGTACGTAAATCGTCTAATTCCGGTTGGATAGCTTGCTGACGTAGGGTGATTTGCTGCAATGCTTGCTGTGCTAATTGCAGACGCTGAACTAATTCGGCACGTTGTCGTTGGCTTAAGATTGCCTGTTCAGCCAACCCTTTCAAATGATGACAACGTTCCGCCAGACTCTGCGCTTCCTGCCAACGGCTGTGTAACTGTTGTAACGACTGCCATTCCTGCGGTGTACCTTCTTGTTGTAAACGCAGATTAATGGCCTGTAACGCTTCTTGTTGATGCTGGAAATGGCCCTGCACAATGATTTGTGCCTGCTCTAACTCACGCAACTGCCGCTGATAGACCGCAATCTGTTGGTTCTGTTGTTGCCAGCGCTGCTGTTCACCCAGAAAATCTTGCATCGCTTTTAACAACGGTTGCTGCTGTTGCGCCTGCCGCTGCCAGTGGCTGTTTTCTGCTAACCAAACCTGTAACTCTGATCGTTGCTGCTGGAGTTGCTGCAAGGTGTGTTGCTGTTGCTCCCGCACTTGCTCTTGCACCGCCGTGTCAGCCTGCAGCGCCAATAACTGCTGGGCCGCTTGTTCGACTTGTTGTTGTCGCTCAGATAACGAGTTATCCAACTCACGTGCCTGCCGGATCTCGCGCTGCACCACGGCATATTCAGCTTCACCGCCATCACGTTGTTGTAATACTTGCTGATATTGCTGCTGTAATGGCTGCTCTAATTCCAGATGTTGGGTAAGTTGTTGTTGCTGGTGCTGCAAGGTTTCCGTGACTTGCTGCAATTCAATAACCGTGCGATCAAGTTGTTCATGTTCCGGACGCGCAACTTGCACCTTTTCCAGCAATGCCAGTTGTTGACGGTGGGCTTCCTGCGCCTGCCATTCCGCCATCACCGTTTGTAATTGCTGGCGGGATTCTTCCGTTACGCCTTGTAACTCTTGCAAGCGAAATTGCATGCCCTGCCATTCTTGCAACAAAGTAAGTTGCTGAACCAACTGCTTTTGCTGCAACGACAAATTATTAAATTGCCACAGCAGATTGTCGCGATCTTCCTGACTGAACTGTGGTTGATCACCAATCTTTTCTTCCAATACGGATAGTTGCTGGCGCTCCGTTTTGGCCCGTTCATACGCCGCAACAGAGAGTTGCGAATAATGTTCCGTACCAGTCATGCGCTCCAATAGTGCCGAACGTTCATCCATACTGGCTTTCAGAAATGCTGCAAAGTCGCCTTGCGGTAAAATCACCGCACGCCGGAATTGCTCCCAGTTCAGGCCAATTTTTTCCTCAATCTGGCTTTGCACATCTCGTTGCCCACCGGCATAGGTAACGCCGCCTTCAGATAGCTGGCGCAACGAACGTTCTTGTTTCTGGCATTTGCCATCCGGGCGATTACGCGCCCTGCGTACCGACCAGCGCGCGCAATAACGCTGACCATCACGACCAGAAAACTCAACTTCGGCATAACCGGAGAATGCACCACGGCTTAAGATCAGCCGCACATCGTTGGCTTTTAACCGCTCGGCATCATCAACACGGCCAATTTCCGCCATGTTTTTCTTATTCGATGGAAAGCGTGCGATCTGGTCATATAACGCCAGACAAATCGCATCCAAAATTGTGCTTTTCCCTGCACCGGTATTGCCAGTGATCGCAAACAGGCCACTGTCACCCAAGCGCCCTTGCGTAAAATCGATATCGAATGGATGAGTTAAACTGGCGAGATTTTCACCACGAACCGCAAGTATTTTCATAATGCCGGATGCTCCAATACGGTTTCTAACTCTTCGAAACAATTCACCAGTTCGATATCAGGGGAAGATGCATATTGCCGCTGATAACACAGTTCAAACACCTCCCGCGGCGTCAGCGAATCCAGTGGCACGGTGGTCATCTGATCGGCGATGCCTAAACCATGTCCGGTATATTCGGTATGAATTCGCGCCAAGCGCACCGGTTTATCAGTGAGTGCCGCTAATACCCGCTCGCGCAGACGAGCCTCAGGTTTATCGAGCTTAACGCGCACCTCTAAAAAAGGGCGTTGGTTATGCGGTAAATCGGTTAATGACAAGGCACTCAACTCGGCCAGCACTTCATCTAACGACGCTGCTTGTGTGGGCAATCGCAGAATATCGACCGTATGCGGCACACAGATCTTATCAGTCACAGCAATTTGATTATCGCTGACGGTAAGTTCAATAACTCGATGCGGGTAGTGTTGTTCCGCCAGCGATAACGGTAACGGCGAGCCGGAATAATAAACACGTTCACTCAAGGCTTGGCTTAAATGCAAATGCCCTAACGCTACATGATCAGCACCATCAAACACAGAAAGAGGCAAAGCATGTTGATTGCCGCCTAAAATTTTTCGTTCCGATAATTCCGACAGTTCGCCACTTTGCAGATAGGCATGCCCCAGTGCCAAGATGGGTTGTTGCGCTGTACGCTGAGTATCGATATGGGCAAAAACTTGCTGGTAAATCTCTCGAACACCGACCACCAGGCGATCTTCACCCTCAGTTTGTTCATCACTGATGCGTAAATCGGCACTACGCAGGAATGGTACAGCCGCACACCATGCCGCTACTTTCCCCGTTTTATCTTTCAGTGGGATCGCTAATTTTTCACAATTGAGTTTGCCTGCTTCATCGCGCTCAATAGCGCCAATTAAATGCAGATCAAAGGATTTGAGCAATTCATGCGGCGCATCCAGTTTTGACGGCGAATCGTGATTACCGGCAATGATGATGACATTCAGATGCGGACGTTGCTGGCGTAAACTCGCCAGAAATTGGTAAAAAAGCTGCCAGCTCGTTGCTGATGGGTTGGCGGTATCAAATACATCGCCCGCGACCAATAAACCATCGATATCGCGTTGCACTATCTCATTCATTAACCAATCAAGAAATGAACGATGCTCATAGTAACGTTCATGACCATGCAAACGATGTCCCAGATGCCAGTCGGCGGTATGCAGTAATTTCACAGTGCTCAGCAACAGATCAGGAAGTAGTTATCCGTAACATGATGGCTGACGCGCCCTTTTTCAAGCATACGTTTCAAGCATCTCGGCACTCCATCCAGTATTCCTCTAATTGCCAGACCGGATGTTTATGCGCTTCTTTGATTTTAAATCCCTGCTTTTGATAAAACTCAATTTCATCCGCGTGTTCAGCACACGCCCGGTGATACAACACCGGATGATTTTGTTTAGCCAGCCCTAATAACTCCTCAGCCAATTGCTGGCGCTGACAACTGGGCTCAACATACAGCTCCAGTAACTCATCCGCTTTTAAAGCGACAAAACCCACCAGATGATTTTCATCATCGGCAACCCAAACTTCTGTGCCACACTCCAGTTGCTTACGCATCGACTCCTGCCTGTGCCACCAGGTAGCCGCTGGCAAAAACTCATCGGCATGCAATGACGCTTGCAACCAAATGGCTGTCAGTTGTGGCATATCTTGTGGTTCGCTGCGTCGAATCACCATGATCTACTCCGAATTAAACTTAACTTTAGTTTACTCAGCCCACGGAAAGACATAGTCAAGTGGTTATCAGGTTGTGAATCAGCTCCGGTTTTTATCCGGGTAATGCCGAAGCGATCACAATGCTGTTAGAATGCGACTCCTTTTAAACATGACTGAGGTCGCCATGTGGTTTAAAAACCTGCAACTGTACCGCTTTACTCGTCCTTTCGAACACGATGCTGACAGCCTGGAAAAAATGCTGCAAAGCCATCTGTTTACACCCTGCGGCAGTCAGGAGATGAGCAAATTCGGTTGGATTTCCCCATTGGGAAAACATGCAGAAGTATTGGTGCATGAAGTACAGGGACAGCTGTTGTTATGTGCTAAAAAGGAAGAAAAAATGCTGCCCGCTGCCGTCATCAAAGACATGCTGCAGGAAAAAATTGATGATATGGAAGCAGCACAAGGTCGGGCACTGAAGAAAAAAGAGAAAGAATCACTGAAAGAAGAGATCCTGCATACGTTATTACCGCGTGCATTCCCACGTTCCAGCCAGACCTTCTTGTGGATCAACGCTGCGGAAAACTATCTGGTTGTCGACGCTGGCTCAGCGAAAAAAGCCGACGATGTATTATCGCTGTTGCGTAAATGCACAGGCAGTCTGCCGGTTGTGCCGTTTGCTTTATTAAACCCGCCAGAAATCACCATGACGGAATGGCTGAATGCCGGTGCCGCACCGGCTGGTTTTACGCTGGAAGATGAAGCGGAACTGCGTTCCGCACTGGAACACGGTGGCATCATCCGCTGTAAAGAGCAGGATCTGGTGTGCGACGAAATCAAATCGCATCTGTTAGCCGATAAAATGGTGACTAAACTGGCGCTGAATTGGTCGGATACTGTCAGTTTTGTGCTGAATGATGATCTGTCGATCAAACGTCTGAAATTCAGTGAAGAACTTCGTGAACAAAACGAAGATGTGGTATCGGAAGATCAGGTCGCCCGCATGGATGCTGACTTTGCGTTGATGACCGGTGAACTGGCGAAATTCGTTCCTGAGCTGGTGGCAGCCCTCGGCGGAGAAAAAGCCGAATAACCGCATTCGTTTAGCACCAAACTAGATAAAAACAATGCAAAAACAGCGGGAATGAGCATATCGTCCCGCTGTTTTTACAGATATATCCTTAATACCCCTTTCCAGAGTACAATCGCGCGCCCGATGCCATCAGGTGGCATCTTACTGACCTGTGATCAGACAAGAGAGAACAACATGTTTAAACCAGAATTACTGTCTCCAGCGGGAACGCTGAAGAATATGCGTTATGCCTATGCTTACGGTGCCGATGCGGTTTATGCCGGCCAGCCCCGTTACAGTCTGCGTGTGCGCAATAACGAATTTGATCATGCCAATCTGCAATTGGGGATCAACGAAGCTCATGACTTAGGGAAAAAACTGTATGTGGTCGCCAATATTCAACCGCATAACTCTAAGTTAAAAACCTTTGTCCGCGACATGAAACCTGTGATCGACATGGGGCCGGATGCCTTAATTATGTCCGATCCGGGCCTGATCATGATGGTGCGCGAACACTTCCCAGAAATACCGGTGCATTTATCAGTACAAGCCAACGCGGTTAACTGGGCGACCGTAAAATTCTGGGAAAAAATGGGCTTGGAACGTGTGATCCTGTCACGTGAGCTGTCCATCGAAGAAATCGAAGAGATCCGCCAACAGTGCCCAGATATTGAATTGGAAGTGTTTGTACATGGCGCACTGTGCATGGCCTATTCCGGTCGTTGCCTGCTGTCTGGTTATCTGAACAAACGTGATCCGAACCAAGGCACCTGCACCAACTCTTGTCGTTGGGAATATAACGTACACGAAGGCAAGCAGGATGATGTTGGCCAGATCGTGCATAAACAAGAGCCAATTCCAGTCAAAGTTGAACCCACGCTGGGTATCGGTGCACCAAGCGACGCACTGGTTCTGCTGGAAGAGAAAAATCGCCCAGGCGAATTTATGACGGCGTTCGAAGATGAACACGGCACTTACATCATGAATTCACGCGATCTGCGTGCCATCCAGCATGTGGAACGTCTGAGTAAACTGGGTGTGCATTCACTGAAAATTGAAGGCCGGACTAAATCTTTTTACTACTGCGCACGTACTGCACAAGTATACCGTCAGGCCATTGATGACGCAGCAGCAGGTAAACCATTTAACGCCAACTTGATGGGCACGCTGGAAAATCTGGCGCACCGCGGTTATACCGAAGGTTTTCTGCGTCGTCATGTGCATTCTGATTATCAGAATTACGACTACGGTTACTCTGTTTCCGACAGCCAGCAGTTTGTGGGTGAAGTGCTGGAACGCAGTGCCAACGGTATGGCGAAAATTGCGGTGAAAAATAAATTCCTCGTGGGTAACAGCCTGGAATTGATGACACCACAGGGCAACATCAGCTTTGAATTAGCACACATGGAAAATAAAAAAGGTGAGCAAATTGAAGTTGCCCCAGGTGATGGACATATTGTGGAAATCCCAGTGCCGGAAAATGTCGATCTGAGTTACGGCATTTTATTGCGTAATCTGGATGATAAAGAGAGCACCCGCCAACCGCATGCGGTGGCTTAACAATGGCGCTACTGATCACTGAGGCTTGCACTAATTGTGATATGTGCGAGCCGGAATGTCCGAATCAGGCCATTTATATGGGCGATAAGGTGTATGAAATTATGCCTGATCGCTGTACCGAATGTGTGGGCTTCTATGAGGAGCCCACCTGTGTGCGGGTGTGTCCGATCAACTGTATTATCACTGATCCTGCACACCCGGAATCAGAGCTTGAATTACTCAATAAATTTATATCGTTATATGAAAAAGGAGACTAAATGGAACCAGTAATGATTTATGGCAAACCAGATTGCCCTTACTGTGAAATGGCCGTGAAGTTTTGCGAAGAGCGTGACTTTGCGTTTACCTACGTGGATATTTTTGCAACCGGCATGACTGTTGCTGATCTGCAGAAAAAAGTAGGCCAGCCAGTTCGCACTGTGCCACAGATTTTTGTCGGTAAAAAACACGTTGGTGGTTATACCGATTTTTATAAAGCAGTGACTGAAAACCTGCTGTAAATAAGCATTAACTCCGCCCGGAGTTCAGCAGCACGGATGCTGCTGGCGATAATTTCATCTTCCTGCCAAAAGAACATTGCCTGTTGCCGCACCTCGCCCTATAATCGCGCCGTTTTCTAACCCCGTTCTTTAACATCCAGTGGTGAATCCATTATGCATCCCATGCTGAATATTGCTGTCCGCGCAGCCCGTAGTGCTGGTCAGGTTATTGTGAAAAGTTTTGCTGACCCAAGCAAAATTGAAACCATGCAAAAGGCTATGAACGACTTTGTAACTAACGTCGATCGTGAAGCGGAAAACGTGATCATTCAGACGATCAGAAAATCTTACCCTGACCACAGCATCGTGGCAGAAGAGAGCGGTTTGAGCAGCGGTAAAGACGCTGATTACCAATGGATTATCGACCCACTGGATGGCACTACCAACTTCGTTAAAGGCATTCCTCATTTTGCAGTGTCTATCGCCTTGCGCATTAAAGGCCGTACCGAAGTGGGCGTTGTTTATGACCCAATCCGTGATGAACTGTTTACCGCTTCCCGTGGTGCTGGCGCACAGCTGAACGGCTACCGTCTGCGTTGCAGCAATGCGAAAGATCTGAATGGTTGTGTATTAGCCACAGCCTTCCCACATCGTCACCGTCACCATTACCAATCTTTCCTGACTATGTTTAACAACATTTTCCAGGAATGTGCTGATATTCGCCGTGCCGGCGCTGCCAGTCTGGATCTGGCGTATGTAGCTGCTGGCCGCATGGACGGTTACTGGGAACTGGGTCTGAAACCATGGGATCTGGCTGCAGGTGAGTTGATTGCCCGTGAAGCAGGCGCCATTGCGACCGATTTTGCCGGTGGTCATAACTATGACAACAGCGGCAATATCGTTTGTGGTAACCCACGCGTAGTAAAAGCCCTGTTAGCGAAAATCCGCGAAGAGTTACCAGAGTCACTGGCTAAATAAGTAAACAAAATGCTCGGATGTGCTACCGCTTTCGGTAGCACATCATTACTAAAACTCCTACCACCAGCCCCCAGAACGCAGAACCAACACCCCACAAGCTCAACCCACTGGCAGTCACCAGAAACGTCAATAATGCCGCTTCCCGCTGATGTTCATCATGCAATGCTGCATGCAAACTCGCCCCTATTGTGCCAAACAACGCAATGCCTGCCACGCCCATAATCAACGCTCCCGGCAAGATGGCAAACAAGGTCACGATACTGGCACCAAACACACCAGCAATCAGATAGCCAACACCCGCAAACGCCGCTGCTTTATAACGCTGCTTTGAATCCTCATGCGCTTCCGGCCCCATACAAATCGCCGCCGTGATCGCCGCCAGATTAATGGCAAAACAGCCTAATGGCGCCAATAGCAGATTAAGAACACCTGTCACGGTCAACGACGCCGACACCGGAGCTTGATAATTATT
>ERZ650302.2331-NODE-2331-length-10203-cov-6.006701_pt1 | contig 10203 bp, 10 predicted proteins | sample MGYA00376238_ERZ650302 | MGnify/ENA primary metagenome ERZ650302 (study PRJEB26733, sample SAMN07839298) | wastewater metagenome | biome: urban; feature: wastewater treatment plant; material: waste water | place: USA: North Carolina | collected 2016-04-28 ... | reverse complement strand
CCGATCTGCTATTTCTTCCACAAGCCAATGGAGCGGGAGCATTTTCGCCTCTTGCTTCAGTCTGTATCCGCCGCTGACTCGTTTGTCGGCGCATCGGCGGCCTGATTCCGCAAAGACAGCCAGGATCTTTTGCCTATCTTGTAACGTTTGCGGACTTATGCGCGAACTACTTGAAGGGTTATGGTGGGCGGCCACTATCGATGAAACGGTCGCCGATGACCTAAATCGTCCCCGTCTGATCACTTAACGATTTTCAAAGGAGTTCATCATGCACAAAACCACCGCAGTGCTTCTTGCCATCGGCATGCTTTTTTCCAGCGGCTTTGTTGTAGCCGCCGATGACATGAAGAAAGACCCCATGGCCGCCGGCAAGAAAATGGATACGATGGGGAAGCCCGACATGAAGCAAGACGATATGAAGAAAGCGGAGATGAAGAAAGACCCGATGAAGAAGGACGCCATGATGCCCAAGGACGATATGAGCAAGGGTGACATGAAGAAATAGTTCATTGAGAGTCCATTTCCCTCACTTGAAGTTTGGCGCTGCTCATGTAGCGCCATTTTTTCTTCGAAATCGCTGCTATGACCAAATTTCTGATTCGACTTTTCATTGTCTTTTGCTGGCTAACCTGCACTGCACAGGCCGCCAGCGAAAGCATCGTTCTTGGCATGGGCTGCTTCTGGGGGGTGGAACGCCTGTTCTGGCAACAGACTGGGGTCTACTCCACCGCCGCCGGCTATCAGGGCGGGGTGACCCAGAATCCCACCTACAAGGAGGTGTGCAGCGGCCTGACCGGCCACGCCGAGACGGTGCAGGTGGTGTTCGATCCCAAGGTCATCAGCTATGGGGATCTCGTCAAGCTGTTCTGGGAACACCATGATCCGGCCCAGGGGATGCGCCAGGGTGGCGACATCGGCACCCAGTATCGCTCCGTCATCTTCGTCGGGGACGACACCCAGGAGGCGATTGCCCAGCAGAGCCTGGCCGCCTACCAGCAGGCCATGACGGCGAGCGGTGACGGGCGCACCATCACCACCCGCATCCTGCCGCTGGCCCCCTTCTATTACGCCGAGGATTATCACCAGCAATATCTGGAGAAGAATCCCGAGGGGTATTGCGGCCTGGGGGGCATCGGCGTCTGCCTGCCTCCCAGCCTGAATCGCTGAGGCGTCATTGCATACCACGGGGGCCATCAGGCCCCCGTGTCATTGTGATGAAAAATAATTGAAAAAAATGCGTCAGGTGGGGAACTAAACTGAACCCTGGCTGACCAACAGGGTAGCGACCACGGATGGTTGCCAAGACCAGACACATTTTTTTGCCCCGAAATTCATTACTCTGACAAGCGCGATGAATTGACAATGCTAGCAAGCAGGGCTGCCCGATGAGGCGGCCCTTTTCATTGGGCGTCCCGCCTCACTCCTCGCCTCATTGCATCTCGTCCCCTTGCCGTCACGGCAGGGGGGGGGTCAGCTGATGGTGCTGTCGAACAGGTTCTTGATGAGGTCGATGAACTCGATGAGGAAGGCTTGCTGGGCTTCGCTGGGGGCGGACAACCAGACGGCGGAGAGCACCTCTTCCAGGTCGGCGACCACGGCATCGGCCTCCTGCATGATCAGGAAGCGCACCTTGGGGTCGAGCTGGGGGTTCTGCTCGCAGATGGCCATCAGGTTGTCGGCCACCCGGCTGCTCACCAGATCCTCGATGGTCTGGGCGCCGCCGCCTTGTTGCTGGCTCTCGAACAGACCCAGACTCTCTACCAGATACTCGATCAGCGCAATGTAACCGTCGCTCTCTACCACCATGATGGCTGCCCTTTCTTCATTGCCTTGGGGAAATGGTGCGTATTTTAGTGGCTGAACCCGTCATGGCAAGCGGCAGTGGAGCCGATGGCGGATAAATTGGACACCGCCGCGCTCCACCGTCTCCAATCCGGTCAGCAGGAAGCCGTGACGCAGGAAGAGAGCGAGGCTGAAGGCGCTCGCCTCCGTGGTGAGGCTGCCAAGCCCCATCTGGCTGGCGGCTGCCAGCACCCGCTCCAGCAGCAGGGTGCCGAGCCCCTGGCGCGGATGATCCGCGCTCACGTAGAGCAGGCTGAGATGACCGTCATCGCTCAGGGTGGCAAAGCCAAGGGGCACATCGTCTTGCTCGATGACCCAGCCATGGTGCTCGCGCAACTGGCTGGCAAGCCCCGGGTGATGGGCGCCCCTGGCCCACTGCTCCACCTGCTCCGGGCTATAGTGTGCAGGCCCCAGGCGGCGTACCGACTGCTCGAACAGATCCAAAAGCCTTGGTATGTGCGCCTCCTCGAGGGGGACGATGCGAGGAGAAGAAAGAGACGGCATGGGTCAACCCTCCCTGATGGTCGCGCGGGGGGCCTGGGGCCGCTTCGCCCTGGGCAGACCCGCCACCACCCGCTCATAGGAGTGGACTATCCAGCCCTGCCAGAGATCGTCAGACAGGCCTTCACTCAGGGTCACCGTGTTCCAGTGCTGCTTGTTCATGTGCCAGCCCGGTTTCACCTCGGGGTGGATCTCCCGCAGCAGCAGGGCGAGCTCGGGTTCGCACTTCAGGTTGATGGAGAGGGGCTCCGCCTGCCAGTCCACCAGGGCAAACATCTTGCCGGCGATGCGGTAGACCAGGATCTCCGGGCCGAAGGGGGTGTCCTCGGTGGCGCCGGGCTGGCTGAGCAAAAATTCACGCAATTGAACGAGGGTCATGGGGACTCCAGGCTGGTCCGATCATGGTGGAAGCATGTTCACCGGGGTGAGCCTTCTGTTAATATGCGCGCCGAGTATACCCCCCATCACCCCGGGAGCCCATGAGATGTTGTACCACAAGACCTTTGAACTGGGTCCCGATCGGGATTGGGTGGTGTTCGTGCACGGTGCGGGCGGCAGCTCCTCCATCTGGTTCAAGCAGTTGCGGGCCTACCGGGAGCACTTCAACGTGCTGCTGCTGGACCTTCGCGGTCACGGCCAGTCCAACCAGCTGCAGCAGGTGGTAAAGGGGCACTACAGCTTTCGGGCCGTGACCGAGGACATCCTGCGCCTGCTGGATCACCTGCGTATCCCCCACGCCCATTTTGTCGGCATCTCCCTTGGCACCATCCTCATCCGCCACCTGGCGGAGCTTCGCCCCGAGCGGGTCAAGAGCATGGTGCTCGGCGGTGCCATCCTGCGTCTCGACATCCGCTCCCGGGTGCTGGTGCAGCTTGGCCGCCTCGGCCAGCACTTCCTGCCCTACATGTGGCTCTACCGCCTGTTCGCCTTCATCATCATGCCGCGCCAGCACCATCAGGAGTCCCGCAACCTCTTCGTGCGCGAGGCCAGAAAGCTGTGCCAGAAGGAGTTCAAGCGCTGGTTCCGTCTCGCCACCGAGGTGAACCCCCTGATGCGCTACTTTCGAGAGCGGGCCCTACCCATTCCCACCCTCTACGTGATGGGGGAGGAGGATCACATGTTCCTCGCCCCGGTGCGCGAGCAGGTGGCCCGCGACCCTTACAGTTGCCTCGAAATCATCGAAAAGTGCGGCCACGTCTGCAACGTGGAGCAGCCGGATCACTTCAACCGCCAGTCCCTGGCGTTTCTCTCCCGTCAGGCGGCGTCATCCGCCCTCTGAGGCCCGGCAAGGGCCTCAGATGAAGTAGTGGCCAATCTCCAGATAGCGCTGGCGGATGTGCTCGATGAGCAGCCTTATCTTGCGCGGCGGCTGGCGGGTGAAGGGGTAGACGGCGTAGATGCCGAGCTTCTTGCCCACCCGGTCGGGAAACAAGTCCACCAGATCCCCCTGCATCAGGTCGTGATAGACCAGACAGCGCGGCACATAGACGATGCCGCGCCCCCCCAGCGCCGCCTTGCGCAGGGCGCCGGCGTTGTCGGTTGAAAAGCTCCCCGACACCGACACCAGATAGTTGCCCTCTTCCCCCTTGAAGGCCCACTCCGAGGCCCCCGTGCTCTGGTAGGCGTAGCGCAGGCAGTTGTGGGTGAGCAAGTCTGACGGCTCCCGCGGCGCCCCGAAGCGGCGCACGTAGGCGGGGGCGGCGCAGATGACCCACTGGGAGTCGAGGATGTGGCGGGCAATCAGGCTCGAGTCATCCAGATAGCCGGTGCGAATGACCAGGTCGAACCCCTCTTCCACCAGATTGACGAAGCGGTTGTCCAGCGACATCTCCACCGTGAGCCCCGGGTGCTGCTGGCAAAAATCGGCCACCGCATCGGCGAGCAAGAGCTCCCCCGAGATGGTGGGCACCGACATCCGCACATGACCGCTCACCTTTTCACCAAATCCCGCCACCGCGTCGAAGGCGTCCAGTGCGGCGGCCTTCACATTTTTGGCACCTTGATAGAGCGCCTTGCCCGCCTCGCTCAGGGTGAGCCGGCGGGTGGTGCGATAGAGGAGCTGGACCCCGAGCTCCTCCTCAAGACGCCCGATCCGCTTGCTAACCACTGAATTTGTCAGGGAATTTTGTTCAGCCACCTTGCTGAAGGAGCCGGCCTCCACCACCTGGGCGAAGAGGATGAGGTCGTCGGTACTGGCCATATTGATCAACTTTTGGAACGAATGTTGTTCATTATTTCCATATATCGCGAAAAAGGAACAGGGTAAGGTCACGTCCGCTTAACAAAACAACAACAAGGTGCGCCTCTGCACCCCTCTGGACAAGGACGCAATGATGACAGACACCCTGCTGGCCCTGGTGGCCTTCTCGCCGATCCTGGTGGCCGCCGTGCTGCTGGTCGGCCTCAACTGGCCCGCCAAGCGCGCCATGCCCATCGCCTTCCTGTTGACCGTGTTCATCGCCCTCTGGGGCTGGCAGATGAGCCCGACCCGGGTCTTCGCCTCCACCCTGCAGGGGCTGGTGATCACGGTGACCGTGCTCTGGATCGTGTTCGGCGCCATCCTGATGCTCAACACCCTCAAACACACCGGCGCCATCACCGCCATTCGCGGCGGTTTTACCAACATCTCGCCGGACCGGCGCATCCAGGCCATCATCATCGCCTGGTGCTTCGGCGCCTTTATCGAAGGGGCCTCGGGCTTTGGCACCCCGGCGGCCATCGCCGCCCCCTTGCTGGTGGCCATCGGCTTTCCGGCGCTCGCCGCCGTGCTGCTCGGCATGATGATCCAGTCCACCCCGGTGTCGTTCGGCGCGGTGGGCACCCCCATCCTCGTTGGTATCAACAAGGGGCTGGATAACCAGGCCATCGGCCAGACCCTGAGCGCCGGTGGCAGCAGCTGGGACATCTACCTGCAGCAGGTGACCACCAACGTGGCCCTCATTCACGCCACCGTCGGCACCCTGATGCCGGTGCTGATGGTGATGATGCTGACCCGCTTCTTCGGCCGCAACCGCAGCTGGACCGAGGGGCTCTCCATCCTGCCGTTTGCGATTTTCGCCGGGCTCGCCTTCACCGTCCCCTATGCCCTCACCGGCATGCTGCTCGGCCCCGAGTTCCCGTCCCTCATCGGCGGCCTGGTGGGGCTGGCCCTGGTGGTGACGGCGGCGCGAGCCGGTTTTCTGGTGCCCAAGAACTCCTGGGATTTCGCCCCCGAGAACGAGTGGCCCGCCGAGTGGCTGGGTTCCCTCAAGCTCGATCTCAAAGAGGCCGCTGGTCGCCCCATGTCGCTCATGCTGGCCTGGCTCCCCTATGTGGCGCTGGCGCTCCTGCTGGTGGCGAGCCGGGTGAGCCCGGAGTTCAAGGCAAGCCTCTTGTCGGTGAGCCTCGCCTTCACAGACCTCTTGGGGGAGAAGGGGGTCAGCGCGTCCATTGAGCCGCTCTACCTGCCGGGGGGCCTGCTGGTACTTTGCGCCCTGCTCGCCACCTGGCTGCAGTCGCGCTCCCTCGCCCCCTTCGGTCGGGCATTGGGGGAGTCCAGCCGCACCCTGATCGGCGCCGGTTTCGTGCTCATCTTCACCGTGCCCATGGTGCGCATCTTCATCAACTCCGGCGTCAACGGGGCGGATCTCGCCAGCATGCCGGTGACCACCGCGAATTTTGCCGCCGGGCTGGTGGGGGAGTTCTTCCCGGCGCTCAGCGCCACCATCGGCGCGCTGGGGGCCTTTATCGCCGGCTCCAACACGGTGTCGAACATGATGTTCAGCCAGTTCCAGTTTGAAGTGGCCCAGACCCTGGGGGTCTCCACCGCCGCCATGCTGGCCCTGCAGGCAGTCGGCGCGGCTGCGGGCAACATGATCGCCATTCACAACGTGGTGGCGGCCTCGGCCACCGTGGGGCTGCTCGGCCGTGAGGGGGCGACGCTGCGCAAGACGGCGCTGCCGACCCTCTACTACCTGCTGGCCACCGGCCTTATAGGGTTGGCGCTCATGTACAGCTTCCACGTCTCGGACGCACTGCTGCAGTTGAAGTAAGGAGAGCAAGTGATGAAGGTAATGCGGGTCTATCCGGCCAAGCCGGCCGATGTCTATCTCTACGCCACCTGTCTGGTGGACCTGTTCGACCCGGTGGCGGGGCTCGATGCCATCGCCCTGATCGAGCGGGAAGGGATAAGGGTGCACTTTGTCGAGAAACAGACCTGCTGCGGGCAGCCGGCCTACACCTCGGGCCATGAAGAGGAGGCGCGCAAGGTGGCGCAAAGCCAGATGGCGCTCTTCCCCGAGCCCTGGCCGGTGGTGGTGCTGTCGGGCTCCTGCGGCGGCATGATGCACCACCACTACCGCCGCCTCTTCCCCGAGAGCCCCGAGGTGGCCGATTTTTGCGATCGGGTGTTCGAGCTCACCGAGTTTCTGGCCCGGGTCTGCCGGGTGCGCTGGCACGGGGTGGGGGAGGCGAGCATCGTCATGCACACCTCCTGCTCGGCCCGGCGCGAGATGCAGGTACACACCACGGCCCGCAGCCTGCTGGGGCAGCTCGATGGCGTCACCTTGCATGAACAGGCCTACGAGAGCGAGTGCTGCGGCTTTGGCGGCACCTTCTCGGTGCGCCACCCCCACATCAGCCAGGCCATGGTGGAGGACAAGACCCGCCACCTGCTGGCCACCGGCGCCGACACCCTGGTGAGCGCCGACTGGGGGTGCCTCTTGAACATCAAGGGATCCCTGGCCTATCAGGGCAGGATCTTGCCTGCCACCCACCTGGCGAGCTTCCTGCTCGCCCACAGCCGCCCCGACAGTGACGAAATAGCTCATAACGGCGCCGCTGTTAGCGATTTGGCTCATACCAAAGAGGCCCAGCCCCATGTCTGATCACGCCAAGTATTCGCCGCGCCGCTTCCATCCCCAGGCCGAGGCGGCCCTGGCCGACCCCGTGCTGCGCCAGAATTTTCGCGGCGCCATGGATTACCTGCGCGCCAAGCGCCGGGATGCCTTCGCCGACCCGCAGGAAGAAGCGGCGGTGCGCGATGCGGCGGAGCAAATTCGCCAGCGCTGTCTCTCGCGCCTGCCGGACCTTTTGGAGCAGCTCGAAGCCAACTGTGAGCGCAACGGCATCCGGGTGCACTGGGCCCAGACGCCGGCCGAGGCCAACGCCATCATCCTTCGCATCGCCCAGCAACACGGGGTGAGCAGCATCGTCAAGGGCAAGTCCATGGTGAGCGAGGAGGTGGGCTTCAACCACGAGATGGCGCGCCACGGCATCCGCTGCCTTGAGAGCGACATGGGGGAGTTTATCGTCCAGCTCGACGGCGACACCCCGTCCCACATCATCATGCCCGCCATCCACAAGAACAAGCAGGAGGTGAGCGACACCTTCGCAAGCAACCTGGAAGGCTTCACCCCCACCACGGACGTGGACGCCCTGATCCAGACCGGGCGGCGGGCCCTGCGCGAAGAGTTTCGCCGCGCCGGCATGGGGCTCTCCGGCGTCAACTTCGCGGTGGCCGAGACCGGCAGCCTGTGTCTCGTCGAGAACGAGGGCAACGGGCGTATGTGCACCACGGTGCCGAAAGTGCACGTGGCCATCACCGGCATCGAGAAGGTGGTGGAGTGCTTATCCGACGTGCCGCCCCTCTACAGCGCCCTGACCCGCTCGGCCACCGGTCAGGCCATCACCACCTACTTCAACGTCATCAGCGGCCCGCGCCGGGCAGGGGAGCTGGACGGCCCGGACGAGGTGCACCTGGTGCTGCTCGACAACGGCCGCAGCCAGGCTTACCGGGACGAGGAGCTGCGCAAGACATTGCAGTGCATCCGCTGCGGCGCCTGCATGAACCACTGCCCGGTCTACACCCGCATCGGCGGCCACGCCTACGGCACCATCTACCCGGGCCCCATCGGCAAAATCATCTCCCCCCATCTGCTGGGGCTGGAAAGCACGAGCGATCTGGTGACCGCATCGAGCCTGTGCGGTGCCTGCGGCGAGGTGTGCCCGGTGCGCATCCCCATTCCCGACATGTTGCAGCGCCTGCGCCGGGAGGCCAAGCACGACGCACAGCCCGGTCACGAACCGCTGGCGGGGCAGGGGGCGGCCAGGAGCCGACTCGAGACTCTTGCCATGCAGGGCTTTGCCTTTGCCGCTACCCACCCGCGCCTCTACCACGCCGCAACCGGGGTGGCCGGTCGCCTGCGGGGCTTGATGCCCAAACACCTGGGCCCCTGGACCCAGTGCCGCGAAGCCCCCAAACCCGCCCCCCAGAGCCTGCACGCCCTGCTGCGCCAGAAGAAGAAGGAGTCCTGAGATGTCGAGCAAAGAGGCCATATTAAGCCGCCTGCGCGGCGCCGCCACCCCCATTGCCCACGCCCCCCATGGCTGGCAGCCCTGGCGCGGGGAGGATGAACAGGCGCGGCGCGAGCGCTTTGTTGCCGGGATCAGCGCCAGCCACGCCGAGATCCTCACAGTCCAACAGGCAACCCTGGCCCGGGATCTGGCCGCCTGGCTGGATGAAGAGGGCGTGACGAGCCTGGCATGTGGCCAGGGTGGCCGCTGGCAGGCGGTGGTTGCGGCCGCCTGCGCCGGGCGATCTGTGTTGACCCCCTCTGGCGAGTTCGCGAGCTGGAAGGACGATCTGTTCGACGTCTGTCAGGCGGGCATCACCCACTGCGCGGGGGCCATCGCCGATACCGGCACGCTCGTATTGCTGCCCGATGGCAGCGAGCCGCGCACTATTTCGCTTGTGCCCCCCTGCCATATCGCCCTGCTGGCGGCTTCCACTATCGCCGACAACCTGGCGGGGCTGGTGGCGGCCGGGCGCTGGCAGCAGGCCATGCCCACCAATCTGCTGCTGGTCTCCGGCCCCTCCAAGACCGCCGACATCCAGCAGACCCTGGCCTACGGCGCCCACGGCCCGAGTCGCCTCTTGGTCGTGCTGGTGGAGGATTGCTGATGGGCTGGAATGAATTTGACGCAGCAGTGCTCTCGCGCATCCCGCCCGAGCGGCTGGTGAGCGACCCGGACTTGCGATTGGCCCACGGCACGGACGCCAGCTTCTACCGGCTGGTGCCCGAGCGCATCGTGCGCCTCGACTCTTTGGATGAAGTGCGCTTCGTGCTGTCGGTGTGCCGCGAATTGGGCCTGCCGTGCACCTTTCGCGCCGCCGGCACCAGCCTCTCGGGCCAGGCCCTGAGCGATTCGGTGCTCATCACCCTGACCGACAGCTGGCGCGGCCACCGCATTCTGGACGAGGGCGAGCGCATCGCCCTGCAACCCGGGGTGATCGGCGCCGATGCCAACCGCTATCTGGCGCCCCTGGGGCGCAAGATTGGGCCGGATCCCGCCTCCATCAACGCCTGCAAGCTGGGCGGCATCGCCGCCAACAACGCGAGCGGCATGTGCTGCGGCACCGCCCACAACAGCTATCACACCCTGCACGCCATGACCCTGCTGCTGGCCGATGGCACCGTGCTGGAGAGCGGCGATCCCCACAGCCGCGCCGCCTTGGCGGCCAGGCGCCCGGAGCTGCTCTCGGGGCTCGCCGCCCTGCGCGCCGAGGTGCTGGCGAACGCCGAGCTTGCCGCCAAGATCCGCCACAAGTACCGGCTCAAGAACACCACCGGCTACGCCATCAATGCCCTGCTCGACCATGAGGACCCCGTCGATATCCTCACCCACCTGATGATCGGCTCGGAGGGGACCCTCGGCTTTATCGCCGAGGTGGTGCTCGACACCGTGCCCGAATACCCCCACAAGGCCTCGGCCCTGCTGGTGTTTCGGGACGCCGAGCAGGCCTGTCTGGCCACCTCGCGCCTTAAAGCTGCGCCGGTGGCGGCGGTGGAGCTGATGGATGGGCGATCCCTGCGCTCGGTC
>ERZ650302.2330-NODE-2330-length-10208-cov-13.521422_pt1 | contig 10208 bp, 6 predicted proteins | sample MGYA00376238_ERZ650302 | MGnify/ENA primary metagenome ERZ650302 (study PRJEB26733, sample SAMN07839298) | wastewater metagenome | biome: urban; feature: wastewater treatment plant; material: waste water | place: USA: North Carolina | collected 2016-04-28 ... | reverse complement strand
CTTGCTTTCCCTTTGCTAGATTTCATTTTTCAGTATCTTTGGGATACAAAACAACCTACTTTTCTGAAAGAAACAATAGATCTACGTTGTGAATTGCTTTCATTTTTCAGTATCTTTGGGATACAAAACAACATCTTTTCCATTACTTTAAGATGTGGTAGCGTTGTGAATTGCTTTCATTTTTCAGTATCTTTGGGATACAAAACAACGAATGATTGCAGTTTGGTTTAAGACCTATCGTTGTGAATTGCTTTCATTTTTCAGTATCTTTGGGATACAAAACAACGGACAAAAAATTCAAGTAGTAGATGAAAGCGTTGTGAATTGCTTTCATTTTTCAGTATCTTTGGGATACAAAACAACTATTATAGTCAACTCTAATCCAGCGCAGCAGTTGTGAATTGCTTTCATTTTTCAGTATCTTTGGGATACAAAACAACAGAAAATCAAAAAGCTAGAGATTACAACACGTTGTGAATTGCTTTCATTTTTCAGTATCTTTGGGATACAAAACAACTAGCGGATAATGACCTTGTGTTGCATCATAGTTGTGAATTGCTTTCATTTTTCAGTATCTTTGGGATACAAAACAACCTCAAAACTTAACCCTCTGTTTTTCAGAGGGTTTGTTTTATTTTTAGAATTCAAAATTTAGAATAATTCGAGCTGTTGGAAAGTTGGTGGTGGTTCTTCTTTATTTCTAGCAAAAAAAATTTCAATATCCCCAAATTGCTTGTCGGTTATACACATTATTGCCACTTTACCAGCTTTGGGCAGCATAGCTTTTACTCGTTTTATATGTACTTCTGCATTTTCTCTACTTGGGCAATGCCGTACATACATAGAAAACTGAAAAAGCGAAAAACCATCATCCAAAAGGCGTTTTCTGAATAGATTAGCATCCCTCATATTGGTTTTGGTTTCGGTTGGTAAATCATACAAAACGAGTACCCACATAATTCGGTAAGCATTAAACCTTTCGGCGTTCATATTTTTATTTGTAAAATGTAGCCTAAATTCATTATATCATTTCAGGATAAGAAATTTGGCGTTTTTCTCCTGTGTAGCATTTATAAAGCGAAGAAACCGTAGTTTTCACCGCCACCAACAAGGGTCTTGTTTTACCGTCTATCAAAACATCTTTCGTTGCAATCTGTAAAATATGAGCTTTGAACTCTTTGGTTAATTCTTCAGAATTTGGATTTTTAGTAAGCCAATCCATTACCAACCAATCTAAAAACGGACGGTACGGTTCCATTAAATCATCAGCAAGGCAATACGGATTGTATTTATTTTTATGAAAAATGCCGAGAACAGGTAACAGTCCGGTTTCTACGATGGCTCTTGCTACAATACTTCTGAGCACAGCATATCCAAAATTAAAAAACTGATTGGGTGAATCGCCAAAACGCTGCCTCAAAAAATCTAGACTGATGAGGTATTTCCAGTAATGCTGCGCCGCAATCCCTTCCATATTCGTTATATCGCCAGACTTCACGTTTCTCTGATATTCAACCATTGGTTCGTAATAATTTCCTAATCTCTTTAAAACTTCTTTTTGGTTTTCAATTTTACATTCTACGGTTTGTTTCCAGAGTTGTTTTTTGAGCGGTTCGCTGGCTTCTAGTTGGTCTTTTATTCGGTCAGAATGTTGGGTGTGACCATACAACGGAAGCATTATTCCGTGCGGTAAATGATGGGCATCACAACTCACCACTACGACATTGTTTCCCATCATTTTCTGAATCAGGTTGTGCGAAATGGTAATCTGATAATGATCCAGCATCAATAACCCCAAATCTTCCACAGGAACACTCCCCTTTTCCGTTTTGGTTTCCGGACAGAGGATTTTCAACTGCTCGTCTTTGAGCTTAAGGTAAGCGGGATTGCCGATGTAGATGGAGCGGGTGATCATATTTTACAATTTAATATTCTCCTGTATGAACTATTTTTCCCAAATGATTTAATCGAACTTTTACAATATCTTTTAAACCGCTCAATCCTTCTCTTCTCCAGGTAATACCTTTCAATGCAGAATTGTCTTCAACATTAGTTTCTAAATGATGTCTAAAGAAATAGTCTTTTGTTGCAATTTTCTGCACTCTAAAAAGATTTTTAGAAATCAAACTCAGATTCTTGTCATCAAATAAATCAACTTCTTTCGGATTAAAATCTTCTGATGGAAATAAAAACATTTCATTCTGTTTCATTGTAAATAAGAACTTCCAGCCTAACCCAGAATTGTATTCTTTATCAATAACCGGTAAATTTTGATTCACTCTTTCTACTGCTTCGTAAAAACTCACCACTTTCTCCTGTAGGTTTCCATTTTCATCTTCATAAATTGCAACGTGATGATTATTTCTTGTACTCACGAAATCAACGGCTATCTTTTGACCATTTTCGTCTAAAATTTCTTTTCCTAAATGATCTTTTTTATAATGTAAAGCTTCGGCATTATTAATTCCTGTAATAGTAACGGTCTTTATTGAAATTCCCTTTGATTTGTTAAGCCAGATCGGATTCTTTTCCAAATCGGAAAAGGCTTCTTTAGCGTTTCCGTTATATTCTTTTAATCTTTCGGTTAGAATATCACGAACTCCTTTATCAATAACTTTTTCAATATTTTTAAAATCTTTAAAGTTATCTGGATTAACAACTTTTCTGATGGTATAACCTGTTCCATACCAAGCTAAAGTTACGGTTTCAGGTAATTGCTCCGTTTTTTCAGCATTAAGAAATATGGGATTTTTAGAAATAACATTTTTTCCGGTGAATGCTTTTTTAGAATCTCCGTCAAACTCCTGTAATCTTTTTAGCAGAGCATTTCTATATTTTTCATTTTGAACTTTCTGAATCGTTTCTAAATCAAATTTTCCAGATATTTTTTCTTCTTTTGTTTTAAGAAATTTCGAACTTCCGTAAATTGTTTCTTTATGAAGCTGTCCTCTCGGGGTTAGTTCTGTTTTTGCAATGATACTTCCCTTTTTCTTAATTTTATTGATATTTTTGGTAACTACTTTATTTTTAGCTTTATGAGAAATCAAAACTTCATCCAATTGTTTTTTGGCTTCAGTACGGAAATTTTTAATCGGTAATTTGAATCTTCTTTCTTTTGATCCGTTTTTCTTTTCTACAATTTCTGTAATTGTGTTTTCAATAGCAAAGATATTCTGATGTTCTTTATGCTTTTCATCTTTTCTTGCATTCAAATAATTCAGATATTGGATGTGACTGTGGGTGGTAAAAGCAACCGTTAAAGCATCCATTGCGTGATGACGATGGTCATTTCTCTTTGTCCAATCAATGATTCTTTCTTTTTCCTCTCCTTTGGAATTTGCAATTAACTCCGTCAAGCCCAATTTTCTGTACTTTTCGAGATTAAGTTCTTTCATTGTATTAACGAGGTTCCAATCTTCCCGAAGTTTATCGGTAATTCTTCCCGAAGTGGAAACCACAGAATTAGTAATTCCGAAAAGAATTTCTTTTGCTTTTTTAGCGATATATTGTGTATTTCTTAAATCTCTTTCAATGAATCCCTCTCCTATTTCAGAACCTTTTTTTTGTAGCTTTTCATATTTCGCTTTGGTTATAATACTTTTATCATAAAGATCTTTTATGACATTAAGAAATTTCTCTAATTTTTCCTTTCCTTCATTCTCAAGATAATCGAAAGCCGTAAAATTTCCTTTTTTAAGATTAGCACTTCTGGGAACTAAAACTTTATTGGAGAAACTGTCATCAAAGAATCGGGATTGCGGAATGATGTGGTCTATATCATATTTATCTGTAAATAAATTTTCTCTTTCAATTTTTACATCGGTGTATAAATCTTTAAAACCGTTATTTGCCAATTCCAAGTATAATTTATAACGGATAATATCATTTCTTGAAGGACTTTTTATGCCAAATTCTCTTTGCAAAACTTCTGCATATCTCAGATGCTGTATAGTCGCTTTGTTAATTTCAGAAGTCATTGTAGCGCGTTCTTCCGCATTCAATTTGAGTTCTCGTGCCAATTCAATTCTTATTTCATAAGGTTTTCCGTATTCCTTTGAAACTTCATTGACCAGATTGATCATTTGATTCAAAATCTTTTCAACGACTGGATTTCGTAAAGAATTTTTAGGAAGAATATCCAATTGTTCTTTCAGAACTCGATTCTCCAATTGCTCTTTGGTCAAAGAATTTTTAGAATGATTGTAACCTGCATAATTACAGGCTACGCTATATTTATGCTCTTTAACATAAGGATAAATCTTCCGCATTGCCTTAGAACTCAGACTTCCATAATCCTGAGAAAAACCAATTTCCGCTACTATTTTGGAATGTTCTTTTTTAAACCCAAATTTCTTTTCCAGCAGTTCATACAATTTTTCGTTTCCGGAAGGAGAATCGTCGCCTTCATAAGAATACAGTAAATGCCACAGTTGATAAGAAGCCTGTTTTTCAAAATCATTTCCTTCCAACTCTGGATTAAAATCCAGAATAGAAGTATCAATTCTTAATCCTGAAAGCTTTTCTTTAATAAATAATTTTATAATTTCCGCAGAAGCATTTATTTTAGAAACTTTAATTTCGTCATCAATGGTTAATTTAAATTCTTTTGGAAATTCTATCCCTTCACTCGCAATAATCTTTAAAAAAGCAGTATATAAATTTTCATTAGTATAATTTCCTTCAATATCTTTGAAATTAGTTTTCCATTCTTTTCCTGAATATCCAACAAGATCTAAAATATCTTTTGCAGAAAGTTTTCCTTTTATATTAACTTCATTAAAAATAGATTGCTTGAAATCTAAATCTATTGGGAATATTTCCTTTGTATCTACATTTTGAAACTGTAAATTATTCAGAACCTGCCAAATTTTAAATTCCTGAAACAAGGGAGACGATTTCGGTGCCACTTTTAGCCCAACTGTTTTCTTTTTTGTTTTACCATTTTCTGTTACTTCAATTTCCCTATTTTCAAACTCACAGATACTGATTAAACCTTTCTGTGATTTGAGCTTCCTTTGATAGAAAATAACAACATCACGAACTTCTTCTTTTAACTGTTTGTTTAATTCCGAATGATATTTTTCTTGAGTTTCCCATATTTTCTCAAATTCATCCAGATAATCCTGTCTGTAAAAAACTTGATTCTTGAGTTTCGTATGCGGATTTACTTTAAGTTGCTGATAAAGATATTCACCAACGGTTTGCTGATTAAAATAAAGCTCCTTGCTTCTATCACTGATTGCACCAAGATAACCACTGGAATTATTTAAATTGCTATTAATTTCCTGAAAAACAATAGCCAGACTTTCAAAATCCAATTGCTTTTTTACCGCTTCGCTTCTCCAAAGATATTTTTCAATCTTTTTTTCCTGCATTGTTCCGGTTTGCTTGATTCCAATGAGAGAAAACGGCTCTTTCAAAATAGCCCAAGTTGCATTTTTATTTTTGCCTTGTAATTCTTTATAAAGTTTATCGGTTAAGATTTCTGAATAATATTGTTTCTGAAAATTCCATACTTTATCAAATTCAGACTGTAAATCTGAACGGTAAAAATCAGGTAGTTGTTTTTTTTCTTGCTGCAAAAGTTGATACGAATATTCTCCGGGTGTTAAATTCTCTTCATACAATTTTTTGGCAACAGCCATTCCGTCTACAATTTGTCCATCTTCATCATTTTTAGCTTTACGGCTGCTTTTATATCCTCTTTTTTTATTGATAAGAAGCAAGACTCTGGCAAATTCTGAAAGTTCTATTTTTTCTCTTGCTGCTTTTGCTCTCAATTCCTGAGTTTGAAATGTTGAATTTTTGCCAACTTCGGCAAGTAAGTCAGATTTTTTAAGAATATTATTTTTCTTTAAAACATCAATAAGATTGGCTCTTCTTAACTTAAACCGTTGAAGATTTCTTCTCGCACTTCTGGCTAAAGTTCTTCCTGCATTGGTTGTAATTGGTTTTCCTTTTTCAAAATTTAATTGTTCATCAACAGTTAATGGATTTACACGAACTCCTAATTTGATGATTTTACTGTTTTCTAAATTTTCAGAATCTTCCTGAACAAGAGCCCATCCAATTGAAGATACTCCTAAGTCTAGTCCGAGTATATTTTTAGTCATAATTATTAAGTTTTTTAAAATTGTATAAATTTAAAAAGAAACTTTTATATAAAAATACGGATTTCCCCTGTTACAATTATTTTTTTTATTTTATATTTGTACTCGAAAGCAATTCACAATAAGGATTATTCCGTTGTGAAAACATTCAAGGCGGGGCAACTCGCCTTTTTTATTTTACAATATCAATAACAAATCATTTTTAGTATATTTGCCAAACAATTAGGCAATTTTTAATTGCCTAATTGAAATGTTTTTATTTATGCTTTTTGCAATAAAAACAGAAAGGCTTAGATAGATGAACTATCTTTTTGCTTCGCCAATGCTTAAATGAACGAAAGCAAATAAGGTTTTTTAAATCCATTTTAATCAATTTAAAAATTAAACATTAACTCTAAGTTACAATCCTTTGATGCGCCAACATCAGGGGATTTTTCGTTTTATCCATCTCCAAATTGTGGAGGTTATCATTCTTAAAAATTTGAAAGCAAATTCACAACCGATTCAATCAACCTAATGAAGTAAATTTTTAAACCATCGGAATTCTAATTGCAAATATAAACAATTATATTTAAATAATACAACATTAGGTTATTGAATCGTAAACAGACTTAAAATATGCTTCTATAGATGTTATTAAAATAATTCACAAAAAGGTTTTTTATACTCTAAATGTTTCACAAATTCAATAATAATTTAAATGGTTCAGGCGGGGCAACTCGCCTTTTTTATTGATTAATTCTTGAATGTTTCACGAACAATATAAAAAAATTAGATGCTTGTGAGCTAAAACATTTGGATCGCCTCTTGTCCATAATCAGGGGGCTTTTTTATGCCTAAATGTTAAACCAAAGCTGATTGTACTTAATAAAAGTTGCTTAGAGAAAATCTAAAATCGTACATCGCTCACCTAATTAGGCTATTCCATTTATTTAGTGTATCTTTGCAATATATTTATTAAAATAGGTTACTGCCTTTGCTATCTGTTACAGTTTAGAATCTCGTTTTCTCTTTTTCAGTTTTTGCTTTTTCAGCGCCCCTTTTTTTAACATTAATTCATTAAAATGATGCACAGCACTGAAAACGAAACAAGGCAAAATACCTTCCTATCAAAACCTCGCAAGATATGACAGAGCAAGTCTTATGTTTTTTCTGAAAAAACAGACAGACCATCTATGCACGCTAAAAACCAAATAATTTTGGTAATGACTTTACAATTTTAAAAACAAATAGAACAATATTATTTATGGCAGATTCTTTCTCAAAAAAAGAAAATTTTAAGAAAAAACTTCAAAAACAAAAAGAAAAAGCGCTCCGAAGAGAAGAGCGTAAAGAGAACAATAACAAAGGAAAAGATTTAGAACAAATGTTTTCTTATGTAGATGAATTCGGGAGAATTACCAACACGCCACCCGAAAAAAGAGACGAAATCTCTCTAGAAGACATCCAACTAGGGGCTGCGCCTATAGAAGCAGAAGAAAAACTAAAAACAGGAATTATTACTTTCTTTAGCGAAAAAGGCTACGGTTTTATTACCGAAGACCGTTCTAAAGAGAATATATTTTTCCACCAGAACAATTGTTCGGTTCCTCTTAAAAAGGGAAATAAAGTTTCTTTTGAAAAAGAAAGATCAGCTAAAGGTTTTTCTGCCATCAATATACAATTAGTAAAATAACAACAATTTATAACAAAATTACCATGCAAGAAGGCACCGTAAAATTTTACAACGAAGCAAAAGGCTTCGGATTTATTACTCCAACTAATGGTGGAGCAGACATCTTTGTACACTCATCTGGTTTGGGTACAAGAAGCATCCGCGAGAACGACAAAGTTACGTACGAAGTGGAACAAGGAAAAAAAGGATTAAACGCCGTAAACGTAAAGTTAGCGAACTAATACTCTAAGTATTTTCTATAAAAATTAAAACGATCTCTATTGAGGTCGTTTTTTTTATGCGCTTTAGTGATTGTTGTAGTAAAATTCGTGCTATAATCTACACTTTACTATTAATGTTTTTATTCTTTTTGAGGTAATAAATATCTTGTCTAGCCTTCTAATAAAACATCATTCTCTACGAAACCAATAAAATCCTAATACAAATCAACAAAATTCCTTATTTTTGCACATCTTAAAATCATAAACTATGTTTAATAGTCTTCAGGACAAGCTAGATAAAGCGTTACAAAACCTACAAGGACGCGGTAAAATTACAGAAATCAACGTAGCTGAAACGGTGAAAGAAATTCGCCGTGCTTTGGTAGATGCAGACGTAAATTACAAAGTTGCTAAAGACCTTACCAAAAGAGTACAAGACAAAGCACTTGGTGAAAATGTATTAACCTCTATCACCCCAGGACAATTAATGACCAAAATTGTTCACGATGAACTGGTAGATCTTATGGGCGGTACACAAGAAGGGATTAACCTTTCTGCCAACCCTACCATCATTTTGATTGCAGGTTTACAAGGTTCTGGTAAAACTACCTTCTCAGGAAAATTAGCAAATTATCTTAAATCAAAAAGAGCAAAAAAACCTTTATTGGTAGCTTGTGATGTGTATAGACCTGCTGCTATAGACCAGTTAACTGTATTGGCAGACCAAGTAGGCGTTACTATTTACAAAGAAATAGAAAACAAAAACCCTGTAGAAATCTCAGAAAATGCCATCAAGTTTGCTAAAGAAAACAAACACGATGTAGTGATTATAGATACTGCAGGTCGTCTTGCTATAGACGAAGCGATGATGAACGAAATAAGAAAAGTTCACCTAGCAGTAAAACCTACCGAAACACTTTTTGTAGTAGATGCTATGACGGGGCAAGATGCTGTAAATACAGCTCTAGCCTTTAACCACGTTTTAGATTATAACGGGGTAGTTCTTACTAAATTAGATGGAGATACCAGAGGTGGTGCTGCACTTACTATTCGCTCTGTGGTGAATAAACCCATCAAATTTATCTCTACCGGAGAAAAAATGGAAGCGCTAGACCTATTCTATCCAGAAAGAATGGCAGACAGAATCCTAGGAATGGGAGATGTGGTTTCATTAGTAGAAAGAGCTCAGGAACAATTTGATGAAGAAGAAGCGAAAAAATTACACAAAAAAATCGCAAAGAATGAATTCGGTTTTGATGATTTCTTAAAACAAATTCAGCAAATTAAAAAAATGGGTAACATGAAAGACCTCATGGGAATGTTACCAGGAGTAGGAAAAGCCATAAAAGATGTTGATATTAATGATGATGCCTTCAAACATATAGAAGCCATTATTCATTCTATGACGCCTGACGAAAGAAGAAGACCTTCTATCATAGATATGAACCGTAAGAAAAGAATTGCCAGAGGTAGCGGTAGGAAAATAGAAGATGTAAACGGTCTTATGAAACAGTTCGACCAAATGGGTAAAATGATGAAGATGATGCAAGGCCCACAAGGAAAACAATTGATGCAAATGATGGGCAAAGGAATGCCTAATATGCCAGGAATGGGTGGTAACCTTTTCGGGAAATAAAATTTAAAATTTCAATAAAAAACCTGAGAAAATTCTCAGGTTTTTTATTAGTTTAACAGATGTATTTTCTTAGAAAAATAAAGAAAAACCGATTAGCCCTTGGAAAGAACTTGGTGCTTTATTATCATCTGTAGTAATATTATATCTTAGCTTTGGCGTAATTGCCACATTTGGGGCAACAAACCAAGCATAACCACCTTCTACTCCTACATAATTTACACTTTCTCCATCTGTACTAGCACCAGTAAAATCCACACCTACAGGAATATTTCCATTAAAATAGTATTGAGCACCTAATCTATAAGTAACTAAATCATCTCCTCCAAAATCACCATATCCTAACCCTGCCTTAACAGCAAAATTGTCAGCAACAAAATAACCGCCTTCTGCACCAACATTCCATATAGTTTCTCCATCTACCGAAGTAAGGCTAAAAGCTGTACTACCTCCTAAATAATGTAAGGGAGATCCTGCATTTGTTTCAATTACCCATTTTCCTTTTGCAGTTGCTCCGTTTGAAGATTTTGCAGTCTGAGCATTCATAGCTCCGAAAAGTGCTAATGCACCTACTAAAAATAGCTTTTTCA
>ERZ650302.2329-NODE-2329-length-10210-cov-3.478877_pt1 | contig 10210 bp, 12 predicted proteins | sample MGYA00376238_ERZ650302 | MGnify/ENA primary metagenome ERZ650302 (study PRJEB26733, sample SAMN07839298) | wastewater metagenome | biome: urban; feature: wastewater treatment plant; material: waste water | place: USA: North Carolina | collected 2016-04-28 ... | reverse complement strand
TAAAAGTCTTTGCCCGACACTTAGTGCGTATCTATTAAAATCAAAGTGACTAAACTGATAAAATATTTTACTTTGCAAGGTTATGTCGAATAGCTCTTTTTCAAATTCATAATAGTTGTTTAGAACTATGCCGTAAACATTCTCTTTAGAGTGAGCCTCCGAAAGAATTTCTTTAGATATATAAAGTTCTTTATATATATCTTCCTCTATTTTCTCTTCGAATCCATCGTCTATATTTTTAGAATACAAAACATATTCAGCCAAAGAATACTCCTTTGAATTATTAAACCGCCTTTATTATGCCTTCACTTCACCGTCTTTTTCCCAAAAAAACTCCACCCACTCATCAGTCAAATGCAGATAATAATCAGCCTTGATAACGGCGCTCTCCCTCTGAAATAGCGCCGCTGTTTTGAACTCAACAAGCGGATAGGAGGCTTGTAATTTTTTCATGACGACTTTTAGCGTTTCGCCGGTGTCCACTATCTCGTCGACTACTATTATTTTTTTGGCGTTACCCAGATTCGGAAGCTCATCCACCACCGGAGCACCAAGCTTTGTCTGCCCCTCGTATGAGGCGGTATTTAGTGCGTACATCTTTCGCACGCCTGTATTCATAGCGATAAAGTGCGCCAACGTCGCCCCGCCTCTGGCGATAAACACTATCCCGTCCGCCCCAAAATCCGATAGTCTGCCGGATAGCTCTTTTGTATCTGCCGCAAATTCATCGTATCCGTATACTCTCACCGTTAGCCCCTTTTTGGTAAAATGCTTACGTGATAATAACAAAAGAACAAAAAGCGGTACTATTTATGTTTACGGCGACGCTACTGTTTTCGGTAGTAGCGCTATGTGCAAAACTGGTCTCCCGCCTCGGCGCTTTAGAGATTACGTTTTTTAGAAACGCTGTCGGAATTGTGTTTTTGCTGATGTTTTTTAATTATGCAAAACCGAAAAAGTTTAACGGCCAAAAATTATGGCTCCTCCTTTTTAGAGGGTTTATCGGCACTGTTGCCCTAATCGCATTTTTCTATAACGTGGCAAACGCCACCCTATCGGACGCTTTGACATTTACAAAGACAGAGCCGCTGTTTAGCGCCCTATTGGCATTTTGGCTGATGTCGGAGAGGCTTGATAGAACAAAGATAGCAGCCATACTCATAGGATTTTTGGGTATTGCGGTTATCGGTATAGAGAGGGGTATCCATCTGGCCTATGCAAACGGGGTCGGGATATTTGCAGGATTTTGTGCGGCACTGGCATACACGACCATACGGCGGATTCGGGATGACTTTGATTACAAGTTTGTAGTGTTGTCGTTTATGCTTTTTGGAACGGTTTTGCCTCTGATTTTGATGGCTGCATCCGGATTTTTGGGAGAGGGTGAGATCATCAGAGGTTTTGTCGCCCCTACCCCGAACGAGCTTTGGGCACTTCTGGCGGTCGGAGCGTTATCGGCGGTCGGGCAGGCACTTATGACAAAGGCATATTTTTTTGCTAGAGCCGGAATAGTGAGTACGGTTAGTTATTTTAGTATCCTTTTTGGGGTAATTTTTGGAGTTGCGGCGGGTGACCCACTACCTACGGCTTTTGTGTTTGCCGGAATGGGGCTTATCGTAGTCTCGGGGATTTTGATAGCGAGAAAATGAAACTATTTGATGGTTTCTCAAATCTTGAGCAAAGCCCAAGATTAGGTCTTCGGCAGACTGCCCGTCGCCGCTAGCGGCTCCAAGCGGCATAGTGCTCAGTATAATACAACGGGCTTTGCTCGTTTTAGCATATTTTAGGAACATTAGTGAAAAAAATATATTTTAAAACTTTCGGATGCCGGACAAATATGTTTGATACGCAGATTATGATAGAAAATCTGGGCGAGTATACTACGACAAACAACGAATCACAGGCCGATACGGTTGTTATAAATTCGTGTACGGTCACAAACGGAGCCGACACGGGAGTCAGGCAATACGTCTCAAAACTAAAAAAAGATTATCCGGAAATCAAAATAATGTTTACCGGGTGCGGTGTCGATACCGAGGGAAAAAAACTGTTTGAGGCCGGAAAACTGGATTTTGTATTCGGACACTCCGAAAAAACAAAAATAAGCGAATTTTTATCGGCTCCAAAAGCTTTTATCTCCGGCGATAAAGAGCATATAGACACATCGGTCATAACAGGTTTTGAGGGGAAGACAAAAGCATTTATAAAAATTCAGGAGGGGTGTGATTTTAGTTGCAGCTACTGTATCATCCCGTCAGTCAGAGGGCATAGCAGGAGCATTCCGGCGAGAGTCGTAATAAGACAGATAGAAAAGCTATACGAAAACGGTTTTGAAGAGTTTGTCTTTACGGGGACAAACGTCGGAAGCTACCGTGACGGCGATATCTCTTTGGCAAAACTGCTATCATCTATTGAGAGGCTGGGGCTTGCAAAGAGGCTACGGATGGGGAGCGTAGAGCCGTCGCAAATCACCGATGAGTTTTTGGAGACGGTATCGGGGGGGATTTTTGCAAAACAGCTACACATAGCGATACAACACAGCTCAAACAAAATGCTAAAAGCGATGAATAGACAAAACAGATACGAAGACGATTTGGCGCTTTTTGAGAGGCTCTCAAAGCTAGGGTTTGCGATAGGAACCGACTATATCGTAGGGTTTCCGGGGGAGTCGGTTGAGATATGGGAAGAGGCGCTAAAAAACATAAAAGCTATGCCGCTAACCCACATACACCCGTTTATCTACTCCAAAAGGGATTTTACCCCTGCCGCCACGCTCAAAGCCGATGTAAACGGAGCCGTAGCAAAAGAGAGGCTCCACACCCTAAACGAAATAGTCAAACAAAAAAACTATTTGTTTAGAAAAAATCTACAATCTCCCCTTATAATTCATGTAGAAGATTCCGGAAAAAGCGGTTTTGATCAATACTTTAACAAAGTTACGTTTGAGACCAAAACCGACAAAAAATGGGTTGTAACAACGGAGTATGAAGTTTTAGCCGAACAAACTTTGCTTAGAGGGGAGCCTTGATGGAGAGGGTAAACTGCTACAAATGCAAACATTTTTTTGTAACTTATGAGCCGAAAAGACCTTACGGTTGCAGGGTTCACGGGTTCAAGGGGCCGCATCTGCCGAGCCTCACCGTATTTCAAAGTAGCGGTATACAATGCCAGCTTTTTGAGGAAAAAAGGATAAACAAATGAAAATCCAAATAGCCGCCTTAACAGCCGTCATACTACTGTTTGCCGGATGCGCCGTCAAAGAGGAAAAAATCACCCCACCAAAAAAAGAGGTAACCAAAAAACAGCCTATCCAAAAATCGACCAAAAAGCCGTCAGAGGCAATCACCGCCGCCCCTACGCCCGAGTTTTTCAGAGCGCTTGATTTATCGGTAGGATACTACGACAGACTCTCCAAAAAAAATACGACATTTAACTATGGGGATCAAAACTATACGGCTTCGCAAATGAGAGATTCGCTGCTACTGTTCAAAAAGTACGCCGTCTCAATGAACAAAGATGAGCTGTTAAAAAAACTGGATGAGGATTTTCTCCTTTATGAGAGCAAAAACGAAAAAGATTCGGCTCTTTTGACAGGGTATTACGCCCCAATGCTAAAAGGCTCTCTCACAAAGTCAGACGAGTTTTACGCCCCGCTATATCCGTATCCGCAGGATTTGATAACGGCTGATCTGAAAAGATTTCCGACATCAAATTCAGTGCGGGATATAGCCGGAAAAATAGAGGGAAAATCGCTCGTCCCTTACTACACCAGAGAGGAGATAGATAACGGAGCGCTAAAAGAGAAGCCGCTACTTTATCTATCTAGCAAGGTAGACGCTTTTTTGTTAGAGGTACAGGGTTCCGGCATTATAGAGGTTGACGGGGTCAAAAGATATGTAGGATACGCCGGGAAAAACGGACATCCGTATACGTCTATAGGCAAAGTAATAGCCGATGAAAAGCTGATGAACTCCGACAAAGTCAATATGCAGACGATGAAAGAGTTTTTGGAGGAGAACCCGAAAATCAGAGATTACGTCCTAAACAAAAACAAAAGCTACGTCTTTTTCAAATTCAACGAAAAAGAGGGGATATTCGGCAATATCGGTCTATCTCTGACCGCAAAAGAGAGCGTTGCCATGGATAATGAACTTTTGCCGAAAGGGGCTTTGGCGTTCATAAAAACAGTTGTCCCAAAAAAGATAGAGGGTCAAAAAGTAGTCGCCAGAACCGAGAGGGAGCCGTTTGAGAAATTCGTGATGGTTCAGGATACCGGAGGGGCTATCAGAGGGGGCGGAAGGGTTGATATATATTTTGGCGAAGGGGACGAGGCTCTTTTTTATGCCGGGCAAACCGCCTCAAAAGGGGAGGTCTATCTACTCGTCGCCAAAAAAGAGTCTTTGAATCATATAACAAAATAAAAGCAACTAATAACGGAGATAATTTTGAATAAACAAGCTATTTTTTTGACTGCGACGGCGGCCGCAATGCTGTTTTGCGGTTGCGCCGGCACAGATATACAAAACAACATCACAACACAAAAAAAATGTCTGGATAGAACGGCGCTAGAGCAAAAAGAGTACGAAGAGCTTTTGAGGCTAAAAACCGCCCTAACCCCTTTTAAGACAGGATACAACGATACTATAGCCTATATAAATTTTCTAAACGTATACGTTGCCGACTATGCAAAATACATTCAGACAGCCTCTGTGGCCTCCTCCGCAATAGCAATAATGCCGATTCCGTATGCGGGACAAATATCGTCTGCGGCAAACTTTGCCTCAAAAATCACAACCCTTGCCGCAAATGCATCGAGGGCAAATACCAACCTGTATAACTCCTTAATAGCGTTTGAGACAAAACTGGCCGCATACGAAAAATCCAAAGACCCCGCAAAACTCCAAGAGGCCGGAAAATTTGCAAACGAATACATACTCTCCGAATCAATAGCGGCCGAAAATGCAACTGTAAAACTAAAAGAGGGGGCAAACTCACTACTGGCGGCCGTCTCTATGGCTTCTGCATATACGGGGGCTATCGGCGATGCTGCGGCAAAAGTCGGAAGCCTATGGGGAAAAGAAAAAGAGGCCAAAAAGATGGACGATAAAGCGCTAAAAAGTAAAAACGAGGGGATTGACAAAAAGCTAGAGGCAATCATAGCCTCAATGGGAGAGGCCAAGAATCTAGTCAGAACATCAAATAAAATAATGGAGCTGTATGCCCCCCTCTAGGCTTTAACCCTAGACTCTATCGCCCTAGCCAGCGATACGGTGTCGATATTTTCAAATGCGACACCGGTCGGCACACCGTGTGCAATTTTTGTAAATGCAACAGGATAAGAGGAGAGTCTATCCTCCAAATAAATGATCAACCCGTCACTCTCGACAGATGGGGTAAAGGCAAATATCACCTCCTCAACTCCGCCCTTCACACTCTCTTCAAGTCTTGATACGGTCGTCGCTTTTAACTCGTCAAATACAAAATACCGTCCGTCAAAACCACCCGATAACTCTATCGAAAATATATCTTTCGGACTTGCCACAAGACAAAGTCTAGCCGGATTTCTGGCCTCGTCGGCACATATATGACATATTTCGTCTTCGGTTATATTGCCGCATACCGAGCACTTTTTTACCTCTCTGACACCCTCTTCTATCAGGTGGGCAAACTTTATCGCCTTTATTTCGTCCTCAAAGAGTAGATGGTATGCGATCTTGAATGCACTTTTACGCCCGATAGTAGGTAGTGAAGCCAAAGTATCGACTAGTTCTGCAAATTTTGCGCTTGATTTCATGGCGGCGATAATACACTATCGTTATTTAAATCTTATGGGCTATTTTGGTAAAATTCGCAAAAAATTTTCTGAGGGTTTTTAATGACTGAAATCTGCTATTACGAGCTTTTAGAAGTAGAAAAAACGGCTTCACAAGACGAAATCAAAAAAGCGTATAGAAAGCTTGCAATGAAATACCACCCCGATAAAAACCAAGGGGATAAAGAGGCTGAGGAGAAATTCAAAGCGGTCAGCGAAGCATACCAAATACTAAGCGACGATAACAAAAGAGCCGTGTACGACAGATACGGCAAAAAGGGGCTAGAGGGTCAAGGCGGAGGCAGCGGAGGCTTTGGGTTTGATTTTGGGGATATTGAGTCGATATTTGATTCATTCTTTGGCGGCGGAGGCGGCGGACAAAGAAGACGCTCAAAGGCCGACAAATATAATCTCGATAATGCAATAGAGCTAAGTATCGAATTTGCCGAGGCTATCTTTGGGGTAAAAAAAGAGGTCTCTTTTAAATTCAAAAAACCGTGCTCCGATTGCGATGGTACAGGGGCAAAAGGTGGCGACAAAACAAAATGCCCTGATTGCGGCGGTAGCGGCCAACTCTTTTTGAAGCAAGGGTTTATGACATTCTCTCAAACATGCCCGAAATGTGGCGGCGAGGGCGAGATTGTCAAAGAGAGATGCCCAAAATGCAAAGGCAAAGGGTACGAGGAGACAACCGAGAGCGTTACCGTAGATATTCCGGCAGGTATCGATGACGGTAACAGAATCAGGGTAGCGGGACGCGGCAACCTCTCAAAAAGCGGAGCCAGAGGGGATTTGTATATTGTCATAAACGTCAAAGAGGATAAAAAATTTGTCAGGGACGGCGACAACGTATATTTGGAGGTTCCGGTCTTTTTTACACAAACGCTTTTGTCGGATACCATAAAAGTACCGGGGCTAAGGGGAGAGCTGGAGCTAAATCTAAAGCCGTCCACAAAAGACAAAGAGCAGTTTGTATTTAAAAACGAGGGGGTTCCTAATGTCAGAACAGGAGCAAAAGGGAGCTTTGTCGTACAGATAAAAATGGTTCACCCGAGTAAACTATCCGATGAACAAAAAGAGTTGGTGGAAAAACTGCATACGAGTTTTGGATTTGAAGGCAAGCCGCACGAAAAAGAGTATGAGGGGCTTTTTGACAAAATCAAACACTGGTTCGGGTATTAGTAGCAAACAAAAAGCCCGCTTCGGCTAACTTGGCCGGAGCGGCAAAGAGACGATCAACTCTCTTTTTTCTCCTCTTCTTTTGAGGCTCCATTTTTTATATCGCAAGCGGTGTTTATCCCGAGTAGCGTATATAATCCGCAAAATCTAAATACGGCCGTAGCCATAACAATAAGACCGAGTATCCCGACTATAGGGCTATTTATCCCGACGGTTCCTATGACTACAAGGGCGATACCTGCGCCCATTCTGACGTATCTATCTACTATTCCAACGTTTTTTTTCATAGCCGCAACTCCTGTTAGTTTAACTTAACCTTTTACTCTATAGCAAGAATGCCAATATAACCTTTGCCGGAAACATAAAAATCGCCGAAAGAGGGGTTGCTAGGATAATAATCAAAATAATCATCCCGTATCTTCCAACCTTTTGGTTGAACTCGTCGATAGCGGAGATTCCAAATTTTTTACCGATAAACCCGAGGGCGTTCGAGCCGTCAAGCGGCGGTATCGGCCACGTGTTAAATACAGCCAAAACTACATTGTACAACACTAGATAAAAAAGGAGCTGAGAGGCAAAACTCCCCTCGGGGGCGATAGGGAGCAAAAACGAGGCTGAGACGGCAAGGATTAGATTATAGGCTATTCCGGCCAAAGCTACCGCTATAGCACCGTTATAGCCGCCGTTTCTAATAACCGTCCATATATTTACCGGAACGGGCTTTGCCCATCCAAACAAAAAAGGGGATCCGGCAACAAACAGCAAAAGAGGAACTACAATAGTACCGATAGGATCTATATGAACTATTGGGTTTACGGAGAGTCTGCCTTCGTATTTTGCGGTCATATCGCCGTATTTGTAGGCCACAAAACCGTGCATTATCTCATGACCTATGATAGCAACCGCCAAGGCAGCTACCATCGCAACTATCTGTATAGGCTCAAAATCCATATCAAACATTTTATTTTAGTTCACCCTCTAAAGTCTCAACGGTTTTGCCTATCCTTTGCCATCTGATTTTATAGTCATCATCCCAACTAAAATATATAAACCAAGGCTTGCCTACAACCTGTGAGTATTTGACGGGCCCCCAATATCTGCTATCGGCCGAATTATCTCTGTTATCACCCATCATAAAAAACTGATCTGCGCCAAGCTTTATAGGGCCGAAAAAGTATTTTCTAAGCCTAATCTCATCGACAGGTAAAACAGAAAAACTGCTCTCGTATGTAACATCTGATTTTGATTTTGCCTCATAGTAGAGTTTGGGATCAAAAAGCATTTTATCCTCGGAGCTTAGAATGTCTTTTTCCTCTATTTTTGCATTTTCATAGTGGATACCTTTATGCTCTTTTGTGTACGGGTTTTTGACCCAGAGCTTGCCGCCCACAGATACGGTTTCGTACCCCTTGAAGTTTGCTTCTATCGCACTATCGCCCTCTGAAGGTCTAAGGTACAAATCCTGATTGTGAAAAAATAGCTCATCGCCGCTTGTCGCTACGCACCTTTTGACAAAATGGACTTTTTCGTCAAGCGGATATCTAAAAATTACGATATCACCTCTCTTTGGTCTTTCGCCCTCTATCAAATGGCCGTCATGATTGGGGACAAGCGGAATCTCCAAAAACGGTATATGCGGTGTAGGGACACCGTATGCAAATTTTTTGACAAATAGGTGATCTCCTATCAGTAGCGTCCTAATCATAGACCCTGACGGAATCACAAACGCCTGTGCGACAAAAAATATTACCAAAAGGACGATAATTACCGTCCCCGTCCAACTGTTTGAAAATTTATACAGTTTTAAAAGATTCTCCCTCATATCCCTTTTGCCGCCTTTAGGGTATTACTAAGTAGCATGGCTATCGTCATAGGACCTACGCCACCGGGAACCGGGGTTATGTATGTGCATTTTTTGGAGACCTCATCAAAATCTACATCCCCGACAAGCTTGTCTCCAACTTTGTTTATCCCTATGTCTACAACCACCGCACCCTCTTTTACCATATCGGCAGTAACAAACTTCGGTCTGCCGACTGCGGCTACGAGTATATCTGCCTGTGAACAGATTTCAGCAAGATTCTTTGTTCTGCTGTGACAGATTGTTACCGTGCCGTTTTCGTGGAGCAAAAGCATTGCCATAGGCTTGCCTACGATATTACTTCTGCCGATTACAACGCAGTTTTTACCGCTTACTTCAATGTTGTAGGAATGGAGCATCTCCATTACGCCTGCAGGCGTGCATGGAAGAAAATCATACTCGCCGAGCATAATTTTGCCGACATTTACGGCATGGAATGCGTCAACATCTTTAAGCGGGCTGATTGCCTCAATAACAGCCTTGTCATCAAGGTGTTTCGGCAACGGAAGCTGAACAAGAATACCGTTGATATCCTTCTTATTGTTGAGAGTTTCAACAAGGTTTAAAAGTTCTTCCTGTGTTGTTTCTGCCGGGAGTGCATACTCCTCAGACTTAAAGCCTACAAATTCACAAGCCTTTTTCTTGTTGTTTACATATACTCTTGACGCCGGATCGTCACCTACGATTACTACCGCAAGACCGGGGGTTATTTTGTGAGTTTCCTTTAACTCAAGCGTCTGCCTCTTTACCTCTTCCTTTACCTGTGCCGATACCTTTTTTCCGTCGATAATCTGCATAGAAAGAATCCTCCTTTTTTCTGTTTATAATTAAGAATACAATACCTGTTATAAAAATTACTGCCGAAAGAACCTGTGACACCCTTATGTCTGCTCCGAAAATTTGGAACGGAAGATAAAGGCTGTCTGTTCTCAGTCCTTCAACAACTGTTCTTTCAAATCCGTACCACACAAGGTACATAAAGAAAATTTGTCCCGAATATTTCTGCTTATATTTTCCGTAGAAATGGAGAAGTACAAATCCGAGCAGACACCACATTGATTCATAGAAGAAACACGGGTGAACTCCTATGTTGTCTGTTCCCTCGCTCATCATTCTCCAGGGCAAATCCGTAGGAGAGCCGTATGCCTCCTGATTCATAAAATTGCCCCATCTGCCTATTCCCTGTCCGATAAGGAAACCGACCATTGCAATGTCAAGAACAGGCATAATTTCCATTTTCTGTATTTTGGCAACAGTCAGACCGCCGAGCAACGCACCGATAATTCCGCCGTAAATGGCAAGTCCGCCGTTATTGATGTAGAGAATTTCAATCGGATTCTGTCCGTAATAGTCCCATT
>ERZ650302.2327-NODE-2327-length-10212-cov-3.620163_pt1 | contig 10212 bp, 10 predicted proteins | sample MGYA00376238_ERZ650302 | MGnify/ENA primary metagenome ERZ650302 (study PRJEB26733, sample SAMN07839298) | wastewater metagenome | biome: urban; feature: wastewater treatment plant; material: waste water | place: USA: North Carolina | collected 2016-04-28 ... | reverse complement strand
AACAGAATTTTGGTAATTAACTATAAACAAAATGATAAAATAACCTACAAGGCATATTATACATGTTGAAATGAAAATTAAAATTTCTTTAGCTAATGTCTTTTTTAATTTATTATTCATAATCAACTTTTTAAATTCCCTCAAATATATCCAAAATTCTCCAAAAATTCTTACCTTTAAAATAAAAATTCAAGATGCGATTTCATACCAGAAAATGGGTAAAACCCGAAGATTTGAATGCCAACGGAACGTTATTCGGTGGTAAATTATTGGCTTGGATAGACGAAGAAGCCGCTTTGTATTCGATTGTGCAATTGGAAAATCCTAAAGTAGTGACCAAATTTATGAGTGAAATTAATTTTATGAGTGCTGCCAAACAAGGCGATATTGTTGAAATTGGTTTGGATGTGGTACATTTTGGAAAATCATCATTAGTATTAAAATGCGAAGTTCGTAATATGATGACACGCGAAAAAATCATTACTATTGATAACATCACTATGGTGAATTTAGGCGAAGATGGAAAACCAAAACCACACGGCAAAACTCAAATCGAATTTATTGAAGACCGTTTGAAAAAATAAAGAATATGCTACAAAAATCAACCTTAGAATTTCTAATTCAACTTAAAGAAAACAACGACCGCGACTGGTTTGCGGCAAATAAAAAAGCCTTTGAAACCGAACAAAAGTTAGCCAAATCGTTTTTTACATCGGTAGGTGAGCAGTTGGGTAAAATAGATAGTATCGAACGTGTTCAAATTTTTAGAATTTATCGCGATGTACGTTTTTCTAAAGATAAAGCGCCTTACAAAAATCATTTTAGTGTTGGGTTCACTCGAACAAAACCGATGCTTCGTGGCGGTTACTATTTGCATATTGAACCTGGAGGAAGTTTTGTAGGTGGTGGTTTTTGGGAACCTAATGCAGCTGATTTGCATCGCATTCGTAAAGAATTTGAAATGGATGATGAAGAAATTAGAACGATTGTTGCTGATGCTACTTTCAAGAAATTTTTCGGTGAACTAAAAGGTGAGGAGTTAAAAACAGCTCCAAAAGGTTTCGATAAAACGCATCCAGCCATTGATTTAATTCGTAAAAAACAATATTTACTAACTCGAAGTTTTTCGGACAAAGAGGTTTTGGCTCCTAATTTTCAAGAGGAAGTTTTAGCGACTTTTCAAGCGATGCGACCTTTCTTCGACTACATGAGCGAAGTTTTGAGTACCGATTTGAATGGGGAATCTTTATATAATTAGCCAATTGTTCAATGTGCCGATGTGTCAATTATTTTTCCCATTGGCACATTGACTAATTGTCTCATCGCCACATTAAATAATCTGAATTTGACTTTTTAAACGTTCGATTAATAAATTCATCATGCGTTTGTTTAAGTTGGATGAATTTTGGGTGTATTCTTTGTATTCGGAAACGGTAAACATTCCGAATACAATTCCTTTTAATGAATTTCGGAATTTGATATCACGTTGAATGGCGTTTTCAATGTAATTTTCTTTTTTCTCTGGAGAAAGTGAGAAATACACGCCTTTTTGTTTCATGGCGTAATTTCTAAAAACTTCAATAAACAATTCATTTTGGAATTTCAAAATAGGTCGCAATGTCTGATTTTGAAACTTTTCTTCGGAACTTGATTGTTCGGTAATTACACCAATACTTGCTCCTCTAATTTCTAAAAGCGATTCGTCTTTCGTTTTCATGATAAAGTGAATTTGTTTGAATTAAAGTTAAAAAAAATAACCTCCAATTTCTTGAAGGTTATTTTAAGTTATTAAGAATCAGTTGTTAATTACTTTGTATTATTCAGTAGTTATTTTTGGACTTGATGAACTCACTTCTGACACTTCCAAATCAAAATATGGCAATGATGCAATAACATGATCAAAAATATCGGCCATAATATGTTCGTAATTTAACCAGGTTTTATCTTTGGAAAAACAATAAATTTCTAATGGAATTCCTTTTTCTGTGGGTTGCAAATGACGAACCATCAACTGCATATCTTTATTAATTCCGGGATGCGATAAGATATATTGATTGATGTATTTTCTAAACAAACCTAAATTGGTTAGATTTCTTCCATTAACAATCAAACTTTTATCAATTCCGTTATGTGCATTGTATTTGTCAATATCTGCTTGACGGTGTTCGATATAAGAAGTTAAATGCTGAATTTTTTTAAAATTTTCTAATTCTTCCGAATGAATAAAACGAACCGAATTAGCTTTTATCAATATATGACGTTTAATTCTTCTTCCATCGGAATCCAACATTCCGCGCCAGTTTTTGAAACTATCCGATATTAGGCTATAGGTTGGAATCGTTGTCGTTGTATTATCAAAATTTCGAACTTTTACTGTGGCTAGATTGATTTCTACAACATCGCCATCGGCACCAAATTTCTCAATCGTAATCCAATCGCCAATACGAACCATATCATTAACCGAAACTGAAATACTCGCTACAAATCCTAAAATCGTATCTCTAAATATTAAGATGATAATCGCCGAAATTGAACCAAAAGTGGTTAATAATGTAGTTTTACTTACATCGAAAAGGATTAACATGAAAGAAATAATTCCAAACAGCCACAAAAACAACATGATGACTTGAATGTAACTGTCGATAGGTTTGTCGCTAAAGCGTGGTTTCTGTTTTAAATAATCTCTAAGCGAATTGAAAATACTTCGAGTAATCCAAAGAGAAAGTATGATGATGTAAATTTTAATTCCTTTTTCAAAAATATATTCCCAATAGGTAAAATTCTTTAGAATTACAGGAACTGTTTTGTAAATAAATAATAAAGGAACTAAATGTGCTAAATATTTGGCAGTTTTGTTAGCCACAAGAAAATCATCAAAAGAGGATTTTGTTCGAGCAGCTACAATTGCCAAGAAAATAATGAAAAGTTTCTTAAAAAGGTAATCTAAAATATAAGCTACAATAATAAGAACAACAATATTGATGGCTAAATTCAAATAAGAAGACAGCGCATCGCTAAAATCGAAACTTTTAAAAATATCGTATGCCCAATTAAAGATTTTCATTATGGATTTTGCAGGTATTTTTTCTCAATGTAAAAGGTTCCAAACGGAAAAATTGAAGCTAAACATACAATTGCGAATGTTTTAGTATCCCATTTTTGCTCATTTTTAATCAGAATTGCAAAAGCAATATACAACATAAAAAGGATTCCGTGAGCCATTCCAATGTTTTTTACATAAATTGGATCATTAGCGATATATTTCATTGGCATTGCAAAAAAATACAAGGCAAGAGTTGAAATTCCTTCTAATAAAGCAATTGAGCGAAAAGATTTTATCATGATAAAGCAGAATAAATTACAAATCCATAAATTATAAAACGGAAGAAACGAAGTAAACCAAACAAGAAGAAATGTTTTCTCGAGTAGTTAATCATTCCGGCAGCCAAACAAGCAATTGCAAAAGGTAAAGGTAATAACGCACCAACAGCAATTAAAAAGCCACCCCATTTTTGCATATTAATGATATGCTTTGACATTTTACCGTATAAATGTTTATTTATTGATGGAACTGCAGCAATTGCCATTCCCATAAAATAGGCAATTACTCCGCCCAAATAGGATAAAAATGCTAAAATAGCCAAGTAGAGTAGAGGACTTTCTGTATTTTTTGTCCAAGCGATAAAAATATCAGGTGGAATTAATCCTAGGATACTTTCAGAAGCTAGGAATACCCCAAAAATGAAGAAATCACTGAAATTTTGTGTAATATAAACTATAGCTTCATTAAGATTGATAACCTTATAATTTACATAAAAAAGAATGGCAACAATTATGGCTGTAGGCAAAATTGCACCTTTAACACCTTGCCAAATAAAGGAATAAAAACCTGTGTATTTGTAGTATTGGTGAAGTAATTTTACTCTTGATTTTTTAGTTCTAGACATCGGGGTTAAAATTTGAACAAAATTAGTGAGATTGAAAGGATAATAACGTTAAGAAAAACAAAAAAATCGGTAAATTTTAATTACCGATTTATATATTATGTAAAATAGAAATTTGGAATTAAAAAGCTAAAAATGCTTTGTTGTATTCTTTTAAATCTAATAGATTATTTTTCTTATCTAAATCAGTCAATAAAGAAAGGAAATAATTAAAGCTTTCTATATTATTTTCTTCAGAAATATTGGCTTCAACTTGAGCATCTTTACTGTCAACAGGTTCATCATCTGGAATACCAATAAAAAATCCATTATTGTTTTCTAAATGTTCGTAAGCTAAACGCAATGCTTTAGTTACAACAGGATTATTTAACTCTAAAGTAATTTCTCTAAGTTTTTTTAAATCGGTTACAATTTCAGAAACTTCAAAATTATCTTTAAATAATTCTTTCTGAATCTTTTCGATTAATTTAAGGGCTTGTCTGTTTTCCATGATTCTTGTAATAAGGGACTGCAAACTTAAACTTTCTTATAATTTTACACAAACGTTTTGAGTAGTATTTTAATAGATTTAAGAATGTTTTACAATTGAACTATAATATACATTATGTAAAATAGAAAATTTAAGCAATTCCTTTAATAAGCAATACAAACTTTGTATCTTCGTTTCGTAAATAAAAGCTTTATGAAAAACCCTATTGCAGAACGCATCACCGATTTTCTAAAACATTATCCTCCATTTTCTAGCATTTCGTATGAGAGTTTACTTGAAATAGCTAAAACATGTCAAGTACTTTATTTAGAAAAAAATCAAACTTTGTTTAAAATTAATGATGCTACGCATGCCTTTTTTTATGTAGTAGCTTCTGGTGCTGTTGGTTTATCTGTGACTTCAGATGCTGATGATGTTTTGATTGATAAATGTGATGAAGGCGATATTTTAGGATTACGACCATTTTTTGCTAAGAATAACTACCTTATGACAGCAAAAGCTCGTGAAGAAAGTATTGTTTATGCTATTCCTATTGAAACATTCAAACCTTATGTAGCGGCTAATCCAGATGTGTTGAGTTTTTTATTAGAAAGTTTTGCTTCTAATACTCGAAATCCATATGATAAAAATCACAAAGGGAAATTAATTTCAGAAAACGTTATTTATAATGACCAAAGTTCTGAAATTCAATATTATCAGCCTATAAAATACACTTCTAACCCCATAACAGCTTCGCCTAATGATATTGTTAAATTCGTGGCTCAAACGATGTCGAGCAGTAAAATTGGCAGTATAATTATTCATGAAAATCGTAAGCCTATCGGAATTGTTACTGATAAAGACTTACGTTCTAAAATAGCAACCGGACTCTATTCTATTGATGTTACAATTGATAAAATTATGACTTCGCCTGTAATTACGGTCGCTGATAACTTATCTATTGCTGAAGCTCAAATTATTATGTTAAAAAACAATGTAACTCATTTGTGTGTTACAAAAGATGGTTCTATTGATTCTGAAATTACTGGAATTATCACGGAACACGATATTGTGGTAGCTCAGGCAAATAATCCAGGGGTTCTTTTAAAACAATCTAAGCGAGCTCAAAAATCGGCTGATTTAAAAGAAGTTCGAGATAAATTAGTCGAATTAATTCAGCATTCTTTAGATAAAAATGTTCCTATTAATCATATTGGTTCTATTGTTGGCGAAATTAATCTGGCGATAACCAAACGTGCTATTGAATTGGCTATTGAAAAAATTGGAACTCCTCCTCCAGCCCAATTTGCTTGGATGAACATAGGAAGTCAAGGCAGAAAAGAGCAACTGTTATTAACCGATCAAGACAATGCAATTATTTTTGAAGATGTGCCAGAAGAAAAATATGATGCTGTAAAAGAATATTTTCTTCAATTGGCTGAGAAAGCAACAAAAACATTAAATAAGGTAGGATATAATTTTTGTCCAGATGAAATGATGGCTAGCAATCCGCTTTGGTGTAAGTCTATTTCAGATTGGCAAAACCAATTTAAAGGTTGGATAATTAATCCTGCAGATAAAAATACATTAGAATCTACCATCTTTTTCGATTATGATTTTGTTTATGGCAATGAATCTTTAGTGGATACAATTACGAAAACAATTCACGAAGAGACGAATGACAATCAATTATTTTTTGCTTATTTAGGTGCTGATGCATTGAAAAATCCTCCACCACTTGGGTTTTTCCGCCAGTTTTTAGTAGAAAGTGATGGAGAACACAAAGATACGTTTGATTTAAAAGGAAGAGCTTTAATGCCATTGATAGATGCCGCTCGAATTTTATCTTTAAGTAAAGGAATTAAGAATGTATCCAATACGATTTCAAGATATTCAAAATTAGCCGAATTAGAACCACAAAACGCACCCGTTTATGAGGCATGTGCCGATGCTTTTGCCGAATTATTAAAGTTCAGAACCGAGGAAGGTTTGAAAAATGAATCTGATGGTAGATATCTAAATTTAAGCGAGTTATCAAAATTAGATAAAGTAAAACTTAAAAATGATTTTCAACCTATTAATGATATTCAAGAAGTGATTAAGAATAAATTTCAATTAACTTATTTCACCTAAAACATGGCTTTAAATTGGTTCAAAAAAATAGTTAAAGATTATCCTAAATTTTGGGAAACCTATCTGAGTTACTTCGATGAAAATCAAAGTAAAGAGCAGCGTTTTGTAGTTTTTGATTGTGAAACAACAGGTTTGGATTATAAAACAGATCGTATTTTATCTATCGGAGCAGTAGCCATTCAGAACAACCAAATAATCGTTGGTGATTTTATGGAAGTGTTTTTACAACAAGATATTTTTAATCCAGAAACGGTTACTCTAAACGGTATTTTAAAAGAAGGAAAGGAAGAAAAAGTAGTTGAAGCAGAAGCGATAATTCGCTTTTTAGATTTTATAAAAGATGCAACTTTAGTTGGACATCACATAGATTTTGATATCGAAATGATTAATCAAGCATTAGATCGTTTAAATGTAGGGAAATTAGAAAATCAAGCGATGGATACCGACGTTATGTATCAAAAATTAAAATCATTACCACAAGAAGAGCAAAGTTCTTTAGATGAATTATGTGATATTTATAAAATTAAAAAATCTGATAGACATACGGCAAGTGGTGATGCTTTTATTACTGCATTACTTTTCTTAAAATTGAAAAAGAAATTAGAAATTTAAAAAAAACTGCTCCATTTCTGAAGCAGTTTCTTAACCAATAAAACTAAAAAACTAGAGCTTGCCGTTTTTAATTTCTTCCACTATTTCAGGATTCAATAAAGTGGAAATATCTCCAAAATTAGAGAAGTCTCCTTCAGCAATCTTTCTTAATATTCTACGCATGATTTTACCAGAACGTGTTTTTGGTAAACCACTTACAAACTGAATTTTATCTAATTTCGCAATCGGACCAATTTGATCAGAAATCAATTGATTAATCTCTTTTGCTAAATTAACTCTATCACGTCCTTCACCAGTTTCCTTCAAAATAATGAAGCCATACAATGCATTTCCTTTAATATCATGAGGGAAACCTACAATAGCACTTTCTGCAACCGCTGGGTGTTCGTTGATTGCATCTTCAATTGGAGCCGTTCCTAAGTTATGACCAGAAACAATAATAACATCATCTACTCTACCCGTAATTCTGTAATATCCTACTTCATCGCGTAAAGCACCGTCTCCTGTGAAATATTTTCCTGGAAAAGCAGTGAAATACGTTTCTTTATAACGTTGGTGATCGCCCCAAATAGTTCTAGCCATTGAAGGCCAAGGAAATTTAACACACAATGCACCGGTTACTTGATTTCCTTCAATTTCATTACGCAATTCATCCATTAAAACGGGTTGAATTCCAGGTAATGGTAACGAAGCGTAAGTTGGTTTTGTAGGTGTTACAAACGGAATTGGCGAAATCATAATTCCTCCAGTTTCAGTTTGCCACCAAGTATCAACTAATGGACAACGCTTTCCTCCTACGTGGTCGTTGTACCAGTGCCAAGCTTCCTCATTAATAGGCTCACCTACGGAACCGATAACTTTTAAAGAACTTAATGGAAAACGTTGCACATAATCTAAACTTTCTTTTGCTAAAGCACGAATTGCTGTTGGTGCGGTATAGAATTGTGTAACATTATGTTTTTCAATTACTTCCCAAAAACGACTAAAATCTGGATATGATGGAACTCCTTCAAAAATTACAGTTGTTGCACCATTTAAAAGTGGTCCATATAAAATATAGGAATGACCTGTAATCCAACCTATATCAGCCGTACACCAATAAACATCATTTTCTTCGTAATTGAATACATTTTTAAAAGTGTAAGCGGTGTAAACCATATAACCTGCAGTCGAATGCACCATTCCTTTAGGTTTTCCAGTAGAACCTGAAGTATATAGAATAAACAAAGGATCTTCCGCATCCATAATTTCAGCTACATTGTTTCCAACAGCAGCATCCATTAAAGGTTGTAACCACAAATCTCTTCCTTCTTTCATTTTAACTTCTGTATTGGTTCTCTTAACAACCAAAACAGTTTCAACACTTGGACATTTCTCTAAAGCTTCGTCTACAATTCCTTTTAAATCGATAGCTTTATTTCCGCGGTAACTTCCATCTGAAGTAATGACCATCTTACATTCGCTATCATTAATACGAGCTGCAACGGCAGAAGATGAAAATCCAGCAAATACAACTGAATGTATCGCTCCAATTCTGGCACAAGCTAAAACGGCTACAGCTAATTCTGGAATCATTGGTAAATAAATACAAACTCTATCCCCTTTTTTGATGCCTTGCTCACGAAGTACGTTTGCTAATTTTGAAACTCTAACATATAATTCATTGTACGAAATATGTTGCGCTGCTTCGCTAGGATCATTTGGTTCAAAAATTATAGCAGTTTTATCACCACGTTTTGCTAAATGTCTGTCGATACAGTTTTTAGTGATGTTTACTTTTGCATTTAAAAACCATTTGAATTCTGCTTCTTGCATATCAAATTCGAAAACTTTGTCCCATTTTTGATACCAAGTAAAATTCTCATCGGCAATACGATCCCAAAATTTTCTTGGTTCGCGCACCGATTTCTTATACATTTTAAAGTAATTCTCTAAATCTTTAATTTTATAATAACTCATTTTTTAGCTTTATTTTTAATTGATAATGTAAAGATAACCAATCTGTTTTAAGAATTTTATAATTTCTTGCTAAATAGATATAGTTAAGTGATTGGTGAAAAGTGAATAGTAATTAGCTTCAAAATCTTACTTAAAACATCCAATTTTAGCATGCTCTAAAACGTCTCTAATTTCATCAATAATCGCTTCATCATCAATTGTTGATGGAATTTGGAATTGTTCTCCATCAGCTATGCTACGCATCATTTTTCTAAGAATTTTTCCAGAACGTGTTTTTGGTAGACGATTCACCACAACTACATCGCGTAATGAAGCAACGGCTCCGATTTGTTCTCTTACTAAATGAACTACTTCATGTTGCAATTGGAAATACTCAATATCTTCCCCTGATTTTGCTACTACTAATGCTAACGGAATTTGACCTTTCAACTCGTCATTAATACCAATAACAGCGCATTCTGCAACAGAATGATGATACGCAACAATTTCTTCCATTTCAGCAGTTGAAAGTCGGTGACCCGCTACATTGATAACATCATCTACTCTACCTGTAATGAAAATGTAATCGTCATTATCTTTAAATCCGCCATCACCTGAGAAATAATAACCCGGAAACTTGTTTAAATATCCTGCTTTAAAACGTTCGTTGTCTTTCCATAAATCCAGTAAAGTTCCTGGAGGCAAAGGCAATTTGATTACTACGTAACCTTCTTCATTTGGACCTAATTCTTGTCCGTTTTCTCCAAAAATTCTAATATCGTAACCGGTTACTGCTTTTCCGGCTGACCCAGGTTTTATTGGTAAATACTCCACACCCATCATGTTAGCAATCATTGGCCAACCTGATTCTGTTTGCCACCAATGGTCGATAGCAGGAACTGGAATATGTTCGCGATACCATTCTAATGTCGCTACATCACAACGTTCTCCGGCTAAGAATTGAATTCGTAAACTGCTTAAATCATATTGTTTGATAAATTCGCCGTTTGGATCTTCTTTTTTAATAGCACGAATGGCTGTTGGTGCGGTAAACATGATATTTACTTTGTGTTCGGCAATAACACGCCAAAATGTACTCGCATCAGGAGTTCGAAT
>ERZ650302.2325-NODE-2325-length-10214-cov-26.690816_pt1 | contig 10214 bp, 6 predicted proteins | sample MGYA00376238_ERZ650302 | MGnify/ENA primary metagenome ERZ650302 (study PRJEB26733, sample SAMN07839298) | wastewater metagenome | biome: urban; feature: wastewater treatment plant; material: waste water | place: USA: North Carolina | collected 2016-04-28 ... | reverse complement strand
ATGGGAAAGTTGCTGGTAATATCAAATTTGACCATAATACATTAAAGGTATCTTTGAAAATCGGACAATTTGATGATCAAAATTTACAAGAATTAGAAACGTTCCTAAAACGAATGTTAGAAAAATATAATAAAAAATAGTGTAGCAATTTGCTACACTATTTTTTTGTAATTGGGAAAAATTATATAGGTTTTTAGCCCAGATTTTAATGGTGCAATATTCTCAGATAAATGGAAGGAAGCACTATGGGACAAGTTCTACACAGCAGCGCCACAACGACACAGGCAGTGCGTCGAGCAATACAAAATAGTCAAGAGAGCTTAAGAACGCTAGCCAAGCGTTACGGCATCAATCAAAAGACCGTCGCAAAATGGAAGAAACGTACTTCAGTAGATGATCTTACAACCGGCCCAAAGAATCCTCGCTCAAGCGTGTTATCGCCTGAAGATGAGGCGGCAATTGTTGCTTTTCGAAAACGCACTTTGTTGCCGCTAGACGATTGCCTTTATGCATTGCAGCCGAGTATTCCTTATCTGACACGCTCGTCGTTACACCGCTGCTTGCAGCGGCATGGTATTTCACGACTGCCTGAGGTACAAGGTGATCGCCCTGTCAGGAAGCGCTTCAAGAGCTACCCCATTGGTTACTTTCATATCGACATCGCTGAGATGCAAACAGCACAGGGTAAGCTTTATCTCTTCGTTGCCATTGATCGCACTTCCAAGTTCGCGTTCACTGAATTGCATACTAAAGCCAGTAAGATGGCAGCCGCGGAGTTCATGCGCAATCTGGTTAAGGCTGTGCCCTATAGAATCCATACGGTGCTAACAGATAACGGCATCCAGTTCACGAACCGCACCTGTGATCGCTACGCCTCTGAGCACATCTTTGATCGGGTTTGTACTGAATGTGGCATTGAACATCGTCTTACCAAGGTTAAGCATCCATGGACCAATGGACAGGTCGAGCGGATGAACCGAACGATTAAAGAAGCTACTGTCAAACGGTTCCATTACGACGATCACACTCAGCTATGCATTCACCTTGCTGATTTTATTGCTGCATATAACTTCGGCCGTAGACTCAAAACACTCAGGGGCCTGACTCCCTACGAATTCATCTGCAAACAGTGGACAGATGAACCTGAACTTTTTAAGATTGATCCGATCCATCAAATGCCGGGACTAAACAAAAGAAAAAAAAGGCTTTTAGTTTTTTAAATTTCCACTGTGGAAATTTAAAAATATTTTTTTAATTTTTAAAATTATGCTAATATAAATTTAATTTTTATATATTTAATCCATGACAATATACGTAATTGCCAATCAGAAAGGTGGCGTTGGAAAGACCACACTCTCAACCAATTTAGCTGTTGCTCTGAGCAAAAAAGGTCAGACTATTCTTGTAGATGGAGATGATCAACAATCCTCTATAAAATGGAGTAAACGTAGAACACAAGACTCGATTACAACCATTTCGCTCAAAGATAATTTAAAAGAAGAACTACAACAGTTAAAAAATAATAATAAATATATTGTATTGGATGTTGCAGGACGTGATTCAGCTGAGTTTCGTTCAGCATTATTAATAGCAGATGTTCTTATTATTCCAACGCAACCTAGTCAAACAGATATCGAAGTGCTGCCATTTGTGCTTAGATTGGTAAATGCTGCTAAGCAAGTAAATAAGAAATTAGAAACTTTTGTAGTCTTAAATAAAGCACCAACCAATACCAAATCTACAGAAATTGATGCTGCTTTAGAGTTGCTACAACAAGTCAAGTCTGTGAAAACACTAAATACCATTGTGCGTGATCGCAAACAATTTCGCGATGCAATGATCGAAGGAAAATCAGTATTAGAAATGGGTAGTAGTAAAGCAAAAGATGAATTAAATGAATTTTTGGTGGAGATCCTGTAATGGCGAAAAAACCACTCATTGTCGATTTTGATGATGCCTTTGAAATGGAACAAGCATTTATTAATGCAGCAGGAACAGGCAAAGTTGCATTGGTATCATCGACTGAAAATAATATTGTTGATCTACCTATAGAGCTTATTGACTTCTCAGAGCATCAACCTCGCATTATTACAGACAAAGTTTTACAAGATGTTGAAAAGCTTGCCAAAAGTATTGAAACGAATGGGCAAATTTATCCGATTGTTGTGATCAAAAAAGAAGAAACATATGAGCTTGTTGGTGGAGAAAAAAGGTTTCGAGCTGTTCGTGATGTATTAAAACATAAGACTATTCGTGCAATTATTCGAGATGATAAATCTACAGAAAAGACAGCTTTAATTTCATTGATTGACAATTTACATCGGTCAAATCTTAGTGATTTTGAATTAGTCAATGCTATACAAAAACACTGCGATGAGTTTGGTTATACTATACAAAATATAGAATTTATTACTCAAAAATATCAATTAGATCAATCTAAATACTTTAGATTAATGAGCTTTTATAAACTGCCAAACTATATAAAAGAAGATCTAAAAATCCACCCCAAAGCGATTTCAGGTGCAACCGCACAACAATTGTTAACTGAATTAAATAAACTGGTTTTAAAGTTTAACCATCAACTAGTTGAAGATACCACGTTAACCATATGGAAAAAGTACCTAAATGAATTTACAGAAACAAATCGTCCATCAAAAAAATTCATTTATCAAATAGAAAAAGCATTAACGGTACAAGAGACAGCTAAAAAACAAGATCAAAGCATCGAAAATGCCTCTCTAGTAAACAAAATGATCTTAAAAAATAAAGATGGTCTTAAATTTGGTTCGATTAAGATCGAGAAAAGTCTCAATGGGAAAACAGTCCTAAATATTCGCACCAGTTTAAATGCTGAATTTAATCAAGAAAAGATTGAAAAGTTAGAAGAATTTCTTGCCGGTTTAGATGACCACCCATAAAAATTATAAATTTCCACTGTGGAAATTTATAATTGAGTATCCAATATTTTTTTAAATATTGGGTACTGCTATTTATCATACATATTGAATTAAAAAGTGTTAAAGGGAAAAATGCTTACCAGAACGGTAACTGATCTTCTGATGGATCTAAAATTTCATCCATATCAGAATCAACAATATTTTTATCTTCATGATCTGCCTTTTTAGGCTTAACAGATTCTGTTGAGCCTAAGTTGTAAATTTAAAAATTAGCCATTTCAACAGTATTGAGTTTATACAGCCAGTATCAGCTGAGATGGTTACGATAGAAAAAAATTGGAAATGCAAAAAAAATCACTTGAAGTCCTGACCAAGTTAAGTGCAGTTTTGATATTAGATTTACCAGATTTTATTCGACATTTTATCTTGAATCTTAAAAACAAGCTGGATGCTTATATCAAAAGAATTCTTAACAAGGGTGAAAAATCCCATAAAGGTGTTGATGAATTTGAAATTCTAAAATGGTTAATCCATAAAATTTCTTTAGATTTGGAACAGGTTCCAAAGCACAAACATAAAGAGGTACATGCTGTTCTATTTACATGTTTTTTTACTCAATTGTCCGATACCTTAGGTTTGCCATTATCACGGTATATGAAGGTGGGAAAAAATCCGCAGCGTTGTGTTCAATTGAGTGCAAGCACTTATAAAAAATACTTTGGCCTGAATAAAGACTTGAAGCTCAAGTTCGAACGAAACCTGAATATCAATTTTTACCCTGAAAAATTATGGTAGCTTTATGAGCCAAACTGATGAATTGTCAGCTGACAAGCAAATTAAACTATTGGAAGAATGGGTCAATCAACCCCTGAGTGTAAAAAAACAAATTTTGAATCAGCTCTTGGCGCAAGATCAGCAGGCACTGGAATTGTATGTTGCTGCTCACGATATCCATGTGGTGATTAAAGACAATCGGATGGTGACACAAAAGAAATTATTGGCAGGCTTAACTCAATGGGCTAAAAGTGCATCTATAGGAGAACTAAGCGACCAACAAAAAGCAGCATTCATCTATTCATATCTTTTGACTGCAGTCTTGTGCGAAATGCTGAAGGGAATCATCTTGTTAGAGCCTCAGATTACAAGGGATGAAAAGGATGAAAAAAAGGTTATTCTAAATAATTGTAAAAACAACAATAAAATCAATACAGTATCTTATAATTTAAAACTTCTTTTGCAAAAGCAGTTTTCTCACGCTGAGGAAAATAAACAACTGTATGCAAACATCACGCAAAAACTCCAGGGGATGGATGAATTTAATGCCAATGAGTTAAAAACTTTTTTAGAGAGCAAAACAATAAAAAACGATTTTGAACAGCTTAATCTCGGCCGCCATATTCAACAATTCATTATTGTTTGTAATGAACTCATCAATAGTAGGTTAAATTCATCGTCAATCAATGTTCAGGCTTTAATCGACAACATTCAAAAGCGCATGACCCGCACACCTCATTCTGGCATATCTTCGTTTGATGTGGAGAATGATGATAAGGAACAGGATACAGAGGCCAATCTTGTCGATCCTGAACAGGATGAGATCGCCAAGCGGGTGAAGGGGAGTTTCTCTGATGACAAACAGAAACAGCTCGAAAAGCAAGCTAAGAGAATTCAGCGACGTGACTTAGCCTGTAAAACTAATCCGCTTTATCTGAAACCCAGTTTATTAACTGAGGTATATCAGCGATTGCAGAAGTGTTATCAAGAAAATAAGAGAAATGATGCATATCAATCGGCTTTAGCTGTGTGTGGTCTGATGTGTCTCTTGACCGGTCTGAGTCCAACGGTCTTTCAAAAGATCAAGTATTTGATTGATATTGGTAGAATTAAAAAAAAATCAGTCAAAAAAGTCATCCATTATTATTGGGTGATCGATCCTAAGTTGAATGCCAATCATTCCGGTGCCATGCAAGATAAAGCACAGCGTTATAATCGGGCCTTAACCCTGGAATGGCGCATGCCAGCACCCTGGATCACCAGTTTAGAGGCTTTAGAGGAACCTGAATTTTGTGTGATTGAGTACAATAATTTTTTGCGGGAAATTTTTAAAGAGCATGCAATTGGCGAAATCACCTGTGGTATGTTAGAGCGGCAAATCTATTTTTATATGGATATGGAGACGGATGATAACCTGGTCGCACACTTGCTGGCCAACAGAGATAGCCGTCATATCGTGCAATGGAACTATGAAGGGCGTCAGATCGATCAAATCGACCAGCATTTTCAAGGCTATATTAATGTTCTATTAGACCGTAGAAAAGGTGATCCATGGATTGAGAATGAACACCCTGGTCATATTTTTCATCGTGAGGAACGTATCGGCAGTCAGCGATGCTGGACTGTAGAGGCCGCGAGTGAATTTTTTAATCAGCTTTATCATTTTGTCAAAAACACATTAGCCAATACTCAAGCGAATCTGATCGAGAAGCTGAATGCTTACAGCATTTGGATGTGGCATCTTTCCTTAATCTGCCTGACGGTGCGTCCAATAGTCGGCATGCCGGGGTTACTGAAACATTATGATCCTAAGGCACAACTGCTTTACGTGCATGATAAAAAAACTGATTCACGAAAAGTAGGACGTCCTGTTCCTGTTACAGGCTACTGGCAGGATCATTTCAATGCATATCGAAAATATCTGACGAAAACCATCGAATCACTCGGGATAAAAAGTTTGCAAGCGCAATTGGAAAACGATGGTTTTATGCTCTATGTCATCTCACATCCTCGGATCAAGTCCCAAAAAGGTCAGGTGAATCTTGCGGAAGTCGTGGAGCATTTGGAGTTACAGCCCATGTCTGCTGATTTTGTCACGAATTACCTTAAAGAGACTGTACAGATTTATAAAAACTGGCCAAGGCATTTCACTAAAAATCATCTCGCCCTGAGTGGTGACATTCACAATACGCTATATACCCATGATAAGCAGAGCATGGGATTCAGTCACATTTCTGGATTAAGCCCTTATCTCTACAAACACGACATTCAGCAACAAGTTAAAAGCTTGCTCAACAAACTAGAAATCGCAAAGCTTGAAGTGCTTTAAAGGACCATCTTGTGCTTGATACATCACTTGTTACGCAATTAGAAAATGCCATTAAAAGAGAAATCGGTGACATTTTTAAGGAAATTTCTCAGCTGATCACTGCTACATACACAGATGTAAATTCTGACCTTGCTCAAATTGATTTTAAGTGGCTTGATCAGCAAATTCTGGACAAGTTTACTCTCTATAGAGCAGTTTTAGAGCAGCTCTGCCAAATATCCAAATTTAAGGACAATGCTGCAGATTACCTTCAATTCTGTTTTAAACAAGTGAAACGGATTTGTAACGAGAAAAACCAGCAGTGGCAAAAGGATTACCCTTCCTATGCCGAGAGCTATGAGATTAAGTTGCCCGATTGGATAGTCTACACACCTAAACGTCTAGACAACGTTTTTTCAGGACGAAAGTTACAGCAGGGTACTATGCTCGTCGAGGTAAAAGAAAAACTGTATGTGAATTGGGCGGATTATCTCAAACAACAAACTCAAGGTATCCTCTTAGACTCTACGGCTAAAGAGCAACAAAAATTAGTGAATACCTTGTTTGAATGTCTTTGTATTTCATTAATTTTTGATCAGGGATGCATGCAACCTGAACGACTGATAGCCATTCATGATGCGATTTTTCATATGAACCTGGATAGTGGCTTGCTTCCGATCTATTCAGATGCCGAAAAGGATCAAAAGGCTTATGTCTTTTCATACACGTTGCCCTCGACAAAGTATGGCAACATCTATCGTCAGGATGGCGAAGAAGAGGCGGAGTTATGGCAAACCCAAAACATTTATTTCAATGCCTTTGCGATGCTATGTTATCGACGGATTCAGCAACTACTCAATGGACCGCAAGGGTATGTATTACAAAGCACTTCGCCATTGCTGTACTGGGAAAAAGAACAGAGTGAAATTGAAACGGGGAATCAGCCTGAAGCCTTACTGCTAGAAAAACTTAAAATCCATTTAAACATTGTACTGAATATGGCGGAGGAGGGGGACTCTAGAAAAGCACGTGAGGATCAGCAGCCATTTACACAGCTTAATCACGTGAAGCTATTTTTAAAAGGCTTGGAAAAGACCGGTTTTGCCATTTTTAAGCATATGGATTATGTCTTGTGGCAAGAGATTCCTAATCTGGATGTGTTAAGTACCAGTGTACTGAACAATCAGATCATCACTTCGCCTTTAATCTATGAGCAGTATACACAGCTCTATGATCAACCCGATTGCTGGAAAACTATTCAAGCTAGAATCAAAAATCTTGAAAAAAAGCCTCAAGTCTTAGACTTGGAGATGCCTACAGTTACAGTCAAAACATTTCATGATCGACGAACCGGTCAACGTCATGAGCTGAAATCCTGGCTTTTATCTTTTCATCAGGATATCAAACCCAAACAGCTTGCGGATCAACTCCAAAAAAGCATCCAAAAATCTGAGGACTATAAATCTGCGTATGAGGCTGGAAATGGCGAGTACCTAGATTATGTAGTGGCTATTGCACATTTACGCGTGTGTCAGTGGTTAGAAAACGAATTTGCTTATCATGGGAAAGCAGCGATTAAAGTCTCAACAATCAAGCGTTACTATAGTAGTTTTGTGCTTGACCTACTTTGTTATGTTCTAGAACAGCAGATCAATCTAGATACAGCCACTGAAGAGCAGTTTGAGGAAATGTATCGCACGATTGTTGAAGAAAAACTGCTGAATGATCAGAAAAATCATAAAACGACCGCACAAACCAACAACAATAAAAAATACAATACCTCGGGTTATGCCTTTGATCGGCTGAAAGCCTTTCACCAATACTTAGTCAAGAATCATCGTGCACCGATTGTGCAATATTTATATGAACGTCAAAGTGACGGTTTATTTTTAAAAACCAGACTCATTAGTCCGCAGATGTTTCAATTGATGATACGGATTCTTAGAGAATACCCAGAAGCTTTGGGTCTGACTGAGCAGGATGCAACCTGTCTAGAATGGGTCTATACATTGGCATTTAGACTGGGCTTGCGTATTGATGAAGCTGCCGGGATCTGTATCGATGATTTTGTATCTCCGCAGTTACGAAAACATCCTGACAATCGACAGCTCTATTATGTGTTTGAATCCGCTTTAGATCAGCAGAAAGACGATCGATCTCACCATAAAATGAGAAAAACAATGGGTGATATTGATGATCTCACCCTTAGGATTCGTCTAAATTCTGAGCGTGATCTGAAAAGTGATAATGCCACGCGTCAGTTTGATTTAGCTTATTTTTTAGCACCGGACGAGTTCACAGGATTTTGTCGCTTTTATCAAAACCAGTTACCTGGCTCTAAAGCGACTGCAGCAGTCTGCAATAGAAAAATCAAACAGCTCTTTATGCTGGGTGAACAACCTTTATCCAGTACAAATTTATCAAAAATTACCCAGTTGCTGTTTAATACTGTATTAGGGACAAACGATCATCAATATACCTTTCACGCTTTCAGGCATAGTACCGCTTCACATTTGGCTATCCTTTTAAAAGGCAGCATAGCACTGGTACGTTGTTTTACTGACTATGATTCCGAGTTTGGGCGTAAGCTTAAAAAGCACATTTTACCCAATATGAAGGATGCTTCATCGCGTAGTGCCCAAGCCTGGTCTCGACTTGCGCATCTGATGGGGCATGAAGACATTCGGATCACTGCAAGACATTATCTGCATCATCTGAATATCCTGATTGCTGACATGTTTTATCAAGCAAACCGTGAATATTCACCTCAATTGATCAAGGCATTATTAGGCGATAGTCAGTTGATGCATCGCGATTTCAAGGTTAAATTTCAGTCGAATGAAAGAGATATTTTAAAATTGATGAAGAAGATTCATTCACACACAGAAAATAATTCTCAAACTGCTGCATTAAAGAGCAAGAAAAAGCAGAAGCAGCCTCAACAACAGGACGTATTTTTATACCGTGAAACGTTTCTAGACGAATACCGGAAGTGGCGGGAAAAAAAAGAAAAAGCAACGATCGATCCTGAAGTATTGAAATTCATTCAATCGATCAGCCAGCCGTTTTCTCTCTATACAAGTCACGTCAAAAATGATGCTAATCATGAGGATCTTATCGGTTTTACTTGGAAGAAAATGGTGACATGGTCTAATCACTATGAGATTGAGCAACCTTTTAACTTAAATAAAAATGTAACCCAAAAAGATCTTAAACATTTTTTTGATTGTTTAGAAAATAAAATTTCACTTGAAAAAGATCGTCCTATTTTGAACTTTAAGGCATCATCTAAAAATGACTTGATTGACTATCAAAGATTCTTAGATTTTATCTATAAACTTTATTCAAAAGATTCAGATAATTTTGAATGGGATGAATATAATCCGAGTGAATTTAATAATGTAAAAAAGGGCGAGGTGAAAATAAAAAAATATAAAATATGGAATAAAAAAGATAATAATTTTATTCAAAAGATGCTGTTGCAAAGCGTCTTTTACAAGATGAAAGAGTGCCGAGAGTATCAAAAAAGAGTGCTCAAGGGTTCTATCTGAGGTTGAGCATATGAACGGAAATTTATCAAAAAAAATACATTGAAAACATATGGATATTGTTTTTAATTTTACAGCTTGATTTTTCTGAGTATTGGCTTTGCAGATAATCAGTTTTTTAGCGCTCAAAAATGGGGTAATTAAGGGTGAAAATCCAACCCCGGGTTTTAGGTTTTTTGAGTGTTTTTTAGCCTAAAAAACAGCATTGTTGAGACGCAAGACAATAATCACGCTACGTTAAAATTAATTGAAATATTATTGATATAAATAATACCTTTTGTTGTTAATAAAATAATAAATTAAAAGCGATTTAATATGAAATTGAGTGTTGTTTTAAATTAATTGGAGAATCAGTTTTAAATAATGTAACCCTCTATTTTGGGTTGATTTTTTGGTTTTTAACCAAATAAAAAGTACGTTTTTTCATATTATGTTGATAATTTTTAATCAATTTTATACATTGCTGAAGATAGAAACTGTATTTAAGTTGAATTAATCTGTTTTGATGAGTTAATGCTCATAAATGAAAATTCCTTATTCTAGCCTTTAGTGGCTTTGTTGCACAAAGCTATTCTTGAGGGCTTCTTTAGCAATATAATTTCCAGATGAAGAAGCCTGCACCTAAAACTTACCGTACAACCAATTGGTCCTCGTATAACCAAGCTTTAATCAAGCGAGGAAATATTT
>ERZ650302.2324-NODE-2324-length-10216-cov-6.660565_pt1 | contig 10216 bp, 8 predicted proteins | sample MGYA00376238_ERZ650302 | MGnify/ENA primary metagenome ERZ650302 (study PRJEB26733, sample SAMN07839298) | wastewater metagenome | biome: urban; feature: wastewater treatment plant; material: waste water | place: USA: North Carolina | collected 2016-04-28 ... | reverse complement strand
AAACCGGGCAAAATCCCACCATTTTGAATTGCTTCCCACAGTGTAAACAGGGTGACGGACTATAACGGGGGTCCAGCCCTTCCTGCTGACAAGCGGGGCATTTGAGCAGATAAGACATACTATCTCTCCTCAATCATATTCAACAAACCGCATCCATCATCAAAGTTGGCGCTTCAAACTTTCATCCACTGATCTCAGACAGCATCACTGAGTTATTACTATCAGTTTAGTCTTTGCCGCACGGTCTGAGTTGACGGTCTCTTCATTAAATTTTTACTATTTATTCAAATTTACCTGCATCTTTTTGGCGTCGTCAGCGTCTTCTTAATAGGAACAATAGAATTATTCTGTGTACGAGAAAGAAAAATGAGCACCCTCATGGCTGTAAAAACATTTTCACAAAAGCAACCGCTACCTTTTTTATTTATCGCTGGCGCGATCTGGTTTGGTTTGTATTTGCTATTGATCCCGCTGTCTGAGTCTTTGGTGGCTGCTTTACCCGTTGATAGAAATAGCCATTTGGGTGGTGCACTTCAATTCTTCTTTTACGACACGCCAAAAGTATTAATGCTGTTAACCGGCATCGTATTTGTTATGGGGATGATCAACTCCTATTTCACGCCTGAGCGCACCCGTGCTTTATTGGCTCAACGCGGCGAAGGCGCTGCTAATGTGATGGCTGCCTGTTTGGGCATTGTGACGCCTTTTTGTTCTTGTTCAGCGGTTCCTCTTTTTATCGGCTTTGTTCAGGCTGGTGTGCCTTTAGGTGTCACATTCTCATTTTTGATTTCAGCGCCCATGGTGAATGAGGTTGCATTGACCTTACTGTTTAGTCTGTTCGGTTGGAAAACAGCCTTGCTTTATATGAGTTTAGGATTAGTAGTAGCGATTGTGGCGGGCTGGATCATTGGTCGTCTAAAAATGGAAAATCATTTGGAAGACTGGGTTCGCGACATGCCGCGAACTACGGCCAGTGTTGGTGATGACGCGTTAACCCTTGCGGATCGCATGTCGAGTGGGTTTGGTGCAGTTCGAGACATCGTCGGAAAAGTTTGGCCTTACATTTTAGTGGGGATTGCTATCGGTGCAGGTATTCATGGTTATGTACCTGAAGATTTCATGGCTTCATTCATGGGCAAAGATGTCTGGTGGTCAGTGCCACTGGCTGTCGTGATTGGCATCCCAATGTACACCAATGCGGCGGGTGTTATTCCCATTGTTCAAGCGTTACTGGCGAAAGGGGCTGCGTTAGGCACTGTGCTGGCTTTCATGATGAGCGTTATTGGTCTTTCACTTCCCGAGACAATTATTCTACGCAAGGTTCTCAAATTGCGCCTTATCGCAACTTTTGTGGGTGTTGTGGCCTGCGGAATTCTGCTGGTCGGTTATGTTTTTAACGTATTTCTCTGATCTGAATTTTTATCAATAAGGAGTTCATATGAAAAGCATCAAAGTACTTGGTTCCGGATGTTCGAATTGTAAAACGACTGTGCATTTGATTGATGAGGTAGCTAAAGAATGCGGAGTAGAAATCCAACTAGAGAAAGTTGAAGCGATCCGGGATATCGTTAGCTACGGTGTTTTATCAACCCCAGGTGTTGTCATCGATGGTCTGGTTGTGCACTCAGGCGGTATTCCTTCCAAAGATAAAATAAAACAATGGTTCATGCAGTCATACGAAATTAAACGATGAAGTATCAATTGCTGTTCAGAGCATTCCTTGTATAAATCACGGATCTTTTTTAGCCATATTTCACAAATAATTTGGAGTAGGGCATTTTCAGTTTGCTGATCGCAGCCTGAATGGCTGGTGCATCTTTCTTGAGTAATGCCTTTTGGAGCGCTGCTATCGATGCATTTTGTGCATCAAGTAATTTGATGAATTCGGGATTGTTTCTGAATTCCGTTGGTGCTTCTGAGCTGAGTTTTTCGTTGAGATAGATTAATGATCCGGCCTTGAGTGTTAATTTTTGTATCCCATCTGACTCAGCCAATGTTTTTTTGCTGTGCTCAATAAGTTGTTCCATAACGGCATGATAAGCATTCATGTGGTCGCTATAAACGATAACCTGATTACGATGGCGTAGTTCCGCCAGCGATCCTCGCACTTTCTCAAGTGTTTGGTGCGCTATAGTTAATTTCTTGTCTTTTACTTGTTCGATTGCTTCAGAATAACTTTGTGTCACAGTTTCTAGCGTGGCGGCAAACGCGGGGTCTCGGTCATAAGGTGCAGGCGCTTTAGATACAAATTGTTCAGATATTTTTTTCCATATCTGCTGAGCTTGTTGCACACTATTTAAGGCTTCTTCCTGCGTTCCGTTTCCTGTCTTGAACAATGCAATCCGATAAGGCACATAAGCTTGTTGCATTGCATCAGTAAATGTATCCGCAGCATAGGCAGTAGACAAAACAAGTGATAACGCACTGGCAATCATTAATTTTTGCATAAATTTTCTCAAATTAGATGGGTTAATATTTTTCATCATTGATGTTTACTGTATCTAATCCTGCTCCGTTTAATGGCAGCGTTAGTGTTTCTTCAATTAATATTGAGAACTATTCCAGCTTATCAATGCCAAGATATTTCAGCATGAATCGTTCATACATTGGTTCTGTATCACCGATTTGCATTTTATGCAGGAAATATTTTTCAAATCCGATTTTTGCCAGATGAACCCATTTCCCTTTCTTAAACCAAGCCACATTTCTGGGTGGAATTTGGGGTATGGCGACAAAAGCGGCACCTGTATCACCCATATCAGCTAAACAGATAGCATTCCAGGTCGCCTTACACGTAGGCTGTTGTCCCATTAGTTCTGCTTTAATATTATGCGTGATGGCTCTAACCATCGACTCAATCATATAGCCGGTTTTCGGTACACCAGTAGGGACGGGGGTTTTACTTAGCGGCGGAATCGCGATACAAACACCGGCCGCATAAATTTGTGGGTATTTAGGGTTACGCTGATGATCATCCACTAATACAAATCCACGAGGATTCACTAATCCTTCCACTGCTCGTAAGGGCGCAATTCCGCGGAACGCTGGTAACATCATGGCGTGTTTATATGACAAACTGTGGTGTCGCTTAACATTACCATCTTCATCCAATTCATCGATTTCCATTTTGCCATCAATGATTCCGACTGTTTTCGCGTTACAAATCCAGCTGATATCACGTTGTCGTAACTCACTTTCCAACATACCTTTCGAATCACCGACCCCATTCAAACCAAGGTGACCAATGTAAGGTTCACTGGTAACGAAAGTCATAGGTACTGATTTTCTGACTTTTTTGTCTCTCAGATGTTTATCCAAAATAAAAGCGTATTCATATGCAGGCCCAAAACAGGATGCCCCCGGCATCGCACCGACGATCACATGACCTGGTTCGTTAATAAGTTTATTTACGTTATCCCGGCAATGTTCTGCGTGCGTTAATGTACAAACACTACTAGTTCCACCTGCGTCAGGACCTGCTCCTGCTATTTCATCAAATGCCAATTCAGGGCCGGTGCACAAGACTAAAAAGTCATAATTTAGTTTTTGTCCATCCGTCAGTTCGAGCTGTTGTTGTGCGGCATTCAGACTTTCTAAGCCGGAAGCGATAAACCGGATCGATTTTTTGCTGACATAGGGTTCAATAGGAATTGATGTTTCTTTGCGTTGTCGCCATTCGACGGCAATCCAGGGGTTGGATGGGGTAAACTCAAAATCGGGTTTATTATTGATCAAGATAACTTCGTGCTGTTGACCTAATTCAGCTTTAAGCTCGTAAGCGGCTGACATCCCGCCTAAGCCAGCACCAACTATAATTATTGTTGCCATCTGAGATCTCCGATCCATTGAATCCGAGCCAGATCCACATCATTTGGCTTAGTAACAAGCCTTATTCTCTGGCAGAGTTATCACGTTTAAATAATCCTTCCTATATTCACTTTAGTCCCATTTTTCTAAATATGCTTTCAGCAGGGTAGAACCCGGTCACTGCAATTTTGATCTATCTGCGATTTTTCTTGATTAATAGCGATGGGAAGAGGGATTTTTCACTAGAACCATCGAATAGATCTAGACTTTCATTAGTTATAGCATATCCAAAGGGATATACTTTAGATATATCTAATTAAAGGGTTTTAGTCATGCGACCTCTTTCGATCCTTCTCATTTTTGCTTCTGTTATTGTTCATGCAGAAACGGTGGTATCAGACACCTTGTCAGTAACGTTATCAGATGTACCGGAATGGTTTGTGATGGACGCCAGAGTCGAGCCGATTGATCAGGGCACGGTATCTGCGCAGACCAGTGGCCGGGTAAGTGCCATTAGCGTCGATGTGAATGATGTGGTGCCAAGCGGTCATCTGTTAGTTGAGATCACTAATACCTCACAAACTGCCGGTCAAGACCAAGCCAAAGCTGCGGTGAAAGCAGCTGAAGTGCGTTATAACGATGCCGAGCGTCAACGGTTACGACTGGTTGATTTAGTCAAAAAAGGATCCGTTTCCCGCCGCGAATACGACAGTGCCGCCACGGAAGCGCAAGCTGCCGCCAGTGTGTTAAAGCAAGCACGAGCTGAACTGGTTCAAGCTGGCGAAAATCTCGGTTTTACCCGTATTGTCGCCCCGTATGCTGGCATAGTATCCGCCCGTCATGTGTCATTAGGTGAAACCGTCAACCCCGGCCAGCCATTACTCAGTGGTTATGCCTTCGAAAATATGCGCGTGGTGGCTTCGCTGCCGGCACGTTACGTCAGCCAGTTAAAAGAGACGACACCGCTACAAATCACCTTTCCTGATGGCCAGGTCATTACGCTGCCACAGCATCAGCTGTATCAGTTCGCTGACCCAACCAGCCACAGTTTTACTTTGCGGGCGAGTCTGCCGAAACAAACCACTCCAATCTGGCGCAATGGCAGTTGGGTGAAATTAGCCATGCCATTAGACACCAAGCCGAAACTGCTGATCCCTGAAAATGCGGTGTTGCGGCAAAACGAATTGTCGGCGGTGTATCTGGCGGAAAAAAACGGTTTTGTGTTACGGCAAGTGCGGTTAGGCCGACACTATGACGGGCAAATCGAGATCCTTTCTGGTTTGAACGCCGGTGAAGTGATTGCCAAAGATGCCTATGCCGTTATCGCGCAGCAGGGAGGCCAGTATGCGCCCTGATCTTGGCCTTGCCGGGCGGATCGCCCGTCAGTTCCTGCATTCCCCCATCACGCCGTTGCTGGCTATCGTGGGTTTACTGTTAGGCATTGCCGCAGTATTGGTGACGCCGAAAGAGGAAGAACCACAGATCGAAGTGACATTCGCCGATATCTATATTCCTTTCCCCGGTGCCAGCCCGCAGGAAGTGGAACAGCTGGTGACGCTGCCTGCCGAGCAGGTGCTATCGGAAATGAAAGATATCGATACCCTGTATTCTTTCTCGCAACCCGGTGGCGCCATGTTGATCGTGGCGTTCAAAGTGGGCAAACCGCGTCAGCAAGCATTAGTCGATTTGTATAACCAACTGGCCTCGAACAAAGATTGGCTACCGGCTGGTTTAGGTGTCGGCGAACCACTGGTTAAACCGCGGGCCATTGATGATGTGCCGATATTGAATTTAACTTTATGGAGTAAACAAGCTGACATCACAGCGGAACAACTCACACAGATAGCGCATGGTTTGGAGACTGAGCTGAAGCGGCTACCCGGCACACGCCAGATCCAGACTGTTGGGCGGCACGATCGGGTCGTTCAGGTGACGATTACCCCCGCCAAACTCAATGCATTTGGTTTAAATTGGCCGCAGATTTCACAGGTGTTAAACAGTGCCAATCAGCAGCAAAACAATCTGTCGCTGACGCAAGATAACCGACAAGTAAGCTTACAAGTCGGTGAGTTTCTCGGTTCCGCCGACGACGTGGGTCAGTTGATTATCAGTAGCCAGCAAGGGCATCCGGTGTATCTGGCTGATGTGGCGCAGATCAAAGAGGGGGCCGATGTGCCAAGCGCCAATGTCTGGATGAGCCAGCAAGGCAAAATCTACCCCGCTGTCACACTGGCAATCGCCAAGCAACCCGGCGTCAATGCGGTTGATCTAAGCCGGGCGGTTAGTGCACGGGTGGCACAAATTCATAATATTCTGATCCCGCAGGGGGTTGAAGTCAGCCTGACCCGCGACTACGGGCAAACCGCTAATGAGAAAGCCAATAAGCTGATTAGTAAGCTGATTTTTGCCACCAGCGCAGTGGTGATTTTGGTTTGGCTTAGTATGGGCTGGCGCGAAGCCGCTGTCGTCGGTAGTGCGATTGTGCTGACGCTGGCGATGACGCTGTTTGCCTCATGGGCCTGGGGATTTACCTTAAACCGCATCTCACTGTTTGCGTTGATTTTTTCCATCGGTATTCTGGTCGATGATGCCATCGTGGTGGTGGAAAACATCCACCGGCATCAGCAAGCAGGCGGTAATTGGCAAGAAGCCATTCCGCAGGCGGTGGATGAAGTCGGCGGCCCGACTATTCTAGCGACATTAACGGTTATTGCCGCACTGCTACCAATGGCATTTGTCAGTGGCATGATGGGCCCATACATGAGCCCGATCCCGATCAATGCCAGTACGGGGATGCTGATTTCTTTGGCTGTGGCTTTTATCGTCACGCCTTGGTTAGCACTACATTTACTGAAATCACATCACAACGCATCTAGCATACCGGAGCATAAAGCCACCGGAATGTTGCGCCGCATTCTGGGTTCATTCTTACTCGGTGACCATGCGAAAAAAGCGCGCCGCAAACTGGCACTAGTGGTTGGTTTGTTGGTGTTGGGATCGCTGGCGTTACCCGTGTTTGAATTGGTGGTACTAAAAATGCTGCCATTCGACAATAAATCAGAGTTTCAGGTGATGGTCGATCTACCGGAAGGTACACCGCTAGAACAAACGCAAGCCGTATTACAACAACTAGCGCATGAAGCGGAGCAGATCCCGGAAGTGACCTCGGTACAGATCTATGCCGGTACGTCGGCACCGATCAATTTTAATGGCTTGGTGCGTCATTATTTCATGCGGCAATCATCGGAACTTGGCGATCTACAAGTTAATCTGCAAGGCAAACATGAACGTGATCGTTCCAGCCATCAGATCGCCCGTGACGCACGGGAGCGATTAGCGCCGTTAGCAAAAATGGCTGGCGCGACGCTGAAAGTGGTTGAGATCCCACCCGGCCCGCCAGTGTGGTCGCCGATCTTGGCGGAAGTGTATGGCCCGACACAAGCTATGCGTGAACAGGCCGCCTTACAGATCCAGGATACTTTTAAAAACACTGCCGATATCGTGGATATTGATATTGATGTACCTGCGCAACAGCAACATTGGCAAATCATGATTGATCGTGCCCGCGCAGCCCGTCTCGGCATTGCAGAAGCAGCGATTCGGCAAACACTGGCGGGCGCACTAAATGGTGAGGATGTCAGTTATCTGCATACGCCCGATCAGAAATATGCCAAACCGATCCGTCTGCGTTTGGAGGATGGCGAAAAAGTCGATTTGCTTGGTGTACTAAGTCTGACTCTGCCTGCTGCCACCGGTAAAGCGATTGCCTTGAGTGAACTGGTGCAGGTGAATAAAACCAACAAACCGCACAGCATCATGCATAAAAACATGCAACCGATGGTGATGGTGACTGCCGATATGGCTGGCAAACTCGACAGCCCACTTTATGGTATGGCGGAAATCGCCAGTACATTGAGTGATAAATATCCAGCGTGGAAACAATCGTTAATTGGGCAACCTGACGGGCTTTCCGGTGTCGCCATCAAGTGGGACGGGGAGTGGAAAATCACCTATGAAACCTTCCGTGACATGGGTATCGCTTATTCCGTCGGGATATTGTTGATCTACTTTCTGGTAGTCGCGCAGTTTAACTCCTATAGCGTGCCGCTCATCATCATGGCTCCTATTCCACTGACCTTGGTCGGCGTTATGCCGGGGCATGCCATCATGGGAGCACCATTCACTGCGACGTCGATGATAGGCATGATCGCGCTGGCGGGCATTATCGTGCGCAACTCGATCCTGCTGGTTGATTTTGTGAATCAGCAACGTGCGGCGGGAGTAGAACTGGCCGAAGCCGTGATCAACAGTGGTGCCGTGCGGGCGAAGCCGATCATTCTGACCGCGCTTGCAGCCATGATTGGTGCCATGTTTATTCTCGATGACCCGATCTTTAATGGGTTGGCGATCAGTTTGGTGTTTGGTTTGTTTGCCTCGACCGTGCTGACGCTGGTGGTGATCCCGGTGCTGTATTATCTGTATTTGGCACGAAAAGAAGAATTAAAGACAGCACATTAGCATTAATTGAGAGTTCAATAATAAGGAGGGTCATGATACATGCCCCTCTTTTTTTGAGCAGCCCGCTTTAAAGTAGTGAGCTGTTTAACTCAGGGTAAGGCCTTAATTATGCGTAGGGAAGAAGAAGTTAACTCTGATGATCACTGCTATTCCGATGAACAAGGACCACGTTGCTAGCCATTTCACCAAGGCCGATAGTTTTCTTTTCTTGTATTTGGTTCTGGGCGGTGGATTTATTAACGGGTTGGTTGCGAATTATTGTTCAGCAACAACTATTTCGAAAAGGATTTTGTGATGCGCTGCGTGCTTACCGACGAACAATTGTTGACGTTATTACATGATGATGTGCCATTTGGCGACTTAACGACTGAATTGCTCTTAACGCCAGACAAACTGATTAAGATCACTTTTGCGGCCCGACAAGATATGACGGTATGTTGTACCGAAGAAGCTGTGCGATTATTTGAATTATGTGGTGCGAAAAGTGAACTGTTAGTTTCATCCGGACAACCTGCAACCAAAGGTGCTGCGTTGCTGAAAGCCGAGGGTAGAACTGAAGCTTTGTTTGCCGTCTGGAAGGTTGCGCAAATATTGGTAGAGTGGGCGAGTGGCGTAGCGAGTGCAACACGTGCTTTAGTTGATGCAGCGGGGGCTGCCCCGGTTGCCTGTACCCGAAAACAAACGCCAGGAACCAAAGCTCTGTCGGTAAAAGCAGTGAAAGCGGGTGGTGGTGTTATCCACCGGCTAGGGTTATCAGAAAGCATTCTATTATTTGCTGAACACCGGCAATATTTGTCTGAGACGCCTGCTCTTATTTTGCAGCGTTTAAAAACTCAAGCGCCAGAGCATCGTCGTGTTGTTGAAGTGCATGATCTGGACGATGCTAAGCGTTGGGCGAAAGCAGGCGCAGAAGTTTTACAAATGGATAAGTTTTCACTGCAAGACGTGAGTGAGTGTTCTGCATTTTGTAAGGAGAATAAGCTACCGGTTATTCTGGCTGCGGCGGGGGGCGTTAATGCAAAGAATGCCATGGACTATGTCACTGCCGGTGCAAATCTACTGGTAACTTCAGCACCTTATCATGCAGAACCAAAAGATGTGCAGGTAACTTTTAGCTGATAAAGAAGAAATTATGAGTATTAATTCTAAACCGCTGGCGGGATAATTTCTCGCCAAATTCAGTTTATTGCTTGCGATATTTTAACTATAAAAAACAATATTATTCCTATGGTAATATTTGAAATATTATTCTTTTTTCGCTAAAAGATATTTAATAATATTTATTTTGGCTGAACATTACAAAATTGTAATAATAAAATAAAAAATTGACGATAAACAATCTAATTGATGATTGATGACGGGAATTAAATATAAGAACTACACTTACTGTGTCAGCCATTATTTAATAATCGGAGCAAATCATGAAATATCTTTTATCTGCAATACTGCGGCGCCTCGATCGGTATGCACGATGACGCCTTTGGGGGGTGGCAAAGTACGCTGCGGTCTTTTTACAATCGCCAGCTCCTCGGCTTGTTCGGCCAGCAATCGCTTTAGCTTGGCATTTTCATCCGCCAGTGATTGTTCACGCTCAGTCGAGCTTTGTTGCAGACGATGTTTGTTTCGCCAGTAATAGAGTTGAGACTCAAGAATACCGAGTTGTGTTGCTGCTTTGGAAAAGCCAATACGTTCGGCTAAAGCGAGGGCATCATCTTTATAGCTTTGAGAATATTGAGTCCGCGCATTTTTCGGCGCTGTAGTCTGTTTAGTCATGGTTCACCTCTGTGAGTAATTTTACTCGCTTAATGAGGTGTCCGTTAATGCTGGGTCAGATCAGTATGCCCCTGATGCAGCATTAAAATGGCGGTCAGACGCCGAGCATGTTCTTTAT
>ERZ650302.2322-NODE-2322-length-10217-cov-5.009152_pt1 | contig 10217 bp, 9 predicted proteins | sample MGYA00376238_ERZ650302 | MGnify/ENA primary metagenome ERZ650302 (study PRJEB26733, sample SAMN07839298) | wastewater metagenome | biome: urban; feature: wastewater treatment plant; material: waste water | place: USA: North Carolina | collected 2016-04-28 ... | reverse complement strand
AATATTTTTCCCATATACTAAAATATACTCCTTAACCTTTGCGACTTGTCCTATATTCGGTTGATTATCCGTTCTCCTCCATGATATTTCTTGTACAAAACTCCCTTCCCCAAACACCTCATCCATCAACAACTTCAAATTTGCCTGCTCATTATCATCAATGGATACAAAAATAACGCCTGTATCTTTTAACACTTTCTTGGCTAGATAAAGTCTTGGATACATAAATGTTAGCCAAGCGCTATGAGTCGCTTTTCCTTGAATCGATTTCAGACGCTTCAATTCATCGTCATTTATAGCAAACATATCTTTCAATTGATCATCGGAATACTCAAACTTATCAGGGTAAACAAAGCCGTCTGAACCGGTATTATATGGGGGATCGATATAGATAAAGTCCACACTATTTGCATAATTCTGTTGTAAGTGGCGCAAGACTTCTAAATTGTCGCCGGTAAAAAACAAATTCTTGCTATTTATGTTTTCTTCTTTTTGGTTGTGATCATTGTCAGGGACGATAACGGTCGTTGGCCTTTCACCGGCTTGCTTCTTGGCATAATTCTTACCGATAAAATCTAATCGGTATCCACTAGATAACTCTTCAATATTATGTTCTTTTAAGGCTTGTTGGAATTTATCATTATCAAAGGCTGATGATTCAATTACATTACCTTCTTCATCATATTTGGCAGCAGTAAAAAACTCTGGCATTTTTTGGCGTAGTTCGTCCAAAAATGCAGAATTTGATTTGATTGACTCATTAAATTGTTGATTATCTCGTAACATCTTGACACTTCCTCTTGATAAATATTTTGTCTTTTACTTTAAATTACAGAATGCTATTAAATAGTAAAATGACTATTAGTGCCATTATACCATAAAACCGCCATTATCAAAGGTTTTACAGATAGATCATACTCAGGTATTCTTTAGTATTTACGTATATAACGTGTTAAAATATAATAAAACAAATAGTGATGAACAATTGGAGAATAATATGAAGATTAAAACTATCGAAATTTCAGGTTTTAGGCAAATTTCAAATGCCACGTTTAATTTGGAAGATAACTTTCTATGCAAGAAAACCAGAGTATGGATATCTCTAGATTTATGCAAAGAATCCATGAATATACCAAAATTACTGAATTATCTGTAGAAATTGTAAATGAGTTAATTGACAGGATTATTATCCATAAACCAGAAGGTAATAAACGAAACCGAATCTTGAAAATTGAAATTCATTACAATTTCACAGGTAATTTAGACAAATAAAAAGTGAGTAGCATTATTATGGCTACTCACTTACTTTTATACTAGTGACTGCTGAGTGACTCGATACTATAGGCTGTGTCTTATTTATTAAATATAAGGGCTACTAGCAGCGTAAGCACATATACTCCTGAAAAGAGAACAAAACTTTTTACTGCTTCAATAAAAGTTTCGCCCTTCACTTGCTTTTTCAAGAATCGTTCCAAACTATGATAAGCAGGTACTAGACCAAGCAAACCAATCAATGCCCAGAATGGCAAGAAACCTGTCAAACAGTACAACAGCCACAGCAACCATGGTAAACTTGCCAAAACAAAGTATAGTTTCAAAGCATTTTTCTTACCGATGTAGTAGACCAAGGTGTAGCGATGGTTGCGAATATCTTCTTCTAAATCACAGGTGTTGTTCGCCAACATGATATTAGCAATCAAAGTAACTAACGGAATAGACATTAAAATGATTTCCAATATCCTTGTCCAAGAGAATTGTACAGTCATCCACTGACCGCTCACCTGGCTCGTCAATAGCAAATCTGGTTGCTGAATAAATACAGCGAAAAAGAAAATTCCAAATCCCATAGTTATTCCAGAAAAGACTTCCCCCAGTGGCATTCTCGACAATGGAATAGGACCAAATGTATAAAAGATTCCAATGAGAAAGCATAGCGCCCCCATTGGCAAGAGTAGCCAGCTTGTACGCCAGACAAGCAATAAAGAAATCAGGATGGAAAAAATAAGTAAGGTAAAAATAATACCAATCATTTGCTGAAAATCAAGCGAAAACTTCCCAATCACATTACTTTCTTGACGATAGGCTTCATCTTTTGCCTTATGATAATCCATACTATTGTTTATTGCGGTGGTGCACATATCAAAACTCAGTACTGCCAGGACAAACAACAGCGTATTCAACCAATTAAAAGTCTGATAGCGATAAGCTGCCCATAGAAGCCCCAGTGTCATAGGAAAGACACTGGCGACCTTTGTTTTGATTTCGACAAATTCTAGAAATACGGGTAAACTAAGCCCGTTCTTTGATTTATTCACTGACAAGATGATACTCCTCATTCGTTAATTCAAAGCTATCTTTAAGTCCATCGCTCAGATGAACACCGTGCTCCTTATCAATAAAGACCGCTTCAACTCCATCCATTTGATTGATGAAAGCAAGTCCTTTTTCAACACCGAGCAAGAAAAGAGTTGTAGACAAGGCATCTCCTTGAACCGAGGTTTTCGAAAAAACTGTGACTCCTGATTATTTTAGCAGAATAATCGACAATCTATCGTCTGAATTTTCTGCATATAACCTTTTACAAAACTGGTTTTCAACAGGTTATAAAATCCCTTGATTTTCTTGATAATTTCATAAACATTTTAATTCATTATTTCTTACCTTTTTCAACTATTTGTGCTACAATAGCTTCATATTTAATTATCAAAAGGGAATATCATGTCTTTTTTATCTATCAAACTAACTCCAAGTCAACGAATTATGTTTAGCTTTCTATTCGTGATTTTGGTCGGTTCCATCTTACTCAGTTTACCTATTTCGCAAGCTGATAGCTCCGTCGCCACTTATTGGGATCATCTTTTTACAGCAGTCTCCATGGTCTGCGTAACAGGTTTATTTACTCAAGCTGTTTCTGAAACCTATTCCATATTCGGTCAGATTATCTGTATTCTTCTGATTCAGGTTGGTGGCCTCAGTCTTATTGGTTTCATTGGCTTGTTTGCTCTTCGTGGCGGTCGAAAGATGGATTTCATAAATATGGCTACGCTCCAAGAAGCCTTATCTCGTTCTGATACCAAGTACTTTCGTAGCTTTATCAAATCTGCCTTCGCTTTCACTTTAGCCATTGAATCTCTAGGTGCTCTCATTCTAACATTTCAGTTCGTTCCAGATTTTGGCTGGCAACAGGGAATATTCAATTCCATTTTTCTCGCTGTTTCTGCATTTTGTAATGCAGGATTTGATAATTTTGGTGCGACAAGTATTGTCCGTTATGTTGATAATCCATTAGTAAATCTCACTTTAGCTGCCTTAATTATTATGGGGGGACTAGGTTTTTCCGTCTGGTTTGATTTTCAAACACAAATTTTATCCAGAAGACACTTTAAAAAAAGACACTTTAAAAAATTACGTTTTCATACCAAGGTCGTTCTTGCTATTACAGCAATCATTTTATCTGCTGGTACACTACTAACACTTATTACAGAGTGGAAAAACCCTGATACTATTGGAAATCTCCCGTTTTGGGAAAAATTACTTGTTAGTTTTTTCCAAACTGTTACCATGCGGACTGCTGGTTTTGCAAGTATTGACTTCACAAAAGCGGAACCAGTTACCCTACTTATCTATATTTTTCAAATGATGCTTGGCGGAGCTCCTGGAGGTACTGCCGGGGGGATCAAAATTACCGCCTTTCTCACTATAATTTTATATGCTCGTAGCGAAATTTTAGGATTGCCGAATACAAATTTCATGTCACACACGATAGATATTTTAACAATTCGTAAAGCATTTGCTACCTTCTCTGTCTTCTTAATGGTCTTCCTTGCTGGTCTCTTTGCGATCGTAGTGACCGATGCTGATAAACCACTTATTTTCTTAATGTTCGAAGTCATGTCTGCTCTCGCGACTGTTGGTGTTACTGCCAATTTAACTCCAACCTTGAGTATGGCTGGACAAGCTATTATCATGGCCCTCATGTTTTTTGGTCGTATTGGACCACTATCTATCTTAGCCAGTCTTTCCAATCGAAAAATTTCGAAAAAAGAAGGATTAAAATATGCCAAATCATCTATGTTAGTTTAATAGGGGAAAAAAATGTCAACTTACACTATAGGAATTTTAGGTCTCGGCGTTTTCGGGACTACCATTGCCAAAACGTTACACAAATATGATTGCAACATCATCGCTGTCGATAACCATGAACAACAGATTAACCAACTCGAGTCTATCCTAACACGGGGCGTAGTGGGAGATATCACGGATAGATCACTGTTGCGTGCTGCAGGTATTCAAAACTGTGATGCTGTAGTCGTTGCTACAGGTACCAACCTAGAATCTAGCGTTCTTGCTGTAATGCACAGCAAAACGTTGGGTGTTCCTAAGGTCATTGCCAAAGTTAAAGGTACCACTGCAAAAGAAATCTTATTACGTATCGGTGCGGACAAGGTAATCTCACCAGAAAGAGAAACAGGTATCTCTCTTGCTAAACATTTAATTCACCGCAGTACTACTAGTGTTTTTGAATTAGATGGTAACGTTTCTATTGTTGAATTCAGACCACCCAAAAAATGGTTTGGAAAAACATTGGCGGAATTACAATTACGTCAAAACTACAAAATGAATATCATCGGCTACCGTTGTAGAGAAAATCAGGAATTAAACATTCAATTGACACCTGATTATGTTTTCAATGAAGATGAGCTGATTACAGCAGTTACAGACCACAATACCATTGACCACCTTGAAGATTTAACCGACTAAACCTAGCCCACTAACCCAGTTTTATCGGAATGTTAGTGGGCTTATACTTTGCACCTTTTCAGGAGATTTTATGAATGATTTAACTAAAGGAAGACCAATCATTGTTATTTTGCGTTTCACTCTTCCTCTCTTAATCGGTTCTTTTTTTCAACTAGCTTATAATTTTGCCGATTCCATGATTGTCGGCCACACCCTGGGTGAGGAAGCTTTTGCCAGTGTAGGGACGGCCGGTAGCCTTATCTTTCTAATTGTAGGTTTTGCTCAAGGATTGACCAGTGGGCTAGCCATTGTTACCGCACAGCGTTTTGGGGCTAAGGATACTGTTGGCCTCCGCCATAGTTTTGTCCATGGGGTTTTTTATTCCATTCTTGTTAGCCTAGTATTAACTGTCCTTTCGCTCATTTTTCTACGACCTATTCTAGAATTGTTACAAACACCAGTAAATTTAATCGAGCATTCTTATGCATTCATGGTAGCCATATTTGGTGGGATGGTCTTTACTATTTTATATAATTATTTATCCGCTGCCATTCGGAGTTTAGGTGATTCAACCACTCCACTTTTAGCTCTCATACTGGCTTGTATCATTAATATTATTCTCGACTTTTTCTTTATCTTAAATGTTGGGTGGGGTGTATTTGGCGCTGGTTTTGCTACCGTTACCGCTCAAGCAGTTTCTGTCCTCTACCTTCTCTTTCATATTAAACGAAAAATTCCTCAGTTTCATCTTACAAAATCTGATTGGAAGTTAGATAAAGATAATTTGAAAAAGCATGCACAGGTTGGTTTCCCCATGGGATTTCAAGCAAGTATTATTGCAATTGGAGCTCTTACCCTTCAAGCAATGCTCAATCAGCTAGGAACTCAAGCCATTGCTGCTCAAGCCATTGCTAGTAAAACCGACCAGTTAGCTATGCTGCCTATGATTAATTTAGGTCTAGCAGTCTCCACTTTCACTGCTCAAAACTATGGTGCAAAAGAGTACAACAGGATTTTAGAAGGACTCAAACAAGCGCTTTGGATTGATATTGCCTGGTCGATTGTTTATGCAATACTACTGGTTATCTTCCATAGTTTCTTCTCTAGTTTGTTTTTGCCTGATGCTAGTTTAGAAGTTCGCTCTCTCGCATTGAGCTACTTCATAATCAATGGCAGTTGTTATTGGATTTTGGCCATTCTCTTTATTATTCGTAGCTTCGTTCAAGGTTTAGGTAAAGGTTTCATTCCAACCTTAGCCGGATTTGGTGAACTTATCATGCGAGCAGGGGTGGCAATTATCGGGCTCCAATTATTCGGATTCTATGGAGTTGCCGCCGCCAACCCGGCAGCTTGGATAGGAAGTATTTTAGTTCTCATCCCAAGCACAATTATCCTCTCCCGCAAACTAAAAAAAGGAGAGACTGTTTAATCTAAAAAACGCATGACCTATGTCATGCGTTTTTAAAATAGCATTTTCGTAGAAATTGGATATGAAGGACATTCCAAAGCATAGCGTAGCTGATGGTAAAAAAAGACTAGAAAACCTAGTCTTTCACTTATTTTTTTAGTAATATAAATTTAGGAATTTGGATTATCTAAACTACGGCCATGCAAGCCTTTTTCACGTTGGACTTGACGAAGTTTCTCTGGCGTCACATCGTTGCCATCTTCATCAACCAGCTTAATCCCCTCAATATGATGACGGATTGCTCGACGATATCCTTCGATGTATTCTTCCCTGAGCTGAGCCTGTTCAACTTTTTCCTCTGGTGTCAAGGTACCAGCTTTTTTCTTTTTAGCCAATTCATTGATCCGATTGATTTTTGCTTGTTCCATCTTTTCCCCCTACTTACTATTCAAGAGATTGAAAACTGCCACTACTGAAGCCTTATCTGCCAAGGCTTTTAAGAGGGCTAAGCGGTTGGCTTTTACGGCCACATCATCTGCCATGACCATGGTATTGTCGAAGAAGGCTGCGATAACTGGGCTCAATGCAAAGAGCTTGTCCAAGTTGCCTGCCATGTCTTCAGTCAACTCCAAGCCAGCCACTGCTGCAGCAAGAGTTTTCTCCTGCTCATTTTCAAAAAGTGCCTCGTCAATCGCAGTCGCCTCCGCCTTTTCAGCCAAGTTGAAGACCCGTGACAAGTTTTCCACGGCTTGCTTGTAGTCAGCCTCTTTTGATTTTTGGAAAATTGCAGAGCTGGCTGCCAGTTGCAGTCTGACCACAAAGGTTGAGCTGGCAAGTACAGCCTCACGGATGTCTTTCGGAATCGCCTTATCCATCATCTTCTCTACACGGGCACGAATAAAGTCCATCACAGCTGACTGGTTGTCATAGGTCAAGCTGGCAAAGTTCAAGCTGTAGAGCTCCGCAATCAACTGATCCAATGGAATTTCCCAACCAAATGCTTCCAAGATCCGTACGATGCCTTGTGTTGCACGACGAAGAGCGTAAGGGTCGTTTGAACCAGACGGAATCAGGCCAACTGAGAAGAAGGATAGAAGGGTATCAAATTTGTCAGCCAGTGCCAAGACCGCACCGACCTTGCTCTCAGGCAATTCGCCTTCTGCTGAATTTGGCAAGTAGTGCTCACGGATTGCCGCTGCCACCGCAGGTTTTTCCCCTGCAAGAAGGGCATACTTCTCACCCATAATCCCTTGCAATTCATCAAACTCACCGACCATACCTGTCAAGAGGTCAAACTTGTAGATGTCTGACGCACGTGCCACATCCGCTTTTTCATCCGCAGACAAGCCAGCTAAGTCAGCCAGTTTTTCTGCGATAACTTTGGTACGTTCCATATGCTCGTAAAGTGAGCCGATTTTCTCATGGAAGGTCACGACTTTGAGGCGTTCTACCAAGTCGGCAATCTTGAGTTTTTGGTCCTCACGCCAGAAGAACTCACCATCTTCCAAACGGGCCACTAAGACTTTTTCATTTCCTTTGATAACATTGTCAAGGTGTTGGTCGTTACCATTCCGGACGGAGATGAAGTTTGGCAAGAGCTTGCCAGCCTTATCACGCACCACGAAGTAACGTTGGTGGTTTTTCATGGAAGTGACCAAAACTTCTTCTGGTACCTCCAAGTATTTGGTGTCAAAGGAGCCCATAAAGGCAGTTGGGAACTCAACCAGATTGAGAACTTCATTAAGTAGGCCTTCGTCGATCTCAACGGTCACATTGTGTTTGTCCTCGATAGCCTTGATTTGCTCGACGATCATATGTTGACGCTCTGCGGGGTCTGTAATGACAAACTGTGCACGCAAGTCTGCCTCGTAAGAATCTGCACTTGCAATCTCAGTTTCATTTCCAAGGAAACGATGACCACGGCTGATGCGAGCTGACGAAATGTCCAAGAAATTCATATCCAATGCTTCATCGTCCAAGAGAACGGTCAGGGTGTGGACAGGACGGATGTAGGCGAATTTGTTGGACGCCCAGTTCATGCTGACAGGGAAGGTCATAGCCTTCAAGACCTCTGGAATGCCCGCCAAAACTGCCTTTGCTGGCTGACCAGCTTCATGTTTGGTCACGTAGACATACTCTTCACCCTTAATCTCGCGGAATACGATGTCCGCTGTCGTCAAGCCTTTGCCACGGACAAAACCTTCTGCCGCCTTGGTGAAGTTTCCGTCTGCGTCCAAGGCAATCTTCTTAGCAGGCCCCTTGAAATCTTCCGTCAAGTCAGTCTGCTGGTCCGCCAAACCACGGACACGAACAGCCAAACGGCGTGGTGTTGAAAAGACATCGATGCTATCAAAAGCCAAACGGTTGTCTGTCAAAAAAGTCGCCATGCGGTCACGCAACTGGTGCATGGCTGGGGTTACGATATAGGCAGGAATCTCTTCCAAGCCAAGTTCAACAAGTAAATTCTTTGTCATTATTCTGCGTCCTCCTTCAACAATTCTGCTCGTGTTGCTTCGTCTAGAAGTGGGAAGCCTAGTTTCTTCCGCTCTGCCACAAAGGTTTTGGCAACGACACGAGCAAGGTTACGGATACGGGCAATGTAGCCAGCACGCTCGGTTACAGACACAGCTCCGCGGGCATCGAGCAGGTTAAAGGTGTGAGAACATTTGAGCACATAGTCAAAGGCTGGGTGAACCAAGCCTTCTTCCAAAGCCCGCTCTGCTTCTTTTTCAAACTTAGTGAAGTTTTCAAGGAGCATATCTTGGTCCGATACTTCAAAGGAGTATTTTGAATGCTCATATTCTGGCTGGATAAAGATTTCGCCATATTTAACGCCGTCTGCCCATTCGATGTCGTAAACGGAGTCAACTTCTTGGATATAGGATGCCAAACGTTCCAAACCATAAGTTACTTCGGCTGTGACTGGACCTGTCGCCAAACCACCAACCTGTTGGAAATAGGTAAACTGCGTGATTTCCATACCATCCAACCAAACTTCCCAGCCCAGTCCAGCTGAACCTGTTGACGGGTTTTCCCAGTTGTCCTCAACGAAACGAATGTCGTGCTCCAAAGGATTGATGCCCAAACGCTTCAAAGACTCCAAGTAAAGTTCTTGAATATTAGAAGGCGATGGTTTCATAACCACTTGGAATTGGTGGTGCTGATAGAGACGGTTTGGGTTTTCCCCGTAACGACCATCCGCAGGACGACGACTTGGCTCAACATAAGCCGCATTCCATGGCTCAGGACCGATAGCACGCAAAAAAGTGTAGGGACTCATAGTACCCGCACCTTTCTCCGTATCATAAGCCTGCATGAGCAAGCACCCCTGCTCATTCCAAAATTGTTGTAAGGTCAGGATGATTTCCTGAAATGTAAGTTTTTTTGCCATAAGTTACTCCTGTTTCTTTTTAAATTTCTTTTTCTAATAATTCTTCCTGCACAAACCAGTTGAGTAGCGAAATGCTTTGGTCTGACTGCGCCCATTTATGATAGGTTTCAAAAAGTGCTTGGACCGAACCTACTTTCTCTACTAACTGGTCAATGGTGAGAAAACTTCGCCAGTACTCGTAAAAAATACTCGCGTAATCTCCTTCGTAAGTGGATTTTCCAAAAGCATCCAAGGAATGCCAGCCGTGTTTTTCTTGAAAGAGGTCAACCAAGAGCTGATTACAGAACCGCTCTTGAGCAAACTCTTCTTCTGTCAAAAAATACTGTCTGCTGATGTACTCGACCATGCCCTCTTCAAACCAGATGTTTGCATCATAGTCCGCAAAGTCATCCAGAAAAAGGTCTGACCAATGCGCCAGCTCATGACCGATAATTTGCAACAGATGATTTCCCGACAAACCTTTGTAGTGAGCACTCAATGTCTGCAAGTCTGGGCTGTTCTCGTAGCTATCTAGTTGATGCTGGTAAATCTTTTTCCAAACTGCTAAGTCTGGTATCATGACCATGCGGATGTCATTAGTGTAGGCTGGTACGGGACTTTGGCCAAGTAAATTTCTTGTGGCTTCTTCATTCGACCAGATAAGAGCTTGGGGCAAATCACGAACTTGATATTCCTTCC
>ERZ650302.2321-NODE-2321-length-10217-cov-7.724759_pt1 | contig 10217 bp, 10 predicted proteins | sample MGYA00376238_ERZ650302 | MGnify/ENA primary metagenome ERZ650302 (study PRJEB26733, sample SAMN07839298) | wastewater metagenome | biome: urban; feature: wastewater treatment plant; material: waste water | place: USA: North Carolina | collected 2016-04-28 ... | reverse complement strand
GGCCTCTGGCCGGGCATTTTGGGCAAGGTTGAAGGCCCATCTAGGGGCCTTCGGCCCTAGATATTCTTAGTAATATCTTAGTACGGATTTTTGGCGAATCGCTGTAGGCCAGTGGTGGCGCGGCTTACAGCGATTTTTGAGAAGCGCAAACGTGACCGTTTGGCCGGTAGAGCGTGACCGTTTGGCCGGTAGAACGTGACTGTTTGGCCGGTACTAGCTTTGTTCGAGCAGCAGCGGGCGTTTAATCGTCGCTTTGGCAGCAACTCCCCGCCCTTCGATCTTCACATTCCAGCCGTGCAGCTTGCTGATCTCATCCAGTGCTTTACCGATGCGCTCCCGGCGTTTCCGGTTGGTGGCTGCGGCCTTGCTGGGCGGCCCCCAAACCTTCTCAGCCAGCCGGTCAAGCCGAATGCTGTTACTGTTCCCTTGCCGCAACCATGCTGACAGCCAGGCATGGGTAAGCTGAGCGGTGTCGCTGTGCAGCTCGCGGCGCTCAATCAGTGATACATGCACATGATGCCCGGACAGCGCTTCGGCAAAGCGAGGGTTAAGGGCAATATGAATTTGGCCCTCTGGGGTTTCGGCATAGGACAGCAGGCGCATTGACCAGTCATAGCCATCCTTTCGGGCACGACAGCCCACCATGCTGAGGCGTTCAAGACAATCTTCAAGCCTATCGTAACTTTTGCCCTGATCATCCATCCCCGCAGCTTGTAGAAGCGCGTACCGAGTTGTTTTGACCACTATGGCTTTATCCATCACGGCGCTTTCTTCTGGCTTGAGATCAAGCCATAGCTGTTGGCCTCGCGGGTGTTCAACCTCGGCCCCTAAACCGTTGGTTTCGCCCACTGCGGCCAGCATGCCAGCCAGTCCAATAGCACCGAGCAAAACAGACTGATCGCGACTGTCGAGCGCCTGCCAGACGTTGAACTTGAGGCGCAACCCGTTATGTTCATGCTCGATTGTCAGACCGCCCGGACGGCGGCCACGGCAGACGGGCCGGAACAGTGACACCAGCGCTAAAGCGGGATCGTGGCGGGCATGGTCAACATCCCCGCCCCTGTGCTCAACCAGCGTAGCCATCAGACACCCCCTTGCTCTTGCGCTGCTTCTCCAGCACGGCGGGCTTGAGTACCCCGCCGTCATGCCGCCTGAACCAGCGGTCTTTGAACGGTGCCCCATAGTTGGCCTTGCTCACGCCGTAGCGCACGAAATAGGGCCGCTGTGAGTCGTCCACGCCCCATTCCTCGGCCTCGGCGGCCGTCATGCCGGACAGGTAGGACTGCCAGCGGATGTTATCCACCAGCACGGACGATCCCCGGCTGGCCTGTTGCTGGTCGCCTGCGCCCATCATGGCCGCGCCCTTGCTGGCATGGTGCAGGAACACGATAGAGCACCCGGTATCGGCGGCGATGGCCTCCATGCGGCCAATCACCTGCGCCATGGGGCCGCTGGCGTTCTCTTCCTCGATGTGGAACCGGCGCAGCGTGTCCAGCACCATCAGGCGGCGGCCCTCGGCGGCGCGCTTGAGGCCGTCGAACCACTCCGGGGCCATGATGTTGGGCAGGCTGCCGATCAGCGGCTGGATCAGCAGGCCGTCAGCCACGGCTTGCCGTTCCTCGGCACTGAGGTGCGCCCCAAGGGCGTGCAGGCGGTGATGGATGGCAACTGGTGGGTCTTCTGCGGGCAGGTAGATCACTCGGCCTGTCGGCAGCTCGCCCACCTCCAGCAGATCCGGCCCGCCCGCAATCTGTGCGGCCAGTTGCAGGGCCAGCATGGATTTACCGGCACCACCGGGCGACACCAGCGCCCCGACCGTACCGGCCACCATGTTGGGCAAAACGTAGTCCAGCGGTGGCGGCGCTGCTGCGAACGCCTCCAGAATATTGATAGGCTTATGGGTAGCCATTGATTGCCTCCTTTGCAGGCAGTTGGTGGTTAGGCGCTGGCGGGGTCACTACCCCCGCCCTGCGCCGCTCTGAGTTCTTCCAGGCACTCGCGCAGCGCCTCGTATTCGTCGTCGGTCAGCCAGAACTTGCGCTGACGCATCCCTTTGGCCTTCATGCGCTCGGCATATCGCGCTTGGCGTACAGCGTCAGGGCTGGCCAGCAGGTCGCCGGTCTGCTTGTCCTTTTGGTCTTTCATATCAGTCACCGAGAAACTTGCCGGGGCCGAAAGGCTTGTCTTCGCGGAACAAGGACAAGGTGCAGCCGTCAAGGTTAAGGCTGGCCATATCAGCGACTGAAAAGCGGCCAGCCTCGGCCTTGTTTGACGTATAACCAAAGCCACCGGGCAACCAATAGCCCTTGTCACTTTTGATCAGGTAGACCGACCCTGAAGCGCTTTTTTCGTATTCCATAAAACCCCCTTCTGTGCGTGAGTACTCATAGTATAACAGGCGTGAGTACCAACGCAAGCACTACATGCTGAAATCTGGCCCGCCCCTGTCCATGCCTCGCTGGCGGGGTGCCGGTGCCCGTGCCAGCTCGGCCCGCGCAAGCTGGACGCTGGGCAGACCCATGACCTTGCTGACGGTGCGCTCGATGTAATCCGCTTCGTGGCCGGGCTTGCGCTCTGCCAGCGCTGGGCTGGCCTCGGCCATGGCCTTGCCGATTTCCTCGGCACTGCGGCCCCGGCTGGCCAGCTTCTGCGCGGCGATAAAGTCGCACTTGCTGAGGTCATCACCGAAGCGCTTGACCAGCCCGGCCATCTCGCTGCGGTACTCGTCCAGCGCCGTGCGCCGGTGGCGGCTAAGCTGCCGCTCGGGCAGTTCGAGGCTGGCCAGCCTGCGGGCCTTCTCCTGCTGCCGCTGGGCCTGCTCGATCTGCTGGCCAGCCTGCTGCACCAGCGCCGGGCCAGCGGTGGCGGTCTTGCCCTTGGATTCACGCAGCAGCACCCACGGCTGATAACCGGCGCGGGTGGTGTGCTTGTCCTTGCGGTTGGTGAAGCCCGCCAAGCGGCCATAGTGGCGGCTGTCGGCGCTGGCCGGGTCGGCGTCGTACTCGCTGGCCAGCGTCCGGGCAATCTGCCCCCGAAGTTCACCGCCTGCGGCGTCGGCCACCTTGACCCATGCCTGATAGTTCTTCGGGCTGGTTTCCACTACCAGGGCAGGCTCCCGGCCCTCGGCTTTCATGTCATCCAGGTCAAACTCGCTGAGGTCGTCCACCAGCACCAGACCATGCCGCTCCTGCTCGGCGGGCCTGATATACACGTCATTGCCCTGGGCATTCATCCGCTTGAGCCATGGCGTGTTCTGGAGCACTTCGGCGGCTGACCATTCCCGGTTCATCATCTGGCCGGTGGTGGCGTCCCTGACGCCGATATCGAAGCGCTCACAGCCCATGGCCTTGAGCTGTCGGCCTATGGCCTGCAAAGTCCTGTCGTTCTTCATCGGGCCACCAAGCGCAGCCAGATCGAGCCGTCCTCGGTTGTCAGTGGCGTCAGGTCGAGCAAGAGCAACGATGCGATCAGCAGCACCACCGTAGGCATCATGGAAGCCAGCATCACGGTTAGCCATAGCTTCCAGTGCCACCCCCGCGACGCGCTCCGGGCGCTCTGCGCGGCGCTGCTCACCTCGGCGGCTACCTCCCGCAACTCTTTGGCCAGCTCCACCCATGCCGCCCCTGTCTGGCGCTGGGCTTTCAGCCACTCCGCCGCCTGCGCCTCGCTGGCCTGCTGGGTCTGGCTCATGACCTGCCGGGCTTCGTCGGCCAGTGTCGCCATGCTCTGGGCCAGCGGTTCGATCTGCTCCGCTAACTCGTTGATGCCTCTGGATTTCTTCACTCTGTCGATTGCGTTCATGGTCTATTGCCTCCCGGTATTCCTGTAAGTCGATGATCTGGGCGTTGGCGGTGTCGATGTTCAGGGCCACGTCTGCCCGGTCGGTGCGGATGCCCCGGCCTTCCATCTCCACCACGTTCGGCCCCAGGTGAACACCGGGCAGGCGCTCGATGCCCTGCGCCTCAAGTGTTCTGTGGTCAATGCGGGCGTCGTGGCCAGCCCGCTCTAATGCCCGGTTGGCATGGTCGGCCCATGCCTCGCGGGTCTGCTCAAGCCATGCCTTGGGCTTGAGCGCTTCGGTCTTCTGTGCCCCGCCCTTCTCCGGGGTCTTGCCGTTGTACCGCTTGAACCACTGAGCGGCGGGCCGCTCGATGCCGTCATTGATCCGCTCGGAGATCATCAGGTGGCAGTGCGGGTTCTCGCCGCCACCGGCATGGATGGCCAGCGTATACGGCAGGCGCTCGGCACCGGTCAGGTGCTGGGCGAACTCGGACGCCAGCGCCTTCTGCTGGTCGAGGGTCAGCTCGACCGGCAGGGCAAATTCGACCTCCTTGAACAGCCGCCCATTGGCGCGTTCATACAGGTCGGCAGCATCCCAGTAGTCGGCGGGCCGCTCGACGAACTCCGGCATGTGCCCGGATTCGGCGTGCAAGACTTCATCCATGTCGCGGGCATACTTGCCTTCGCGCTGGATGTAGTCGGCCTTGGCCCTGGCCGATTGGCCGCCCGACCTGCTGCCGGTTTTCGCCGTAAGGTGATAAATCGCCATGCTGCCTCGCTGTTGCTTTTGCTTTTCGGCTCCATGCAATGGCCCTCGGAGAGCGCACCGCCCGAAGGGTGGCCGTTAGGCCAGTTTCTCGAAGAGAAACCGGTAAGTGCGCCCTCCCCTACAAAGTAGGGTCGGGATTGCCGCCGCTGTGCCTCCATGATAGCCTACGAGACAGCACATTAACAATGGGGTGTCAAGATGGTTAAGGGGAGCAACAAGGCGGCGGATCGGCTGGCCAAGCTCGAAGAACAACGAGCGCGAATCAATGCCGAAATTCAGCGGGTGCGGGCAAGGGAACAGCAGCAAGAGCGCAAGAACGAAACAAGGCGCAAGGTGCTGGTGGGGGCCATGATTTTGGCCAAGGTGAACAGCAGCGAGTGGCCGGAGGATCGGCTCATGGCGGCAATGGATGCGTACCTTGAACGCGACCACGACCGCGCCTTGTTCGGTCTGCCGCCACGCCAGAAGGATGAGCCGGGCTGAATGATCGACCGAGACAGGCCCTGCGGGGCTGCACACGCGCCCCCACCCTTCGGGTAGGGGGAAAGGCCGCTAAAGCGGCTAAAAGCGCTCCAGCGTATTTCTGCGGGGTTTGGTGTGGGGTTTAGCGGGCTTTGCCCGCCTTTCCCCCTGCCGCGCAGCGGTGGGGCGGTGTGTAGCCTAGCGCAGCGAATAGACCAGCTATCCGGCCTCTGGCCGGGCATATTGGGCAAGGGCAGCAGCGCCCCACAAGGGCGCTGATAACCGCGCCTAGTGGATTATTCTTAGATAATCATGGATGGATTTTTCCAACACCCCGCCAGCCCCCGCCCCTGCTGGGTTTGCAGGTTTGGGGGCGTGACAGTTATTGCAGGGGTTCGTGACAGTTATTGCAGGGGGGCGTGACAGTTATTGCAGGGGTTCGTGACAGTTAGTACGGGAGTGACGGGCACTGGCTGGCAATGTCTAGCAACGGCAGGCATTTCGGCTGAGGGTAAAAGAACTTTCCGCTAAGCGATAGACTGTATGTAAACACAGTATTGCAAGGACGCGGAACATGCCTCATGTGGCGGCCAGGACGGCCAGCCGGGATCGGGATACTGGTCGTTACCAGAGCCACCGACCCGAGCAAACCCTTCTCTATCAGATCGTTGACGAGTATTACCCGGCATTCGCTGCGCTTATGGCAGAGCAGGGAAAGGAATTGCCGGGCTATGTGCAACGGGAATTTGAAGAATTTCTCCAATGCGGGCGGCTGGAGCATGGCTTTCTACGGGTTCGCTGCGAGTCTTGCCACGCCGAGCACCTGGTCGCTTTCAGCTGTAAGCGTCGCGGTTTCTGCCCGAGCTGTGGGGCGCGGCGGATGGCCGAAAGTGCCGCCTTGCTGGTTGATGAAGTACTGCCTGAACAACCCATGCGTCAGTGGGTGTTGAGTTTCCCGTTTCAGCTGCGTTTCCTGTTTGCCAGCCGGCCCGAGATCATGGGGTGGGTGCTGGGCATCGTTTACCGCGTCATTGCCACGCACCTGGTCAAGAAAGCGGGCCATACCCACCAAGTGGCCAAGACGGGCGCGGTCACCCTGATCCAGCGTTTTGGATCGGCGCTCAATCTGAATGTTCACTTCCACATGCTGTTTCTCGACGGTGTGTATGTCGAGCAATCCCACGGCTCAGCGCGTTTCCGCTGGGTCAAGGCGCCGACCAGCCCAGAGCTCACCCAGCTGACGCACACCATCGCCCACCGGGTGGGTCGCTATCTGGAACGGCAAGGCCTGCTGGAACGGGATGTCGAAAACAGCTATCTGGCCTCGGATGCGGTGGATGACGACCCGATGACACCCCTGCTGGGGCACTCGATCACTTACCGTATCGCTGTCGGTTCACAGGCGGGGCGAAAGGTGTTCACTTTGCAAACTCTGCCGACCAGTGGTGATCCGTTCGGTGACGGGATTGGCAAGGTAGCCGGGTCCAGCCTGCACGCCGGCGTGGCGGCCAGGGCCGATGAACGCAAGAAGCTCGAACGGCTGTGCCGGTACATCAGCCGCCCGGCGGTATCCGAGAAGCGGCTGTCGTTAACACGAGGCGGCAACGTGCGCTACCAGCTCAAGACGCCGTACCGGGACGGCACCACGCACGTCATTTTCGAACCATTGGATTTCATTGCAAGGCTGGCCGCCCTGGTACCGAAGCCCAGAGTCAACCTAACCCGCTTCCACGGGGTGTTCGCACCCAACAGTCGGCACCGGGCGTTGGTCACGCCGGCAAAACGGGGCAGGGGCAACAAGGTCAGGGTGGCTGATGAACCGGCAACACCAGCACAACGGCGAGCGTCGATGACATGGGCGCAACGGCTCAAGCGTGTTTTCAATATCGACATCGAGACCTGCAGCGGCTGCGGCGGCGCCATGAAAGTCATCGCCTGCATTGAAGACCCTATAGTGATCAAGCAGATCCTTGATCACCTGAAGCACAAAGCCGAAACCAGCGGGACCAGGGCGTTACCCGAAAGCCGGGCGCCACCGGCTGAGCTGCTCCTGGGTCTGTTTGACTGACGAGCCTGAAGGCCAACGATACCAATCAAAATGCTGCGTTCACAGCGCCGCGGCAGGGATCCGCCGTGCTGGTTGTCGGAAAAGGAGCCGCTAGTGGGAAAGAGGAGGGTAAATTTTCAGCGTTGCTGGCTCCCCGTCAGCCGGATTGGGTTGCATCGCAGGGGTGTCGAAAGAGTCAACTGCGGTCCAAAGCTGTTGGACTTGGGTGAAAAGGGCGTTTATTCTTCCTATACGTTGTCGGCAGCGGGCCAAAAAGGAATACGTCCATGCCCATCGAGGTGAAACCGGCTGTGAGCGCGGGTTCAAGCATATAGCCCGACAGGCGCGTATCCTTGCCGATCACGACACGATGGCGGTGGTCACCGCGACGAAAGACACGGCCAGCCGCCATGCCGACGCGCAAGGCGGTTTCCGCCGTCATCGCGCCTTCGTTGGCTTTGCCACGAATACCGTCTGTGCCGAAATATTTGCGCACCATAAGGTCGATTATCCTGTCGTCGGGTCGCCCTCAAAGGGGACATGCCTGCTGAACCGCGAATATAGAGAAATATCCCGAATGTGCAGTTAACGAATTCTTGCGGTTTCTTTCAGCGCCGCCAATACCGCCAGCCCGTCGCGCAAGGGGCGCGGCTCGTGTGTGCGGATGAAGTCAGCTCCACCTGCGGCGGCGGCAAGCTCTGCAGCGAGTGTCGCGGCCCCGACATCCCCCGGACCACGGCCTGTGAGCGCGCGCAGAAAGGATTTGCGCGAAACAGACAGAAGCACCGGCAAATCGAAGCGCAGCCGCAATTCATCGAACCGCGCCAGCACCGAGAGCGAGGTTTCGGGAGCAGCCCCCAGAAAAAACCCCATGCCGGGATCAAGGACAAGGCGGTTGCGTTTGATACCGGCACCCGTCAGCGCCGCGATGCGCGCGTCAAAGAACGCCGCAATGTGATCCATGATGTCGCCAGCGGGTGCCTCGCGCCGATCTGCCTGCCCGTCTTGCACCGAATGCATAACGACGAGTTTGGCAGATGATTTCGCCAATTGCGGATAGAACGCAGCGTCTGGAAAACCGCGAATATCATTGAGATAGGCCACACCACGCGACAAGGCATAGGCTTGCGTCGCGGGTTGATAACTGTCGAGCGAGACGGGAATGCCATCTGCCTTGAGCGCGTCCAGCACCGGCGCGATACGCGCGATTTCTGTGTCGGACGAAACAGGCGCGGCGTCGGGATTGCTGGATGCCGGACCGAGGTCGATCACATCTGCCCCCTCGGCCATCAGCTTACGCGCCTGCGCAATGGCTGCGTCTGGCGCCAGATACCGGCCTCCATCGGAGAAACTGTCCGAGGTTATGTTGACGATGCCGAAAATGATGAGCGATTTATTCATGGGGGCTTCTATAATAATAATAATCGAGCATGAGTCTCATACGGATGCTCGGGTCGAAAGGGAATCCCCAGGCGAGTAACCTGTTTGCGGTGATCCATTAGCTGCAGGAGCAGAATAGCATAAGCCAGGAAAGCGGCCTATGGAGCTGTGCGGCAGCGCTCAGTAGGCAATTTTTCAAAATATTGTTAAGCCTTTTCTGAGCATGGTATTTTTCATGGTATTACCAATTAGCAGGAAAATAAGCCATTGAATATAAAAGATAAAAATGTCTTGTTTACAATAGAGTGGGGGGGGTCAGCCTGCCGCCTTGGGCCGGGTGATGTCGTACTTGCCCGCCGCGAACTCGGTTACCGTCCAGCCCAGCGCGACCAGCTCCGGCAACGCCTCGCGCACCCGCTGGCGGCGCTTGCGCATGGTCGAACCACTGGCCTCTGACGGCCAGACATAGCCGCACAAGGTATCTATGGAAGCCTTGCCGGTTTTGCCGGGGTCGATCCAGCCACACAGCCGCTGGTGCAGCAGGCGGGCGGTTTCGCTGTCCAGCGCCCGCACCTCGTCCATGCTGATGCGCACATGCTGGCCGCCACCCATGACGGCCTGCGCGATCAAGGGGTTCAGGGCCACATACAGGCGCCCGTCTGCCTCGTCGCTGGCGTAGTCGGCAAGCAGCCGGAACCCCTGCCGCTTGCGGCCATTCTGGGCGATGATGGAGACCGTCCACAGGCGCTCAATGCACTCCCGGATTGCCTTGAACTGGCTGCCGCCATCCTCTGCATACCCGATTTCACGGGCCAGCGCTCGATAGCTTCCCTTGACCACCATGGCGTCAGCTTCGACGGCCTCCCACTTGGGTTCCAGGAACAGCCGGAGCTGTTGCCCGCCTTCGGTCTTGGGTTCCGGGCCAAGCACCAGACCGCTCGGCCCGGCCATGGCCACCAGCCCTTGCAGGATGCGCAGATCATCAGCGCCCAGCGGCTCCGGCCCCTTGAACTCGATCCGCTTGCCGTCGCCGTAGTCATACGTCACGTCCAGCTTGCTGCGCTTGCGCTCGCCCCGCTTGAGGGCACGGAACAGGCCGGGGGCCAGACAGTGCGCCGGGTCGTGCCGGACGTGGGTAAGCTCGTGTTTATGCGGCATCACGCACCCCCCCTTTCTTGGGCTTGGCCCGCTTTTCCAGTGGTACGGGCTTGAGTACGCCGCCCTCGTGCCGCCTTAGCCACCGCTCTTGAAACGGGCTGCCGTAGTTGGCCTTGCTCACGCCAAAGCGCACGAAATAGGCCCTCTGGTTGTCGTCCACGCCCCACGTTTCGGCCTCGGCTGCGGTCATACCGGAGAGGTATGCCTGCCACCGGATGTTATCGACCAGCACCGACGATCCACGGCTGGCCTGCTGCTGGTCGCCTGCGCCCGCCATGGCCGCGCTTTTGTTGGCATGGTGCAGGAAGATGATCGAGCACCCTGTCTCGGCGGCGATGGCCTCCATGCGGCCGATGACTTGGGCCATAGGCCCGGAGGCGTTCTCCTCCTCGATGTGGAAGCGCCTGAGCGTGTCCAGCACCATCAGGCGTCTGCCCTCGGCGGCTTTCATCATGCCGTCGAACCACTCCGGGGTCATGATGTTGGGGCCGTTTCCGATCAGCGGTTTGATCCACAAGTCGGTTGCCACGGCCTGCCGTTCGGCTGCGGAGAGGTGCGCCCCGAGTGCGTGCAGGCGGTGATGGATGGCAACTGGTGGGTCTTCTGCGGGCAGGTAGATCA
>ERZ650302.2320-NODE-2320-length-10218-cov-19.592640_pt1 | contig 10218 bp, 7 predicted proteins | sample MGYA00376238_ERZ650302 | MGnify/ENA primary metagenome ERZ650302 (study PRJEB26733, sample SAMN07839298) | wastewater metagenome | biome: urban; feature: wastewater treatment plant; material: waste water | place: USA: North Carolina | collected 2016-04-28 ... | reverse complement strand
TTGGCGGTTGCTGCTGCTCCATGGTCCGGATCTGTACCCCTGAGGTATGAGTACGCAGCATCAAGCTGGGGTTGAAGAAAAAGGTGTCGTGATCCGTGCGCGCCGGGTGATGAGCAGGAATATTCAGTGCGTCGAAATTATGAAAATCATCCTCTACAAATGGACCCTCTTCAACTGCAAAATTTAGGTTTAAAAAATAGTTAATTATTCTATATCCATTGTAAGGAAGATTTTGCAAGTACTCATAATCACTACTAGTTAAAGTATCTTTATTTTTTATTTTTGTAACAACCTTTTCAAAACTCAATTGAATCTTTTTTGTCCAACTAAATTTCTTAGTATCAGTTGTTTGAGTATCATCAAACACTATTGAATCAGTTGTAGAACCATATACAAAATAACCTGTAGGAATATTACTAGTAGATACTTCTGTCCATTCACTATCATTGCCATCTAGTACAACTTTTGTTTTGATAAAGTCACCTTTTCCCCCTGGCATTTCTCCTAAAAATAGATCAACTAAATAATTTATATTTTGTGAAGGATTTGCAGAAATTTCATCATATGTATCTTGATTACCATTTTCTTTTTTCATATAGCCTACAACATCACCAACTAATGTTCTTACAATCTCAATAAACTCTTTTGCATCCATATTATTTAATGCAGGAATTTTATTTATTCTTAAATTGTTAAGAAATGAACCATATCCTTTAAGTTGTTCTAATTTTAAACTTTTACCATTAATAGTATCACTCCAACTGTTGATGGTATCTTTGATATCATTTAATTTAAATGTTGATTTATCTTCACTCATAGCCTTAGTAGCTTGATAACCATCTGCATAACGAGAACTAGAAGGATTGATAAGGCTACCCAATGAACTTCCTATTGGATTACCTAAATTCTCAGCTATTGCACAAGAATCAAGAGAAAAACTATTTATTGCTTCAACAGCTTCTTCTAAGTCCTGCATAATAGTAGAACATTGTGAACATGCAGTATCAATTGCCATTTTAAATGCAAAGGCAGGAGCTTGAGATGCAATCATTTTTAATTTATTTACAAGGCTATCAAAATCTAAAAAAGAAATTGAACCAAATCCAATTTCAATACCATTACAACCTGCATCCAATTTTAATGGATTAGTCATATTAATAAGATTAATAGAACCCATATTTCTCCATTGTACCCTTGCACTACCACCTGAAAATGACCTAGTTAATGATGTGTTTAAAGATGTAGGATTAGATGATTGTATTGAAATATTTTCATCCGCAACTGTTTTCCAATTTGCATAAGATAAGCTATTGCATAATAAAAGCATAGCTGTAATTTTTGAGATATTTCTTAAAATTTCCATATTGCTTTACCTAAGATATCGTTTCTATCAACGAATCCCCAATATCTTGAATCATAGCTCTTTGTAAAAGGTGTCCACATGAAGAATTTATCTTTTGGTACTTTTCCATTAAATTCAAATTGAGGTAATTTATTACCTTTACTATCTTGTTTTATTTGAGAACCTAAAAATTTTCCATTACATCTTACTTCACCATTTGCAACAACTAAATCATCACCTTCCATACATGCAATATATTTTATAAAACTCTCACCATTTTTATAAAATGGATAATCATCATGTGTATATCTAAATCCAACAATATCATCTTTTTTAAGTGAATCAATATCCGTATGCTTATCAACAATAAATACTCTTTCAGTTAATGAAGGAGTAAAATTTAAAGCTAAATAGTAATAATTCATAAAATAGGTTCTAAGAAATATAGTTACTGCGAAAACAACAATTATTGATATAATAAAATGTACTAATAAACGCTTTTTATTAATAGCAATATAATTTTTAATTCTATCTTTTGAGATTAATTTAAGCACTTTTTTTCTCCTTTTCACTAACTATTTTTCTTATTGCTTCCATTTTTGTACAATTATGTTCACGCATTACTGAAGCAATTAATTTTTTATCAGTTCCATCGGTTGTTGTAAGATAGTAAAAGAAATTAGGCATTAAAAGTCTTAATGACATCTTTACATTTGATGAATTAATACAGAATATTTCAGAATATTCTCTTTTTTGTGTACGAATCTTTCTAATAATTTTCTTATCAACATCATCAAAAGAGAAAATCCCAGAACTTAATAAAAGGTTTGTTGAGGTTTCTTGCTGATTCATAAAGAATTTCCATGCACTATTATCAATAATAGTTTTACCTGCACGACTTAAACCACCTTCACTATCATAAATATCTGAAAATCCTTGAGTTGCTAAAATAATTGAACCATCGAATTTTCTAGCTCTCCTATAAGCTTGTTCAATAAAATCATCCATTCTAGGATTTTTACCTAAGAATCTATGAGCTTCATCGAAGATGATTTGTATTTTAGGTTTGGTAGTATCAGTAGAATACATTACTTTTCCTATATGATATAAAAGTAACATAACAAGAGGATCTCTTAACTCTGGATGATTTTCAACACCTTTGAACTCAACAGCCATTGCATCTTTTTCCATTGAAAATTCACATTCACCTGAAAACCACTCTTCATAAATCCCACCTTGACAATAAATATCAAGTTGCCTAGCAAAGTCACTAAATCTTATATCTTCTACACCATATTCTTTATATATTGCATCTCTAATATTTGTGATTTCAAGTTTATTTCCAAAAATTCCAAATTGATCTTTAATTACTTGCTGTAATGTATTTGTAATTAACTTTTCATCCTCTTGAGCTCTTGTAAAAGATTTAGAAGAACCTAACAAATATATGAATGAAGATAGATAAGGTAATTCATCTTTTAATTCAAGTGTTGTTTTAATGCCACTAAAAGGATTAAATGAAATTGCTTTTACAGATGGGTCAAGATTTAAATATTGACCATCAATATTCTCTATGAGTCCTGTAAAAGAGTTATCGTAATCCAACACAAAAAGTTTATCGCCTCTTGCAAAAGTATTGTAACCTAGCATATTAAGAAGAACTGACTTACCTGCACCAGATGTTGCAACCAAAAAAGCATTAAAGTTTGTGTTAGAGCTATATAAATCTATAGCTGCAAGAACACCTCTTCTTGTAGTTAAAAGTAAATTTGACCCATCACCTTTTGAATCTGCTTCTAATGGAAATAATTGAGCTGCTTGTGTAGCAAATATAGTTCTATATTTTCCACCTATGTTATAAAAATATTCATCATTCATACACATAGGAAGTGCTGAAAGAAAAGCTAAATGATGAAGTCCTTTCGTTTTTTCTATCATTAACTTTGTTAAACCTTCATTTGTTTTTTTCCAATAAGATTCTATTGTTTGTTGGTTTAATTGTGCATCTTTAAAATCTTTCCCAGAAATTAGTACATCTAAATCGTATTCAAATAATGATTCTTTCTTTTCTTGAATTCTGTCTATTATTTCAAGTGACTCTTTTTTCTTTGCTTCAAACTTTCTAAAAATTGAACCCCAATCTTGAGTATTAATAAAAGAGTGAGTTTTAACAGTTTTTGAAGCAGATTTCTTTGGTTTTTTCTTTATAGTTGCATTGATGATGAAACTATCATTAAATTGATTTGAGTTAAGAGATTCACTTAAATAATCTCCTAATTTTTGACCAAATTCAAAAATATGTGTTTTTTCACTAATGCTTTGTAGTGTTGAATTTATCCAATATTTTGAATCATTAAATTGTACATAGTCATCATCAACAACAAATTTTGTATCTCTTGAAATAACTTGCTGATTTAAATATTTTGTATTATCATAAAATGGAAAATTATCTATAGGAACTTGAGGGTTCAATATTTCAAAAGCTAATTCCAAGATGTCATCTTTATCTAAAAATTGAGGACTCATCTTATTAGCATTTAATACATTAAATACATCAGTTTTTAATTTTTTTATAGTTTGTTTATCTTTAGCAGAGGGAAAAACTACGTTAAAAATGATTCTAATATCTTTTATTATTGTTTGCATTTGTGCAGAACATGATTCTTCAGTTTTTTTAAGCATAAAGTCGCAAATCATATCAATTGAATCGTTAATTTCTTTTCCCTCAATGCTTTTTTTACCTCGATATTTATGTTCATTTCTATATTTTGTTAACAGTTTTTTAATATTCTTTGAACCATAATACATAACTGAAAGATATACATCTTCAGGCATTTTTTCAAAAATCTCTGTCATAGTTCCTGCGGTGTCTTTACCACTTCTTGTGTGTGGAGAAAGAATTTCTATTGAAAATGAAACAGAATCATCATTATTATGAAAAAGTTTAGTTTCTTCATCATAACTTGAATAAGGGATAAAGTCTGAAATCTTATTGTTTTCAAATACCTTTTTCCAGTTATTAACAGGGATAGAATTAATTGGTCCTATGTAAGGAGTGAAGAATTTCTCAAAAATAGACATCTTATTTACTTAATATTGATTTATATTGATCAAGAACAGTATCAGCATTATTTGGATTTGATTTCAATGCAATTTGTCCTTCTTTTACTTTTATCCATACACTTTGTTGCTCATGCCAAATTCCTTCTTTTGTTTCATAAGGCATGAATTCTACTTTTGCAAAAATAGGTTCTACAAAAACTGGCTTATTTGATGGATAATCATAGTTTTTATTTTCAACAATTGCATGACCTGGATTTTTCTGCATATAGTAAGCATCTTCTTTCAGCATTTCATTACGTGTAATTTTTATTTCATTTTTTTCTGTATATTTATTTTTCAAGTAACTTAGTTTTTCTTTATATGTAGAATCTAAATTAACATTATTTTCATCACTTTTTTGAGCACAAGCAGATAAAAACAAAGACGCAGCAACCAATAACGATAAATGTATTTTTTTCATTTGTAAATCCTTATTTTCTATTTTTTAGTTTTAAATTTTCTTCATTTAATGATTCATTTCGTAATCTTAAATATTTAAATAATTCTTTATTAAAAATTGAATTATTTTTAACGATGTTCTTTAAATCTTTACTGCTAATCCAACTTACATCCCACAAATCACTATTTTTTACACTCTGATTACATAACTTTTCTGAGAATTCGATTTCATTATAACCATCCATTATCATTCTTTTAAACCAAATTTGCATATAGCCCGTGTTAGGTTTCTTTTTAAATTTACAATGGATACTCTTAATAATTTTTTTCTTTAATGCTATATTTCCAGTCCTATTTAAAATTAAACTTAATATTGCAAATCCAATAGGATAAATTGCAGGATTGTTAAATAAAATATCAGTGATAATGCTTGATAGGACAGGGATATCGTTTTCTGTAATATAGTTTCTTCTTCTATTTGCATATTTATAAAATGAACTTAGCTGGCGCTTTAGAGAACCACTATTAGGATATTTTTTGGATAATTCTCTTATTGTAATAAGATATTGTTGAGCAGGATTTTTAGTGGTAGGAATCAAGTATCTTTCAATTTTATCTGCTTTTATGCTAGAAGTTATAACATCTGAAGAATCCTTTGTTTTAGCATTATTTACTCGCATCCCTATTTCAATTAGATTTTCAGATAAAAGTTTAAGTATTTTTGAACCATCATTTGGATTATTTACGAAAATTCGATAATCATCTCTATATCTAATGATTTGATAATTAGATATCTTTTCTAAATTTATACTTTTGGTCAATTGTTCATCAACATATCCTAAAACTATTTCAGCTATAAAATCCATAAGAACTGAGCCTTGCGGAATTCCGTTAGTTTGCCCATATTGCATACTTTGGATAGCTGAATCTACTTGATTACCTAATAATGAATTATTCTTAATTGATTTCGCAACCGATTTGCTCTCAATCGCCCAAGCAATAGAATGGGTATAAAGTGAACCATAGCAGTCTGAAATATCAGTTTCAAATAGGTAGTCAAAATCTAATGCGAGCTCAATTGATTTTTGCTCAATACTTTTCCACCAATTAGATATTTGTTCTGCTTTGTCAGATTTCTTAGTTAATGATTTTACTGGAATGCTAACACAATTGATTTTTTTATTCTTTTGAAACCGTTTAAATAACTTTCTTATCTTTGACCAGTTATCTTTTTGAGTAATAATATTTACTAAATAAACATATAAAACAGGGTTTATGAATTCAAGCTTACGCCATGAAAGATTTCCATCTTTATTTGAGTAAAGTTTGTAATTAACATTGTCTGTTGCTTTTAGATTTTTAAAGTTTATAAACGAGTTAAAGTTATTATTATTCTCGAAAAATATATTTATTTCATTAAGTAGTTTTTGGAAATCATAATAAGGTGGCAAATCAATATTAGTGTAAGTTTTAGCTTGTAAGAAGAATAATTTAGCTTGTTTAAAGTTAAGTGAAAGCAGATTTTCAAATTTAGATTGAATACTCATAATAAATCCATTAAAAACCCTTTAAAACATAAGCTTGACAGGTTATAAATGTCAAACGAGATAAAATGTGTCAGATGATACTCTAAAAGCTTTTTTAATATTAACTACCGCTCTGCCAGCATACACTGTTTGGGGATTTGCTTGCGATTGAGTGAGGTGATACAGCCCCAACTGCCATCGACTTTACTATCACCAATACGGTACATGGTCAGCGTCTGACCATTGAGCCAGCGATTAGGAAACGGCACGCCTCGTACTGTCGCTTGAATCATACAATGACTGTCAGTTGGGATGCTTTCTGCTTGGGTCAGCACTTTTAACACCACTTTTTGGTTATCTGTGCTTAGCGGCGTATTGACAGGACATTGACCCGTGGCTTTGTAGATGGCATCGACTCGTCCCTGTGCGCTTTCTACGATATCAAGCACCTCAAACAGCGTGGCATTGGCTTTTTGTTTGGCATAAATCGGCAAAAACTGCACTTGTATCACAAACAAAGAAAACGCATAAAACCCAAACGCCAGCGCCAAACCCACCAAACTTACCCCGCCGTGCCTGCGGATATGAGCCAGCTGTTTTTCCTCATCACGCGGATACATTTCAATGGCATCGGCGATTTCACGGCGCGCCATCCGATAATAATAAGCATCGCTCCAACGTGCCACCATTACCGACCAAAATAACCAAATCGCAAGCCCAATGCCAATACGTAGCGGCATACGAATCGCTTCATCAAGATTGCGTATCAATAAGTACTCTATCGCCACCAAAATGATGGTGACATTGAGCTGAATAAATGACCATCCCGCCACCGAATAGACAATGCTATCTAAGAATCGCTTACGGTATAACAGCCAAGGAAACGTCATCAAAAACCCTGCCCAATGCCACTTTGCCGTCAGTCGCCCTGCCTGATCAAACTGGGCAAAACGCTTGAGATAATACGCCTGCGAACGATTGCCGATAAAGGCTTTGTCATACATCAGACGCTGTTTATCGGTTAGCTGTGGCTGCCAAAATGGCGGCGGTGATGTTTTTTCAAGAAATAACATGGCGATTAGGGATTATCCATTGGTTGTGTTCACTTTTTGAGGTTTTCACTTTTTGGGGTTTTCACTTATAATAGCCGAATTTTATCACAACCACCCTTTATCACACCAACTACGATTTTGCAAATGATGACACCCCAACATACCCAAACTTCTCAGACAGTCACTTCGGCTAGCACCGATGCACCATTGCTTTCGCCCAATCTCTCCACTACCCCACAACCGAGTGATGAAAACCCTGATTCATCCCCGCACTATCGCGCCATTCAAACTTTTATGAAGCGCAAAACCCATGTGGGCAAAAAGGCAGAAGCTGGGTTACAGTCAGACTTTGCCCATTTTTTTGTCCAGCCCAATTTGGACGCAATACAAGCAATGGATATCGGCGGTATAACCAATTTGCGTGAGCTATTTTCAAACCCTGATGCGCCTTTGACACTCGAAATCGGCTTTGGTATGGGCACAAGCTTGGTGGAAATGGCAAAAAATGACCCAACACGCAACTTTGTCGGCATTGAAGTGCATGAGGCAGGACTGGGTAATTGTGCATTTTTGGCAGGCGAATTAGGTCTAAGTAATCTCAAACTTATCAGTGGTGATGCCATTGCCCTGATGCAGCAATTACCGGCGGAGCATATTGACACGCTGCAGTTGTATTTTCCTGACCCTTGGCAAAAAAAGCGCCATTACAAACGCCGTTTTGTCAGTGCTGATCGCATGAAGGTAGTGGAACGGGTGCTTAAAAAAGGCGGCATGTTTCATGCTGCCACCGATTGGGAACATTATGCCCACTGGATGATTGAAGTCATGGATGGTTTAACCGCGTTTGAAAACGTCGAAGGCAAAAACAGCGAAGGTATAGGTAACTTTTTGCCGCGTCCCGATTTTCGCCCTCTGACTAAATTTGAAAAACGCGGAATGGAGGAAGGTCGCGCTATTTACGATATTATGTATCGCAAAGTTTAGCGCGTTGACAATTTTATGCCATAAACAGGATAATCACAGCGATTATCCTTTTTTTATGCCTAGAATTTTTCTACAATGTGACTTTTCGTTATTAGATGGTATCTATCAAGATGTCGATTAGCGTGTGATGCCAATTGTAAAATCTCTATGACTGCTATCAATTTTTAGTGGTTTTATTACCTTGAATCGGGATGACCTTAGGAGTGATGGGATGACACCCGTTTATATTACATTTACGTTGTATTTGATTTTGGTATTGGGTATCGGGTTTGCGGCATATTTTGCCACCCGTAACTTTGATGACTATATTTTGGGTGGCCGTAGTCTAGGCAGTTTTGTGACCGCGATGTCGGCGGGTGCGTCAGATATGTCAGGATGGCTGCTGATGGGGTTACCTGGGGCGATTTATGTATCGGGGCTTAGTGAATCTTGGATTGCGATTGGCTTGGTGATTGGTGCGTATTTTAACTGGCTTTTGGTGGCGGGTCGACTGCGGGTGCATACTGAGTTTAATAACAATGCGCTAACTTTGCCTGAATACTTTCACCACCGCTTTGGCGCCAACAATAAGTTGGTTAAAATTGCTTCGGCGGCGATTATTTTGTTTTTCTTTACGATTTATTGCGCCTCAGGCATTGTCGCAGGTGCGCGACTATTTGAAAGCTTGTTTGAAATTGACTATGCCACGGCTATGTGGCTAGGGGCATTTGCCACCATTACCTATACCTTTATTGGAGGATTTTTGGCGGTCAGCTGGACGGATACGATTCAAGCAAGTTTGATGATTTTTGCGCTGGTATTCGCACCCATCATGGTTTATTTAAACTTAGGCGGTATGGATGAAATTCATGCGGCGGTCAGTATGGCGGCACAGGCAAATAACAAAAATTACGGTAACTTGCTGTTTGGTACATCATTGGCCGGTATCATCAGTGCGGCTGCGTGGGGCTTGGGTTATTTTGGTCAGCCACATATTTTGGCGCGTTTTATGGCGGCAAATTCGGTCAAATCCCTGAATAATGCCCGTCGTATCGGTATGACTTGGATGATTTTATGCCTAGCAGGCGCGGTGGCAGTCGGTTATTTTGGGCTTGCCTATATGACAGTGCATCCTGAGCAAACTGCCATCTTAAAAGATAACAACGAGCGTATCTTTATCGGTTTGGCACAATTGTTATTTAACCCTTGGATTGTCGGTGTGGTATTGTCGGCTATTTTGGCGGCGGTCATGAGTACCCTCAGCTGTCAATTATTGGTATGCTCAAGCGCGATTACAGAAGATTTCTATAAAGGGTTTATTCGCCCTACTGCCACGCAAAAAGAGCTGGTTTGGATTGGTCGCTTCATGGTGCTTTTGGTTTCAGCGATTGCCATTGTCATCGCCCAAAACCCTGACAGCAAAGTGTTAGGATTGGTCTCTTATGCTTGGGCAGGTTTTGGCGCGGCGTTTGGTCCTGTGGTGTTGATGTCATTATTTTGGCGACGTATGACTGGCACAGGTGCGTTGGCGGGTATGCTTGTAGGCGCGTTGACGGTCATCGCTTGGAAACCATTAACCGGTAGCAGTCTTTATGAAATCGTACCTGGCTTTATTTTAGGCATGATTGCCATCTATGTGGTGTCGCTGTTAACGCCCGCATCTGACAAAGTCATGGCACGTTTTGATGATGCCAATAAAGCCTACAACGATGCTCGTTAATATTGAATGACAATTTAAATAGTCATTTAAATGATAAAAAGGGTGATACAGCTATCGCCCTTTTTTTGTTTTTTTATTGTCAAATGACAAACAACAAAAAAGCCAAACATCAAA
>ERZ650302.2313-NODE-2313-length-10240-cov-22.006480_pt1 | contig 10240 bp, 10 predicted proteins | sample MGYA00376238_ERZ650302 | MGnify/ENA primary metagenome ERZ650302 (study PRJEB26733, sample SAMN07839298) | wastewater metagenome | biome: urban; feature: wastewater treatment plant; material: waste water | place: USA: North Carolina | collected 2016-04-28 ... | reverse complement strand
TAAAATCATATTTTAGTAAAAATTCATTTGGATTTGGTAGCTATGGCTTTTCTTCAATGGTTCTAAAAAAATTGAAATAAAAATTGATTTTCAATTAGTTATATTTTTTTCTAAATGTAACAGGTAGGCTTTAGCCAAAACATAAATATATAGCTCGTTCACAAATTTTTTGTGGGCGATTTTATTTTTTGACAAATGTCAAAGGAATTTAGATTGAATTTTTGGACATTTGTGTCAACAAAACAGAACATCAAAAATGAAAACATTAAAAAAAATTGCAATCTCCGCAATTGTTGGTTTTCCTTTGGTTTTTCACGCGCAATCTGCTCCTACAGTTAAGGAATTGATTGATGCAGCAATGACTAAAGACGCAGCGATTGAGCAACAAAATTTGGAATCAAAATCCAATTTGCTCGACCAACAAAAATTAAAAGACATCTTTCTTCCTACCGTTGAAATTTCTGGAAAAGGTGGTTATCTAAATGCAACAGCGAGATTTATTTCTCCCGAAATCGCCATTCCTGCGATTAAACCCATTTTTCCAGGAGCAGTTTTTCCTGAAGGTACTTTTAATAATAATTTTACTTTGTCTAGCTTCGAAGCGGCAGGAAAAGCGGAAGCTAAAGTCCTTATTTTTTCTGGTGGAAAAGTGAAATATCTGAAACAAGCTTTAACCGATAAAAACAACGCCAATCAAGCTTTACAAGCTAAAAATCAAGATGAGGTAATTACTCAAATTTCTAAAGCTTATGATCAGTTTGCACTTGTGATAGAATCTAAAAAAGTGTTAGACGAAAGCAAAAAACGTCTCGATGCTAACAAAAAAACTGCCGAAAAAGCGCTTGGTTATGGCTTAATCACCCCTTATGATTACAAAAAAATAGAATTGGCTCAAGCTACTTTGGATTCTAAAATGGTAGAATACGAAGGCAAAAAAGAGTTGCTGATTACTCAACTCAATGTTTTAACAGGAATTGATAGAGAAAGAATTGCCTTAATCAACCCGAATTTAGAAAAAATAGAATATTTAGTTACCGATAAAACCATCGAAAACAGAGCGGAAATACAAGCTTTAGATTACGGTTTGAAAGCAATTGATGCGAAAATAAAAGCCGAAAAAACGTGGTGGATTCCGAAAGTTCAGGCTTCTACATCGCTTTCTTATATGGGATTTTACAACACCAATCTTTCTTCGTCTAAAGAATTAATGCCAGGAACTGGAACCAAGTTAGATTACGATTTAACAAATTTGAATCTGTTCCCGATTTTCCAAGCTGGAATTGGTTTTAAATGGGATGTTTTTGATGGAAATGAAGGAAAACACGAAGTAGAAAAAGCAAAAATTGAAAGAGAGATTCTAGAAAGCAAAAAATCTGATGCTGAAAGAAAGCTTCAATTAAATTTAGCCAACAATCAAACCAATTATAACATTGCAGATTCTCAAATTGAAATGAAAGCTAAAGCCAGACAAATTGCGAGAAATGCTTTAACTCAAGCTGAAAAAGAATTTAGATATGGTTTGATAAAATCTTCTCAACTCATAGAAGCCGAAAACGACTTAGAAAATGCAGAATTAGAATATCAAACTGCTGTTTTCAACCAAAGAAGAGCTGCCGTAGAATTGATGAAATCTACTCAAAATTTATCCATCGAAAAACTTTAATTCTAACAAACAAAACATTGAAATAAAATGAAAACTTATATCGTAAAATCTTTATTTATTGCAAGTACACTTTCTTTAGTTGCTTGTAAAAATGATAATCCAGACCAATTAACCGAAGGAAAAACTAAGAAAGAAATTGTTTCTTTCGCCCCGAAAGTTACAGGTAGAATTTTGAAAATTTTTGTTGAAGAAGGTCAAACCGTAAAAGCTGGTGATACACTTGCTATGTTAGATGTACCAGAAGTTTCTGCAAAAATTGCTCAGGCAAAAGGCGCTACTGCTGCTGCAACTGCTCAGGCTCAAATGGCAAAAAATGGCGCTACAGCAGACCAACTTCGTCAGTTAAAAGCCAAACAAAAAGGTCTTGCAGAACAATTTGAATTTGCTCAAAAATCTTATAAAAGAGCGAGTAATATGTTTAAAGATAGCTTGATGTCTCCTCAAAGTTATGATGAAATTTTTGCAAAATATCAAGGTGCAAAAGCTCAATTAGACGCTGTGAATGCAGAATTGCACGATGTGGAAATTGGGACAAGAATTGAGAAAATAGAAATGGCTTTAGGACAAGAAGACCAAGCGAGAGGTGCACTTCAAGAAGCGAATGTTGCTTATTCTGAAAGATACATCATCGCAACCAATGATATGGAAATTGAAACGATTTCTCTAAATGTGGGTGAATTGGCAACTGCTGGTTATGCACTTTTCAACGGTTATATTCCGAATACAACGTATTTCAGATTTACCATTCCAGAAAGTAAAATTTCTAAATACAACAAAGGAATGACGGTAAATATGAAATCTACTTACGGAAATCAAGAATTTTCAGGAAAAGTGGTTTCCATCAAACAATTGACAAAATATGCAGATATTACCACAGCATTTCCAGATTATCAACCAGAAGATGCGGTTTACGAAATTAAAGTAATTCCTACAGATAGAGCAAAAGTGAATAATATTTTGGTGAATTCTAGCGTAACTTTAAAATAATCTTAACTAAAAATGTAATGAACCGCAAAAGCACCAAAAGAAATGTTTGAAAATAAGCAATTCAAAAGTAATAAAAGTCTTTTTTTTCTTTTGGAAAACTTTAAAATGGAAAAGCTTTTGTCTCTTTTGTGGTTAAAAAATTAAAATTTAGAAAAAATGAAACAGTTAAGATACCTTTTAAAAAGAGAGTTCAAGTTATTCTTTACGAATAAAACGATGCTTTCGGTGTTTTTTATAGCACCAATATTTTATGCTCTTTTGATGGGATTTACCTATGAAAAAGGAAAGGTTACCAATATTCCTGTAATTGTAGTAAATCACGATAAAACGCCGCTTTCTAATCAAGTGGTAGATATGTTAGATGATAATCAAGCGATTAAAGTTCTCAATTATGTTGATGAACCAGCCAATGTAAAAGATGAGGTGATCAAAACTGAAGCAGGAGCTGTTGTAATTATTCCCGAAAGATTTGAAGCGAATATGTTGCAAAAAAAATATCCTGAAATTAATGTTTATGTGAATACTTCTAATGTTTTGACAGCCAACTTTGCTTCAAAAGCGATTCAGTTGACTTTAGGAACTTTTTCCGCAGGTGCAGAAATGAAAGCTTTGCAGAAAAAAGGAATGAATTCTGAACAGGCAAAAGCTTCAATAGAACCTTTCAAAGCGAATTATATCACGCTTTTTAACACCACCAGTAATTACTTGATTTTTATGTGGCCAGCTTTGATGGCGGTAGTTTTACAACAAGTGATTTTATTGGCAATGGCGGTTACTTTTTCCGAGGAATTTAAGAGAGATTCATTCGTGAAAGATTTTGCGGGGAAACATAAATACGCAGTTTTAGTAATGGCAATCAAATGTTTACCAGTTTGGATTTTCTCAAATTTTAATATTTTAATTTTCTATTTGTGCAGTATTTATTTCAAAATTCCTGTGCCAGAAAACGTCTGGAATTTCTTTTTAATTACAGCAATTTTCGTAGTTGCGGCAACTAATTTAGGAGTTTTGGTAAGTATTTTGGTTCCAGATGCTTTGAAGGCGACACAAATTTTGATGGTAATTGCTTCACCAGCTTTTATTATCAGTGGTTTTACTTGGCCTACTTATGCGATGCCAGAATTTATAGCCAATTTCACCAAAATCATTCCTTTGACGCCGTATTTGGGAGCTTTGAAAATTATGGTTGTTCAGCACGGTTCAGATTTTTTAACCCGAAAATATTTTTGGCATTTGTTTATTTTAGGTTGGGTTTATTTTATTTTAGGTTGGATTGCTTTGAAGATAAAAATTCATTTATTATTCAAAGAATATCATATCGCAGAAAATTATGATGACCAAGAAATTGGTAATTCATAAAGTTTTCAATTTTTGATGTTTGTTTGGGGCGCTTCGGAATTTTTTTCGGAGCGCTCTTTTTTGTGTAAATTTGCTAGAAATTTTTTAGCATAATGAAAATTCTGGAAGAACTTAAGAAGCACACCAATGTTGACAAGGAAATAGAAAAATTTCTTTTGGAAGAATGTGATAGAAAAATTTATCAAAAAGGAGAACTTTTAAGCAAGCAAAGTCAATACAATAATACTGTTTTCTTCGTTGAAGAAGGACTTCTAAGAATGTTTTACTACGAAAACGGAAAAGACATTACCACCAATTTTTATTCGGAGGGAAAAATAACGGCTAATATTGATACACTTTTCAAAAAAGAACCTACAGTTTATAATATAGAAGCTCTAGAAAAATCTGAAATTGTAACGTGTAATTACCAAAAATTAGAAAATTTATGTTCCGTTTCTCTTACTGCGGTTAATTTTAGCAGGTATATTTTGGGAAATCTAATGATACAAATGTCTAAAAGAATTTCTTCTCTACAATTTATGACGGCTAAAGAAAAATATGCACAATTATTAGAAGAAAATCCTAATATTATTTTACGAGCACCTCTCGGAATGATTGCTTCTTACCTTGGTATTTCTCAGGAAACACTAAGTAGAATTAGAAGCGAAATCTAAATTTTTGACCTCAAAAATTATTTTTAACTTACATTTATGATTAAAACATTTCAGATTTACAGAAAATAAATATAACTTTAACTTCTGTAAAATATATGAAAATGCAAAATGTTTTTGATGCTAAGGAAGCACAGCAGTACATTGATAGAATTAATCAATTAACTCCTGAAACTCAAAGAAAATGGGGTAAAATGAGTGTTTCTCAAATGTTGGCTCATTGTAATGTAGCGTATTCTTTGGCTTTAGAGCCAGAAAAACACAAAAAACCAAGTTTTATTGCCAAATTTCTCTTGTCAAGATTTGTAAAACCAAAAATCACTTCTGAACACACTTATAAGCAAAATTTACCAACCAGTCCCGTTTTCATTATTTCAAACGAAAGAGATTTTGAAGAAGAAAAGAAAAAACTCATCGGAAATATTCAGCGTGTGCAACAATTAGGAAGAGAAGCTTTTGAAGGAAAAGAGCACATCAATTTCGGGAAAATAGATGCACAAGGTTGGAATAATATGTTTGCCAATCATCTCAATCATCATTTATCACAATTTGGAGTGTAATAAAGTCGGAAGTCGGAAATCGTTTAATAAACAATTACTAATTTCTAAATACCAAATACCAAATACCAAATACTAAATACCAAATACCAAATACTAAATACCAAATATGAAAACAGTCAACATTTATCTCATATTCAACGGAAATTGTGGAGAAGCATTTCAATTTTATAAAAATGCTTTTGGTGGAGATTTTGAAATGATAGCAAAATTCGGGGAAATGCCACCACACGAAGGACAAGAACTTTCTGAAGCAGAAAAAGAAAAAATAATGCACGTAAAATTTCCGATAAGTGCAGAAACCGTTTTATATGGAAGCGATTCATTAACACCAGAACAGCAAGTTACTTTTGGAAATAACTTTTCTATTTCTATAAATGTAGATTCTAAAAACGAAGCAGATCATTTATTTGCTAAACTTTCTGACGGCGGAAATGTTACTATGCCATTGCAAGATACATTTTGGGGAGCTTATTTCGGAATGTGGACAGATCGATTTGGGGTAAACTGGATGGTGAATTATGATGACCCTGATAAAACTCAGCAACATTAGTATATTAATTTTTTGTAAATTTGATATGAATTAATTGTTAAATCTCTAAAAATATAACGCCATGCACGAGAATGTTAAAATCAGCGTAAAAGTAAATGCACCTCTAGACAAAGTTTGGAACGCAATAACTAACAAAGAGCAAATGAAAAACTGGTATTTTGATGTGCCAGACTTTGAACCAAAAATTGGCAACAATTTTAGTTTTTATGGGGGAGACGAGAACGAAGAATATCATCACTTTTGTGAAATAGTAGATTTAATTCCAAATGAAAAACTGAAATATTCTTGGACCTACCCAGAAATTTCTAAAGAAAAAACGTTAGTTAAGTGGGAATTAAAGCCAGAAAACGAAGGTACAATAGTTACTCTTACGCACAAAGGATTAGAAGCATTTGAGCATTTAGGTGAGAATTTTAAAATCCATAGTTTTAGAAAAGGCTGGGAAGATATCGTAGGGAAATCTCTAAAAGAATTTGTAGAAAATTAATTTTTTATAAAATTTTCAAAAATAAAAGCGTCATTTTTAGTAAATGGTGCTTTTTTTGTAGTTTTGACGTAAATTTTAAAAATAAATGAAAAAATCATTTTTTATAGGCTTTTTTGCGCTGCTTATTTTGGCTTCTTGTAACAAAGATGAGAAAGTTTTGAATTCTCTGAATGAATACAACACTGCAATGGAAACCAAAGGTTACCATTTTGGTGACAAAATAGATTTTCCGAAAGATGTAACTGAAAACGCTGAGAGCATAAGCATTAGTTTTGGAGACAAAGAAACCAGTGATTTGGTGATAGATCCAAAATTTTTCACTTTAGGAGATAATGCCGTAACCATTAATATTACAAGAGATGGCAAAATTCTTTCTCAGGATGCAACCATTAATGTATTTGCTAAAAATCCAGAAAAAAATCTCACCTACGAAATTGTAGCAGAATATCCGCACAATACCAGTAATTTTACCGAAGGTTTTTATCTTGAAGGCAATACCGTTTATGAAAGTGTGGGTTTAGAAAAGCAATCTAAATTATTGAAATACACCCTAGGAAGCGCTGCTCATTCTAAAGAAGTAAAACAAGCGGATGATATTTTTTCTGAAGGAATTTCTTCTGTTGGAAACAAAATTTTTCAACTAACTTATAAAAACAGAAAGATTTTTGTTTATGATAAAAATTCATTAGAATTGTTAACCGAATATCCTATGCCAAATCAAATGGTAGAAGGTTGGGGGATGACTACAGATGGCAAAAATTTAATTGCATCTGATGGTACTAAAAATATTTTTTTCTTGAATTCCTCAGATCCTTCTAAAATAAGTAAATATATTTCTGTGGCGGGAAATAAAGAGGTTTATGACCAGATCAATGAATTAGAATACCATAATGGATTTATTTACTCTAATGTTTGGCAAAAACCCATTATTCTGAAAATTGACCCTAAAACGGGTGAAGTATTAGGTAAGTTTGATTTTTCTGAAATTGTTAAAAAACATATTACCAATGAAGATGATGTCTTAAACGGAATTGCTTTCAAAGGAGAAAATATGCTGATTACAGGTAAAAATTGGGATAAAATCTACGAAGTAAAAATTAAATAGTTTTTTTGACTTCTTATAAATAGAAAGCATCATTTTTCATGATGCTTTTTTTGTTTAATATGAATGTATATGAAGAAAAAATTACTTTATTTCTATGGTTTTTACTGCGTTTTCTTCTTTTACTTTTTTAGGAATTACTATTTTTAAAATTCCATCGGTGTAGCTAGCAGCAATGTTTTCTGCATCTACCACTTGTGATGGTAAGGTAAAAGATCTGCTAAAAGCATTATAATTAAATTCTCTTCGGGTGTATTTTCCGTTTTGATTTTTTTCTTCTGTTTCAGATTTTTGTTCAGAAGAAATGGTAAGAATATTTCTGTCTAAACTAATTTTGAAATCTTCTTTTTTCATTCCTGGAACTGCCAATTCTATGTCAAAATTTTGGTCTGCTTCTTTCACGTTTACAGATGGCAAGGTGTTCCCGAAATCTGCGAAATTTTTGTCGTTCCAATTAAAAGCATCTTTTGCAAAGAAATCATCGAAAAAATTAGCAAATGCTGGTACGTTTGGGTTTCTTTTAATAAGTGTCATTTTGTGATATTTTTTTGGGTTAAACATTTAATAATTTTAATTTGTTACACCAAGAACTTCACAAAAAAAATGCCACTCAAAAAAAGCGACAAAATTTCATAACTATTTGATAATGAGTGGTAAAAATGACTTGTTTTTAATTTTTTTAATTGAAATTTATGACAAAATTTCAGATTTATGTTTCAAAATAGTCTAAATCTTTAGAAAAAGTTTCCTTTAAAGTAAAAATTGAAATCAACGCCATTGTACATAGCAGAAATAATGTAATGTAAGCCGAAGTAATAAGGTTGGTTTTTCCTGCTAAAAAATTAAAAAAGAAAGTAGTAGGAATTAATAATCCACGCACAAAATTAGGTGCAGTAGTAGCTACGGTAGCTCTTATGTTTGTCCCGAATTGCTCCGCAGCAATGGTGGCAAAAGTAGCCCAATATCCTGTGCCAATTCCTATTAAAAACGCCAAAATATTGAATTTCTGAGGCGTTATATTTTCGGAATTTAAGTAAATGGTGGCAAATGTAATGATGAGAACTTGGAAAATTAAAACTGTTTTTAATCTTGATTTTAAAATTTGAGCCAAAAGACCTGCAATTAAATCCCCAAGAGAAATCCCGATATAACAGTATAAAATTCCTTTTCCTGCGCTCAGCGTTTCTGTGGCGTGTAATTCTTTGCCAAATTCTGGAGCTAAAGTGATGAGAATTCCTACCAAAAACCAAATAGGTGCACCTACTAAAATTACTTTTAAAAATCTTAGAAATCGCTCTTTAGTATTAAAAAGCATCACAATATCACCTCTAGGAATTTCCGAATTTTGAGAATTTTTAAACATTTTTGATTCAAAAGTTCCCATTCTGAATGCTAAAAGAACCAATCCTAAAATACCACCAATAATGTAAGCGTTTCGCCAAGTGGTAATTTCAGAAATGTAAAATGCAGCAACAGCTCCCAAAACGCCTGTTGTAGCGACAATCATAGTTCCATAGCCGCGTTTTTCTTTGCTCATGGTTTCAGAAATTAAGGTAATTCCTGCGCCTAATTCGCCAGCTAAGCCAATTCCTGCAATGAGTCTAATCCAAGCGTACATATCGATTTGGTGTACAAATGCATTGGCAATATTAGATAAAGAATAGATAAGAATAGACCCGAAAAGTACTTTTACACGTCCTAATTTATCGCCAATAATTCCCCAGAAAATTCCGCCAAGAAGTAAACCTGCCATTTGCATATTCAGTACATATTGTGTGTTTTTTAGCATTTCGGCTTCGCCAGAAATACCTATTTCGGTAAAACTTTTTACGCGCACAATAGAGAAAATAACCAAATCATAAATATCAACAAAATAGCCAAATGAAGCCAAAATGATGATAAAAAGTACATTTTTTTTCTGCGGAGTAGAATTCATTAATGGTAGAAAATTTTGAATGTTTATTTTTTATTTTCGATGAGGTCTTTAAAAATTCTTTTGAATTTTTGGTACATAAAAGAACTAGAAAGCAAGATAATTCCTAGAATGATAAAAGCGATAATTCTAGAAATATTATCCATTTTCCAAACATCTAGTGCATAGAGTTTTACAGCCATTAATCCAATTAAACCAAACCCAAATTTTACAAAATCAGGAATTTGTTTTCTTAATCCTAAAAATAAGAAAATGATGGCGCAAACCGTCCAAATTATAGGTAAGTAAAAGTAAATATAGCGACTCTTTAAAGGTAGAATTTCATTAAATTTTGAAGCATTTGAAATAATATAAAAATGCGAAAGCTCTATAGAAATAATGTAGGTGAAGAAAATTGCCAAAATAGTATAAGCAAATTTTAGGGTTAAATATTTTTGTTTCAGTAATTTCCAAATGATATATGCAAGCGGAATAGTATAGAGTAAATAATAGGTGTATGTTCCTGTTTTGGTGATAAAGTAGGCATTAATGTCTGGTTTTGAAATCAATAAAGTAATTAAAACAGGTATGGTGAATAATAGGAGTTCTTCTTCTTTTTCTTCCAAAATAAATCTGGAGAGTAAAAGAAGAATAAAAATGTAGAAAATGGTAAACAAAAGACCTGTAATGTATAGGAAATTGTCATCCGAATTTCTATAGAGGTACATTAATTCTAAAAGAAAAATCACATATAAATTAGCAAGTGCTAGAAATTTGAATAAGGCTTCGAATTCTATTTTTAGATTATTTTCTGCTTTGCTTTTTTTAATAAAATAGTAATTGATGCCAAACGTAACACTAATTAATAACCCCGTGAAAAAGATTGGGTTAAAAATGAAATTGAAGTGAGATATTTCGTTATATTGAGACCAAGAAGTGCATTCTGCAATTAAAATTAAAGGAAGTAAAT
>ERZ650302.2312-NODE-2312-length-10242-cov-5.053794_pt1 | contig 10242 bp, 8 predicted proteins | sample MGYA00376238_ERZ650302 | MGnify/ENA primary metagenome ERZ650302 (study PRJEB26733, sample SAMN07839298) | wastewater metagenome | biome: urban; feature: wastewater treatment plant; material: waste water | place: USA: North Carolina | collected 2016-04-28 ... | reverse complement strand
GTAGCCGATCGCTGTCAAGCGATTGATAATGTTTCAAACAGGTGCGGAATGACGGTTACATCCCAATCTTTTTCGGCCTGCCAACGAAGTTGCTCTTTGCCTTTCTTATCTTCAAATCGTAATTCATTGGTGCCACCACCTCCGGGTGTGGTGCTGGTGCGAATGCCGCTGCGCGTTTGATGCAAAGGGAGATCCCACGCTGTTGTTTGTTCTCCGTTATGCAGACAGCCCGTGATCAGCGGTTTATCCGGATCGCCCTCCTCGAAACTCACCTGAACCTCTTGGCCAATACGAGGTAATCTGACCACACCATAGCCATTACCGGCCCAATCATGCATGACGCGTATCCAACAGCTGGTTTGCTCATTGTGCTTACCTTCTTGTTGCTTTCCTTCCCTGTCCCAATGGAATTGCACTTTGATTCGCCCCAGTGCATCGGTATAAATCTCTTCCCCTGCTGGCCCTGTGACTGTGGCAGTCTGAATGCCGTGTAGCCGTGGTTTTTCTGGGTAGATAGCTGACCGCCATACGGTATCCCATGGCACCGCGTGAAAATGAACATTACAACGCGACTGACCACCGCTTACCTCCTCAAGCACTTGAGGTTGTTCGCCAGATAGATCTATTTCGGTTAACAACCAGCGCGTGTTCGTTGCAGGACAAGCATGTCCGGTCACTGGCAACAAATATCCAACCCGCAACTGTGACAAGTTACCCTTGCCTTGTGCGGTGACGAGTTGTGCTTGTAACGATTCCAAGTGACGCTGTGCCGTTTGCTGTGCTGTAGTTTGGCTCACTTCACTGCTGCTGTAGTGGTAATGATATAACTCGTTAGTTTCTTTCTTACTGCCCTTATCAGCTTCTTTATTTATCGCCTTATTGGCGATTTTTTGGGTGACAGAATGCTGCGTATTGGTCAATGTCAGCGGTTTGTACAGATTAAAGTAACGCTGCTCGACCACCGTAGGCACAATAGCATGTCGCAGTAAAAATGATTGCAGTGTGTCAACATCGGCTGCCTGACCGGAGCCGGGTTTATAGATGACAGCGGCCAAATCGGCTGACCAGCCAGAAGGGTGATCAGCAAATACCAACTGGCTATGTTTTTCAGTATGAGTGAAGTGATAGTGCATTCCCTCTTCGCCGAGCAGTCGAGTAATAAATTGCAAATCGCTCTCTGCATATTGCACACAGTAATCACGAGCAGGATAAGTCGAGCTTAATTTCCATACAATTTGATCAGTAGGAACATTCCGCTCTTGCAACAGTTGTTTAATAATTTGTGGCGCACTTTTTTGCTGAAAAATCCGCTGGTTTTGCCCTAATCCCAACCATGATAATGCTGGTCGTATAATAAATTGATACTGAGTGAGACGCTTACCTTGTGCCTGCCGACAAAACTGCCACACTTGGCCGTGGTAGTAACTTTTGCCTGCACTACCAATGAGTGTGAGTGTTGCCGATGTACCCAGCATCGTTTCTGGTGAGATATTCGCAGCGTCACTCACCATGGTGATGTTAAGTTCCCACGGTACATTTAAGGCTTCCCGCCCCGAAAAGCGCAATACCTGCACAGACTCGCGACAACCAGCAAGCTCGAGTAGAAAACGTGGCTCATTTGCACTGAACAGGGAACTGCCAAGACTCGATATCGCCTCACTCAGGCTATCTAAAACTGACATTGTGCTCTCTTCCTTATTTATTTTTATTAGAACCAGTAACGACTCAAATCAGCGGCAGATAGCTGGGATAACACTTGCTGCAACGCAGCAAGACTCGTGCTGCGTTCTCGCGGCAGCCATTTCAAACCCTGTAACAAGATTTTATCGAGTGGATGACGACGGCCAAATATCGGTGCGATCTCATCATTTCGTGCAGCGGCTTCATCGGTCGTATCTTTAAATGGATGCTCACCACGGAATAAGCGATACAACACACAGCAGACAGAAAAAAGATCGCTACTAATGGTTGGTGGCTGTTCATTGAATAATTCAGGAGCGGCATAACGACAGCTGCACGCGCGGATCATGTCATTGCAAGTCACTGATGGCTGGTACAACCAGCGACTGATGCCAAAATCGAACAAGGTCAGGTGATTTTCGGGTGATATTTGAAAATTGGCTGGTTTAATATCGGCATGCACGACACCTCGGGTATGACAATGCGAGACCGCATCGACCAACTGTCGAGCCAGTTTCAATGCAACATCGGCCGGCAACGACTGCTGATAAAGTAACTGTTCTAGCGACAAACCATCCAGCCACTCCATCACCAGAAACGCTTTTTGTTGCTGACGACAAACATCGAATTGACGCATAGCAATGATATTAGGATGTTTTAGGCGCGTCGCATTTTGATACTCCATGAGTAGTCGTTGTTCAGCTTGCGGGTGATCAACCAAGTCACTGCTGCACATCTTCACTGCAACGATATCGTCTGTCGCACCGAGCGCACTCAGCAGGGTATCATTGGCCCGATACACCACCCCCATGCCACCCACACCCGCGATATTACGTAGTGCATAGCGCATTTGCAGAAATGGATACTCAGTGGATACTCCCCTAGAAACAGGTGTGAGACTAAGATCGTTATGCAGCGCAATGTTCATACTGAAGCGTCCGTTCCCGAGCTTTATAGTTAATTAATCCGCACGACCACTACGGTAATGTTGTCGCTGGCGGCCCCGGCCAACCCGTGTTGCATCAAGGTTTTAACTGCTTTTTCTGGCACTAATGAACTTAAACTTTTGATGATGACATCAGTGGAAACCTCGCGATAGAGCCCATCACTGCACAGCAGCAACATGTCATCGGCATAAAGCTCAAATTCGGCACTCGCCAGCAGCAGATCGGGGCTAGCACCAATTGCCCGAGTGATGACATTGTTTTGGGGGTGCTGTTTGGCCTCTTCGGGCGTGATACGTTTCGCATTCACCCACTGCTGCACGAGACTGTGATCTTCGCTGATTTGATAGAGCACGCCACGCCGTAATAAATAACAGCGGCTGTCGCCGACCCAAAGGCAACTGGCGCGACCCGATTGGGCAATCAGCACCATTGCTGTCGACCCGATCATCTGCCGCGGAGCCGTGAGCGTGCGCTCACAACTCAGGTGAAAATTAACTGCTTGCAGTGCTCTGGCGGCCTGTTCTAGCCGAGACTCAAGCTCATCTTCCACTGCAATATTTAGTAATGATTCAGCCACCAGCTGACTGGCGAGACTCCCCTGCTGATGCCCACCCATGCCATCCGCAACGGCCCATAAACCATGGATGCCATCAATGAGGTAGGTGTCTTCATTTTCGGTGCGCACATGCCCGCTGCTGGTCGCCGCTGCTGACGACCAGTATTTGCCGGAACTGCATCTCAACATGGATCGCTCACAGGTTTTCTGGTAGGTCAAAACCCGTCAGCAACCGACGTTGCAATGGGTTTGGCGTATGACTACCAGAAAACAGGTATTGCGCTTGAATACCCTTATGGTTAATCAGCACTTCTAATTGATCGTCACCACCATGTGGTCGCACTTCACAGCGGTCTAACAACCGGAAGAGTGACCAAGGGCCGCTTTGTTTGAGCTGTAAGGTCTCCCGACCATTCAGATCTTGCAGCGAGATACTGGCAATACTGCTGCCTTGCGACATCGGCCAGCTCAAATCGATCGGGACAATCGGGCCATGTTGATAGACGAGTGTCTGACCGGAATAGACAAACTCCGCTTTCAACACACTCGGATCAAGCTCTAGCGGTTGCACTTTGAATGACACTGCGGCCTGCCCACCCGCATCGACAAAGAACGCTTTTTGGATTTGTACCGCATGCTGAAATTGCTGTAGCGTGCGATGACTGAGCCGAATCCCCTGCCCGTCAATGGAACGGGATAACAACTCGCCGCCTTTGACAATAAAGAATGGTTTCAGTGGGCCAGCGATAAACTGCTCTAACACACCACCCTTTTTGAAGAACTCATTAAAATCACCAAGTGTGACGTCTTTTTCAGCATCGGCAAACGGATAACGCCCCTGAATGGTGTTTTGATAGACTGACACCACATCAGTGCGATATTGCAGTTGCACATAATCAGCGGCTTTATCCAGTGTCAGACGCCAAGCCTGATCGCTAATATCCATAAACCAAGTGCGCACTGGTTCCGGTAAACGCTCTGCTGCAATACGGATCTGCGTCAGCTCATCGGGTCGGCCAGACATACGATTACTCGCCATCTGATACGCAGCAGACTCTTGATCTGGTGCATGTGCCAGCCCCGTCAGCATGGCTTGCAGCGTGTTCAATGCCGTTAACGCATCTTGCATGGCCGGAGTTGGCGTGCCGTTCTCTTGCAACAGTTGTTGGTAAACGGCAAATTTAAGCGCTACGGCTTGCTTCGGCCCTTGCACCTGTGCTTTTGCCAAGGCGGAGCTCGCTTTTCCCACCACCGCTTTCGCGAGTTGCCCTTTGCCGGTTTTCTTTAACACTGCCGCTTCTGCGTCATCCGTCACCGCTTCAGGCAATGCAAATAGAGTGTTATCGCGGATCAACGCCAGCATGCGTTGCATGGGCTGGTTATTATTCAGGTTGCTCAACATGTTGCTGGCATCAGTTAGATCACTCATGCCTTTTAGCTGTAATTGACTGACCGCCTCGCTCCAATAGCTGATGTAATCCTGAAAATAGAGGTTCTCAACATCGGCATATACTTTCTGAAATTCTTGTTCACTCATATCGCCAGACGTACCCAACACCCAGTTATCCTGCACAATCGTTTTGATGAGCGACAAGCCTTTACGCAGGAACACATCCTGATAACCACGCTGGGTATATAACCCAGGAATGCTGTAATCACCGCCAGTAAAACTGCGATATTGCAGGCCCTGCACATCATCGAAATGTACTGCTGGCAAGGTCACCGCTAATGGGTCCTCTTTGATCATGCGATAAACCAAGCGTGCTGGCGGCTCTTGCTGCAGCAGATGTTGCGTGTCTTCCACCAGCTGGTAATCAATCTCGACGGGGGAAAAACCAATGCTCAGTAATTTGTCAAAATGATCGAGCAAACTGTTTTGTAGTGAAGCCTGACCACTGTAGAGATCAGCCCATGACAGACTGATCCAGTGCCGCAGATAGTCATTATCTAAATGTGAGTGGTCGTGCAGCATGAGATAAGCCCGCAGCGCATTGAGCTGATAGTCACGATCATCGGTATTCGCGCGTAACTGTTCCTCCAGCAGCTGTTTAATTTTTGGCAACATCAGCTGACGTAATTGCTGCTCATAGGCCGTCTCAACGACGGGGTTGATACGATTGCCCTGATGTAAACTGAGTTTATATAACCAATCAGCACGGCTGCTTTGTGGGTAAACCTCCGTAGCTTGACGCAGTGTCCGCAGCACCGGTAACACAGCAGAGGCATCCGAAATCGGCGGTACTTTCTGCTGCTCATTATCAACCTTGCTATACAAATCGCGCAGATTCTGTTGCCGGCTGCTGTTGTCATAGAACACCCGCATCCACGTTGAACCGATACCCAGCACCACAACAAATGCACACAGGCAGGCAAAGCGATTGCTCCAGCGACGACCTCGATCATAGCGCGTATCGACCGTCGCCAAATCACCTTCGTTGAACACCACCTCTTCCAACACGCGGCGGATAAAGAAGCCGCGATTTTGCGAAGCCATCGGTAACAACTCGCGCTGTAATCCCAAATTGCGACCAATGCGAACTGTCGTTTCATCTAATTGCTGACTGGCTTCCACATGCGGTGCACTGGTGAGATAGATACCGCGCAGGCGGGTTGGCAGGTGATAGCGATTGCGGCCAAACGCCAACTCGACAAATAACGTCAATGGTTCCACGATGGCGGCAAATTGCAGCGGGAAACGAATAATATCGCCACGGCGTTTGATATCACGCTCAGTGTGAATACGTGATAACACCATGTCATTAATACGCCGGATCAGCTCTTCAAATTCGGTGCGTAACGTAGCGGCTTGCGTGCCATCGGTGCCCTCCTTGAAAGTGACGCCAACAATCTGTTCGCGATCGTCCTTACTGAGTTGATCAAAAAAGGGTTGGAAACCTTCCAGATAGTCGCCTTTGCTCAGTAACAGATAGACCGGAATATCGGCACACAGCTGAGATTGGATCTGCTGTATGCGTGCTCGCACCGTGCGGGCATACTGCTCCAAGGCATTTTCACTTTGATTCAGCAATTGAGTCACATCGAGCGTAAATACAATGCCATTCAACGGGCGACGACGACGCTTTTGATATAACATTTGCAAGAATTGCGGCCAAACACGGGCTGCCACAGAGTGTTCTTCCTGCAACATATAACGGCCACCGACATCAATAACGACGGCCTGATTGGCAAAATACCAATCACATGCTTGGGTATGGCCGATGTCGCGGGTTATGCGTTCATCGCTTTTATTCAACGGAAAATCGATCCCGGCATTTTCCAGCAACGCGGTTTTGCCACTGCCCTGATCGCCCATGAGCAGATACCACGGCAACTCATAACGTGATGCACGACGTCGGCCATAGAAGCTGGAATGTTTGACGATCGACAACGCCTTGTTGAGCCGCTCTTTTAACAAATGCAACTCATCGTCAGTCTGTTCATCGTTGATCAGCTCGCCCTGTCGTTGCTCTGCATTGAGCGTGCGGCGACGGCGGCTTTTACGTAAGACTGGCATCACCATCAACGCCAGCAACCAGCCAAACAGCAACAACACGATCACCAAAATCCGGGTTTCCAAGGCCGCCAAAATGGCATACCCTGCGATGGCGATCAGTGGCCCCACCCAAAACACCAACGCGCAACCTAATAAGGTGAGCAGTAATGTCCAACACCATGTTTGCTTGAGTTGATGCACACACCAACGGTAAAAATTTTTCATCGTGCACTGTGCCCCTGTTCCTGACCCACCATCTGATACAGCTGCATAATGGTTTGTGTCTGATGCTCCAACACATAGTTAAAACCGCTGTAAACCAAACCCAGGCAACACAGTGCCATGAGCACAATCAACCACAGCGGTATATGCCAAGGCAGTCGTTGCACGCGAGGCGTTAAGGGTTGCCAATTAATAGCGAGATCTTGCGGTTGTTCACCACGGATCAGTCGAATTTGGCGATAAACACTGTTGCGGATCGCCTCTAACTCGGCCAAGCCGCGTTGCAATACACGATATTTCCCTTCATAGCCCAGGCTAAGACAGACATAAATCAGCTCTAAAATATTGATATGTTTGGTCGGATTACGAGATAGTTTATCCAGCAGTTGGAACAGTTTTTCCCCACCACTGGCTTCATTGTGGAAGATGATCAGCAGGCTATTTTTGGTCCATTCCAACTTACTGCTCCACGGTTTGGTGGTAATCGCTTCATCTAATGCCGTGCACAATACATAACGAGAGGCGATGATTTCAGTGCTGTCACAGCCTTGCGATTGCGCCATAAACTCAAACTCTTTGATGCGAGTTACCAGCTCTTCTTTTAACTCAGCGGGTGCTGCGTAAGTTTCTGCAGAGATGTCCGTCATGGCTTGAAACAGCGGTGTAGCTGCCGTCAGCAAGGGGTTGCTGCCTATATTCAACACCTTTTCATGACGCAAGCGGGCGGCGTAAACCATGCGTTCGTCCAAATGCTGATAACGCGCAGCCGTGCTGGCTTTGGTCTTGGGTAATGGCACAATGATCTCTTCGTCATCTGTCGCCTGATGCCCCAAAAATACCGTGTGTTCTGTATTTGCTCTCGCCATGTCAGTTATTCCTTATCGCCCAGAGATTCAGTTGCAGTTCGGAGAAATCACCCGCGACATGCAGGGCAAAACCACCCGAGCTTTCCAGCTGAGCGCGCATGCTGCTCTCGAGTTCCAGCGAGAAATACAACTGACGGGCGTGGAAAGGGAGCTGACGCGGCGCCGCAGAAAGTGGACGTAATGTGATGCCCGGCAAATGTAAATTGACCATCTGGCGGATCTGCTCAACGGGGCCAATTTTTAGTTGCGCAGGTAATTTGACGCGCAGCTGTTCTGGCTCACCATCTGCCTGCGCGGTGAGCACAAATTGAGCATGATCCAGCAAGGATTTATCTTGCAGTGGCGAGACTAAAATACCGTATTTACGTGTCTGCAATGGCAATTCAACGGCATGTTGCTCGATGACCTGACTTAAATGCTGGCGCAACTCATTCATCACTCGGGCAAAACAGGTATGTTGTTCACTGTGACTGTAAATGAGCTCCGGCAATGGGCGGCGACTATCACCATTAAACGAGGCTAACTCACTGTGCAACGCAACCATTTCCATAAACACGCGCTCTGGATGCACTTGTTTTAGCTGCAACAGATGACGCAGGCGCGTTTCATTGCGATTGATTGCCGCCAGCATCAGGAAATCGCCGACTTCCGACGTGCCGAAACGGCCACTGTTGCGGATTCGCCCCGCCAGGGTATCGCCGCGATGGGCCAGCAAATTGACCAACTCACGTAAATAGCCTTGGAATTGCTGACACTCACCAAAATGCAGAAAACTGGGTTGGAATTGCTCATCCAGTGTGACGACACCATCCGCGCTGACATCGGAGATGCAACACAGTGGCATTTTTATCCAACTTGCGGCATCCAGCAGACCCTGACTGCTACCCGATTGCTCGACGAGTAAACGAAAATCATGGCGGCAACAAAGCACTGCACAGCTGTTCCGTTCACCATAATTGGTGTCATACGCCAGTTTCTCAAAGCTCACATAAGGGGTTATCACCTGATGCTCTTCCGCTAAACGGTTTTCCACCGAATTCCCCGTTATCAGCGGTAGTGCAAGATAGACAATCGCATCGTAGCAATCGGGATGAATGCTGACAGTTGGGTGATCATCTTCACCAAGGTGGAATAATACGCCATCGGGTAACACCCCCGCGGCATGAGAAACCACTATCTTGCCCATCATCAAACACTGTTTATCGATCTCAACCGAGAAAAAACCCCAATTGCAGGGAGCAGCAGTTTGTAATAGTGCATTAAATTTTTGCTGATAATAGCGATCTTGCTGTTGCAGATGCTGCGGGCGTAGCAGCATCCCTTCGCGCCAGACAATTTTGTCCATTTTTATCCCGTATTATTATGTTATTCAGTGATATCTAAATTGAACGATGGCTTAGTGCTGATCGTGCTAGTTTGCGCAGGTGTGGCTGATTTAATTCCTGTCACTGTATTCGCATTCGGCAAAGTGCTGGTTGCCTGTTGGGCTTGGCTGGCATTAATCGTTACGCCGCCGTCGTTTTTATCGTTATATTTCGTTGTATTCAGTGGCCGGATCGCGTCCTTGGTTAACGCTAAACGGATATCTGAAAAATCCTCTTTTTTAGGTTGGATCACGTAGCGCCAAATGGCTTTATCGAGCGCACGATATTCCGCAAGCACACCAATAAAACGCGATTCGAGATGCAGACGGAGTTTGAATTTCTTGATCTCACCGGGCCGCACCGGCATCACCTCTTCCGCGACATAATCGGGCCCGAGTGCGCTTTTGGTATTCGCCGATAACGCAAAATAATCGGCATTCTCAAATGTCGTGTGCGATTTCAACTCAACTAATTTGATCACCATCGGTGATGGCCGATTGGTTAAATCCGGGTTCAAATCCGCTGAAGCGGTAAGCGTCAGATCCAGTAGTGTAGGATCTGGCGTACTGCTGCACGCGGTTAAGATCAGGCCACATAGGGCTATAAATAGGTTTCTTTTCATGCTGTTCACCGTGCATCAAACTCTGACCAAGCCGCATTGATATATTGCGCTTGCTCTTCATAGACCAAAGCGTAATCGTGAGTAAACTGACTGTGTCGCCACTCTTGATCGGCGGCCATTTTCTGGTGATGCAATTGATATTGCTGCCAATAGTAGGCCTGCTTATTGCCCCATACTCTGGGTTGACCTGAGGTCTCGAAGCGATAGACCAATTGGGTCGGCGAGAACTGCTCAAACGCAGAATCCAGCAACGTTCGACTGGCCGCAAAGCTCGCTACTTGATGTGCCTGCAGATCTTTCAATGCTTGACGAATGGCCTGCGGCCCTGCGAGATATCCGCTTTGTGCCAGTAGCAAGTTATTCAACGTCTGCAGGTAATTACCCGATAGTTTTAGTGGGTTATTACCACTCTCCTGCAGCATGGTATTACCTAAGCGCAGCTCATAGACTGGACCTTAAGAATTAAGTGTTTCAAAAATCCCATCTAAGGTC
>ERZ650302.2311-NODE-2311-length-10243-cov-70.579113_pt1 | contig 10243 bp, 7 predicted proteins | sample MGYA00376238_ERZ650302 | MGnify/ENA primary metagenome ERZ650302 (study PRJEB26733, sample SAMN07839298) | wastewater metagenome | biome: urban; feature: wastewater treatment plant; material: waste water | place: USA: North Carolina | collected 2016-04-28 ... | reverse complement strand
AGGATAAATCAAGAGTTGGAGTATGTATTGATACTTGTCATATGTTTACAGCTGGGTATGATATAAGAACACGAGAAGCTTATGATAAAACTTGGGATGAGTTTGGAAAGATTGTAGGGTTTGAATATTTAAGTGGAATGCATATAAATGACTCAAAACCTGAGCTTGGAAGTAGAGTTGATAGACACGATAGTTTAGGAGAGGGAAAAATTGGTTGGGATTCATTTAAATTTTTGATGAATGATTCAAGAATGGATGATATTCCACTTATTTTAGAGACTATTGATGAGTCTATTTGGGCAAAAGAGATAGAGACTTTATATAGTTTTGTAGAAGATAGTTCAACTATAAAATAAAAAAGTGAGAATTTAAAACTCACTTTTTTTAAATAATTGAAAATTTCACAATCCAAAAGTTTCAATTATTTTTTTCTCAAAATCTTCATTGCTTAGCTCTTTTCTAAGAGGAACAAAAGTCGTAGCTTCTGCTCCAACTGGTATAGCAATAGGAGAATTATCATCTTCAATAATATTTTTTACAGCATTTGCTATTGCTATTGGGTTTGGTCCTTCATTTATTGCTTTTGCAACAATTGGAACCAAATGAGAAGTTAATTTTTTATAAGGTGAATCTTCTCTCATAGTTTTTTCATTTATTACTAAACCTTTTTTAACAAAATTTGTTCCAAAAAGTCCAGCTTCAATAGAGTGTACTCTAATATTAAAAGGCAAAGTTTCAAATCTTAAAGAGTCTGTTATACCTTCAACCGCATATTTTGATGCATTATAATGAGATAATAAAGGAAGCCCCATTTTTCCTAAAAATGAACTAATATTTATAATAACACCATAATTTTCTTTTCTCATATATGGTAAAACTTCTCGTATAGTTTTTATAAGTCCAAAAACATTTACATCAAATTGATTAAAAATCTCTTCATCTGTACCATCTTCTAAAGTTGATAAAAGACCATAGCCAGCATTATTTAGTAAAACATCAATTTTACCCTCCGTATCAATTACTTTTTTTACTGCATTTTTTATAGAGTCAGTTTTTGTAACATCAAGATATATATAATTTATATTTCCATCGCATTTTTCTATATTTTTATCTCTACAACCTGCATAAACTTTGTATCCATTTTCAGAAAGCAACTTAGCCGTAGCTTCTCCCATACCTGAAGTAGCACCTGTGATTAAAACAACTTTTGACATAGAAAACTCCTTTTATTTAAATAAAAGGAGTCTATCTTAAAAGAAATTAGTAGATATTGTTTAAAATCAATCTTAATTGTGAATAAAATTCTTTTTATGCATAGCATACTCTATCGCATCATTTATATTTGAAAAAGTTGTAACATAATCAAATTTTGCACGTTCTAGTTTTTTTAAAACATTTTGATTTAATCCTGCAAATATAAGCTTTTTATTTTTTGCTTCAAAGCTATCTACTATTGATTTTAAAGCAACCATTGCTGTCATATCAAGCATTGATACATTTTTCATATTTAGGATTACTATATTTTTTTGTTCATTTATATTTGCTAAAGTTTTTAAAGCTTTTTGAGCAGCACCAAAAAACATAGGTCCGTTTATATCATAGATTAAAATATCTTTTGGCATATCTTTATGAGTTTCCAAATTTTCACTTACAAGCTCAATAGAGTATAAATCAATAGTTCGTTTGATAAATAGTATTGATGCAAGGCTAATTCCAACAGCAACAGCAACTTCCATATCTATTAAAACAGTTAAAGAAAAACATGTTAAAAGTACATAAATATCATCTTTTGGAGCAGTTTTTAAAATATTTACAAAGTGTTTAACTTCACTCATATTCCAAGCAACCATAAGTAGTAAAGCAGATAGTGCAGCCATTGGAAGATATGAGATAATTGGAGCAATTAATAAAATCGAAATCAATATAAAAATAGAGTGAACTATTGAAGATAATTTTGTTGTTCCTCCTGAATTTATATTTGCAACAGTTCTTGCAATTGCTGCAGTTGCAGGAATTCCACCAAAAAATGGCACTACCATATTTGCAATTCCTTGCCCTATTAACTCTTTATTTGGGTCTGTTTTATTTCCAGTCATAGCATCGCTTATAACTGCACATAAAAGTGATTCCAAAGCTCCCAAAATTGCAATTGCAATTGCATGAGGAAGAAGTTTTATTAGTAAATCAATATTTATTTCATGAGGTTTTAAAAACTCCCAAGGAAGAGAAAATTGTAGAGGTATTGGAGGAATTCCATTTGCTGTTACTCCATCAATAACATAAGTAAAAGTAGAGTTTATTGTTGAAATATTTAAACCATAAAAAGAGTTAAAAAAAGCTACAAAAATTGAAACAACTCCTAAAGCAACCAAAGCAGCTGGAATTTTACTTTTTGTTTTTCTCCAAATTATTAGTAAAAATAGCGTTGCACTTGCAGTTAAAAACTCAAAAAGGTTAAATGTAGAAAAAGAGTTGAAAAGCAAAACAATTTTATCTATATAAGTTCCACTAAAATTCTCTATAGTAAGCCCAAAAAAATCTTTTATTTGTAAAGTTGCAATTACAACTGCAATTCCAGATGTAAAACCAACTGTTACAGGATAAGGAACTAGCTCTATTAAGTTACCAAGTTTAAAAAGTCCAACTAAAACTAAAATAATACCAGATAAAAATCCGCACAAAAGTAGCCCTGTTATTCCAAATTGTTGAACTATAGGGATTAAAATAACAATAAAAGCAGCAGTTGGTCCAGAAATATTTACCTTACTACTTCCAAAAATAGCTGCTAAAATTCCTGCAACAATTGCTGTATAAAGACCAAGTTGAGGTGGAACTCCAGTTGCAATTGCAAGTGCCATAGATAAAGGTAAGGCAATAATTCCAACTGTAAGCCCTGAAAAGATATTACTTTTTATCATCTTTTATTCTTTAAAATAGGATTTGCGACCTTTTTAAAAAATTCTAGAAGATATAAATATTTGAGTTTTTATCCTCTTTATTAGAAGTTGCTTTGTTCAACCAATACTCATATTTTATCTGGTCTTTTGCAACTCCATAAAGTCCTTGTTTATAGACATTTGACAATAACTCTTGAGCTTGTAATACTCCATTTTGAGCAGAAAACTCAAGTAAATCTATACCTTTTTCATTATCTATTTTTGTATTTATCCCTTGAAGATAAAATCTTGATAACTGAAATGCTGCAATAGGGTCAATATCGCTAGACTCTTTTAGAAGTTCAAAAGATTTATTTATATCTTTTTTAACCCCTTCTCCTTTGTAGTATAAAAGAGCTAATGGCAATTTTGCATAGAGATTTTTATTCTCATCAGCCATATTTAGGTATTTTAAACTCTCTTTATAGTCGTTTTTTGTTGAATAATAAGTTCCTAGCCTAATTTGTGCAAAAGAGTTACTATTTTCAATTTTTTTATAACAATCTAACTTCTCTTTTTGAGTATCTAAATCTTGACAAATATTTGCTTCTTTTAGAAGTTCATCATAATTTATATCCGAAAAAGTTAGAAATTCAGGCATTTTAAAAGAACAAGCACTAAAAAGAAAAATAGTAAAAATTGGTAATAAAATATAATTTCTCATCTATTATCTACCATAAATTTTTTTTGTAAAATCTTCTTTTCCATCTTGATATAAATTATCATAAAAAAGAGCTTTTTCATCGTTTGGTTCTATATATTGACCATTTGTATAAACTAAAACTAAATCTTTTTGAGCATCTTTTACTTCATTTGTAGCAGCATATTCAAGAAGTTCTATAGCTTTTTGTGGATTTCCATTTGAAAAATAGTAGTAAGATAATCTATAAGCTGCAATTGGATCAACATCTTCAACATCTTTTAGAAGATTTATAGATTTTTTTTCATCAAATTCTACACCTAAACCATTACCATAAAGAGTTGATAAAAGTGCATTTGCATAGAAATTACCAGCTTTTTGTGCTTTTGTATATCTTTCAAAGGCTTCAGCAGGTCTTCCCTTATTTTGAGCATCAATTCCAAGTCTTAGCATTGCAAAACTATTTTTAGTAGCTATAAAATCATAACAATCTAACTCAAAAGCCAAGCTATCTCTTTTGCAATCTTGATTTAACTGCTCCAATTCGTTTGGCAAAACTTCCATAGCTTTTTTATGACCAGCACAAGCAGTAAAAATAGATAAAACTATAAAAATAGAAGAGAACTTAATAACTTTTAGCATAATAAAAGTCTCCTTTAAAAATAAATGTTTGTATTTTATCATTTTTTTATTCATTTGTAGTTAAGACGATTTAAGATAATATATATGCTTAATTAAATTAATATTTGTAAGGGTTTTATGCAAGAGGTAATAGATTTTTTAAAGGCAAAAAATGTTGAAAAAACGAAATTTTTTAATCAGCTAAAATGTAGTTTAGAAGAAGCAAAAATTTTGCAGTACCTCTCAAAAGAGTATATAAATGGAAGAGATGTACTAAGTACAATTGATATTTTAGGACAGTTTTATAGTATTGAAAAATATGAACATTTAGAAAAACTAAGTTTGATAAAATCTTTGCTTGAGTATGGATGGTTGATTCAAGTTGCTTTTGATCAAGTAAAATTAAATGAAGCTTCAAAATTAGAACTTATAAACTCAAGTGTAGCACTTTCTAGTGCATATTTAAAAATGCTTGAAAGTGGAAATAGTGAGTTTGTATTACCTGAAATAAAAAATTATAGTGACCACTTAGAGTATCTTCAAGACCAATTTTTAAAAATTGATATCACACAACAACTAAATATAGTAAAAAGAAATTTTGATATAAATTCTCCTAGTTCAAATAGATTAAAAAATAAACTTTTACTTGTAGAAAATAGAATAAAAGATAGAATAAATGCAACTACAAACAAGATTTTAATAGAAGAATTTTTTAAAGAACAAGGCTTGGATGAGCAAGAGAAAATACTATTTTTGGCTCTTTTAAAAGAGGAGTATAGTGGAGGAGATGGAACATTAAGAGAGATGAACTATCTACTTGAGTTAATATCAAATGATGATTATGAGAAGATAAAATATAGAAGTCTTCTTGAAGAGAGTTCAACTTTGATTTCAAAAAATTTGGTTGATTATGATGAGGTTTTAACACCATTTGGTGGAATAAATAGAAACTTTTATATTCCAGATGAAGTTTTATATAAAATATCTCATCCAAATAAAAAAGGCTCAACAGTTTCAAAAATAAAACTTGAAACAATTATAAAAGATCAAGAGATGTTTGAGTTAATTTCTGCACAAAAAAGTTTAGAAGATGTTGTTTTAAATCCAAAAACAAAAGAGACTTTAAATAATCTTTTAAAACAAGTTGATAAAAGTGTTATAAATAGACTAAAAGCTTGGGGAATAAAAGATAAAAAAAGAGGAATAGACGCAAAAATAATTTTTTATGGAGTTGCTGGAACTGGAAAAACAATCACAGCTTTAGCTCTTGCAAAGTCACTAAAAAAAGAGGTTTTAAGTTTTGATTGCTCTAAAATTCTATCAATGTATATAGGTGAGAGTGAAAAAAATGTACGAAATATTTTTGATAAATATAATGAGATAAAAGAGCAAACAAAAACAGAGCCAATTTTACTTTTAAATGAAGCAGATCAATTTTTAAGCTCAAGAAGTAGTGGAACTGGAAGTAGTGCGGATAAGATGCATAATCAAATGCAAAATATATTTTTGGAGCAAATTGAGAGATTTGATGGAATTTTAATAGCAACTACAAATTTGCTTGAAAATCTTGATAAAGCATTTTCAAGAAGATTTAACTATAAAATTGAGTTTGTAAAACCAAATCATGAGCAAAGAGTAGAGCTTTGGAAAAAACTTATTCCTGCAGCTTTACCACTAGAAAATGGTTTTGATTTTGAAAAAATTGCAAAACATGAGCTTACAGGTGGTCAAATAGAGTTGGTTATTAAAAATACAGCTTATAAACTAGCTGTTTTAGAAGATGCAGTTTTTACTCTAAAAGATTTTGAAGAGCAAATAAGCAAAGAGAAAAAAGGTCAGTTTGATAGTGAAACAAAAGTTGGATTTTTTTAAAAGGATTTAGTATGAAATATTTAAATCAATTAATTTATAATAAAAACAACAAACATTTAACTTATATATCTCTTTTTAGTAGTGCTGGTATTGGTTGTTATGGATTTAAGCAACAAGGATTTAAATGTATAGCAACAAATGAATATCTTGAAAAAAGAATTAGAATTCAAAAATATAATCAAAAATGTGAATTTGATAGTGGATATATTCAAGGGGATTTATATTCAAAAGAGGTACAAGATAAAATTTATAAAGAGTTAGAAAACAACAATATTAATGACTTAGATGTTTTAATCGCAACTCCTCCTTGTCAAGGAATGTCAGTTGCTAATCACAAAAAAAATAATGATGAAATAAAAAGAAACTCTTTAGTTGTGGAATCAATAAAAATAGTTAGCAAAATAAAACCAAAATTTTTTATTCTTGAAAATGTTAGAGCTTTTTTAAATACAATTTGTACAGACATTGATGACATTGATAAACCTATAGAAGAGGTTATAAACTTAAATCTTAGTGGAATTTATAATATTTTATCAAAAGTTGTGAATTTTAAAGATTATGGTTCTCAGTCAAGTAGAACAAGAACATTGGTTATTGGAGTTAGAAAAGATTTAGTAAATATAAGTCCTGAACAACTTTTTCCAAAAGAACAAAAAGCCAAAACTTTGAAATCTTTAATTGCAGATTTATCTTCATTAAAAGTTATGGGTGAAATTTCTGAAAATGATATTTATCACTCATATAGAAATTTTGATATAAAAATGTTACCTTGGATTGAAAAGATAAAAGAGGGTGAATCTGCATTTGATAATGTGGAAATAAATAGAATTCCACATAAAATAGAAGATGGGAAAATAGTTTTTAATAAAAATAAAAATGGAGATAAATATTCACGGTGGTATTGGGATAAAGTTGCACCTTGTATTCATACAAGAAATGATATTTTGGCTAGTCAAAGTACAATTCATCCCAGTGATAATAGGGTATTTAGTATTAGAGAACTAATGAGAATGATGACAATTCCAAATGAATTTAAATGGTCAAATATAGACTTTGAAACACTTAATAATTTATCTTCTATTGAAAAAAAGAAATATTTAAAACAAGAAGAATTAAATATCAGACATTGCATTGGAGAAGCAGTTCCAACAAAAATATTTGAACAAATTGCACAAAATATTAAAAAAGTTTTAAATCAAAAGATTTTATCTATCAACGAGATTAATAAAATAGTAGATGAATATAATTTACAAGATTCAAGTAATTTAAAAATTTTCATTAAAGATAATCCTTGTAAGTATGATATAAATACTCTTTATAACATTGCAGAGTTATCAAATATAAATAGAAATGAAACTAAAGCATATTTTACAAGAGAAGATATAGTTTTTAATATGGTTTCAAAATTACCTGCTTTTGATGATAGAAAATCAATAAAAATATTAGAACCATCAGTTGGTATTGGAAATTTTTTGCCTTTATTATTTAAAAAGTACAAAAATATTTCAAATGTAATTTTAGATGTAATTGATATGGATAAAAATTCATTTGAAATTTTAAAAATATTATTAGAAAAAACAAAAATCCCAAAAAACTTTACTATTAATTTTATTAATGAAGATTTTTTAATATGGGAAAATGAATATTTATATGATTTAGTTGTGGGAAATCCTCCTTATGGCAAAGTTATAAATGAAAAAAACTTATTAGATTCTTATAAAGCTATTTCACAAAATAAAGAAACAAACAATCTATTCTCATTTTTTATAGAAAAAGCTATAAATCTAGCTAAATATATTTCTTTAATCGTTCCAAAAAGCTTGATAAATGCTCCTGAATTTAATAAAACAAGAAACATTTTAGAAAATAAGAATTTACATTCAATTACTGATTATGGAGAAAAAGCTTTCAAGGGTGTAAAGATTGAAACGGTAAGTTTTTTATTAGATACTTACAAAAAAGAAATTTTTGAGCAAATAAAAGTAGAAAGTTATATCACAAATACTCTTTTTTATCAAAATAAAAATTACATCTTTTCTAAAAAATTTCCATATTGGTTGATATATAGAAATGAGTTTTTTGATATGGTAGTTCAAAAAATGCAACTAGATATATTCGAAACTTTCAGAGATAGACAAATTACAAAAAAACACACTTTAAATAGTGGAAAGTTTAGAGTTCTAAAATCAAGAAATATTGATAATAATGGTATTAAAAATATAGAAAATTATGACTGTTTTATAAATGAAATTGATAGTTTTGTAGTATCAAAATATTTAAATGAAAAAGATATTGTTTTAATCCCAAACTTGACATATTATCCAAGAGCAACATTTTTACCTAAAAATAGTATTGTAGATGGTTCAGTTGCTATTTTAAAAGCAAAAAATGGTGTTGAAGTTACAAAAAAACATTTGGATTATTATAGTAGTGAAGAGTTTACTGAATATTATAAAATAGCTAGAAATAGAGGAACGCGGTCTTTAAATATTGATAATAATTCTGCTAAGTTTTTTGGAATTTTAATAGAAAAAGAAATAAAATATAAATATCATAAAGAAAGGACAATAATGACAAAGTTAATTTATGGAGCAAATGGGCAACTCAAATTTGAATCTGAAAAAGATTTATATGTATCTATTGGTTTTTTGGCAAAAACAAACATGAGATTGTACATAGAAAATAATCATGTAAATCATAGTGGAGGAGAACCAGCTTGGGCAGAAGAATGGAGAATGTCATTTTCACATATACCAGAAAATATCCCTGAAAGCTTAAAAAATTCTATTAAACCAAATAAAGATGGTTCAAATCCAAGATTGAATAACAAAGAATTTATAAATAGTTTACTAAAAGTACAACATAATTTTCAGCTAGGTAATACTCAAAATATTGATAATATAAGAAATACAATTCCTGAAGAATATTTAAATGATTTTAATTATGGATTAACTCTTTGATAAATAAAATTCTGGAATATTTTGAAAATATTGATTTGGATATACGAAAAAGAAGAAGTGCTAGATTCTTTGATCAAAAAGTTCAACCAGATGTTTTAAGCGCAGTTTGTGAATGTATTCTTAATTGTACAGAAAAGAAAACTATTTTTACAGTTAATGATATACGATTTTGTCCATATTCAAATGACTTAGTTACTGAAATATTTAATAAACCTGAAATTAAGAAAGCTGAAAATGAATATGACAAGTTTTTTGCACAACCACTTAAAATGTTAGCTTATTGCGGTTTGCTTAAAGAAAATAAAAAAGGTCGTACAAATGAATATACTATTATTCATAAAGATTTTTTAGAATATATATCTTTAAGAGATAGGAATGCTTTTTATTTTTTATCATTTTATCTTGAAAAAGTTTTAAAAGATAGTGATATGTGGACAGATTTTGATTATTTTTTTAATAAACAAGATAAAAGTTCATTATATGAATTAAGAGATAAATATATTGCTTTTATTAAAGAGCATACAAAAATAAAAAAAGATAAAGAACCTATTAGAATATTTAATCCACTACTAAGAACAATAGCTTTTAAATTAAAAAGACTAGGTACAATTGATGGTGAAATATCTGTTGTAAATTATAATGATTTACTTTATAATAAACCAAATTGGAGAGATGTAAAAAAAGATAAATCTCTAACAAGAGAAGAATTCAATACTAAATTTTTTGAAAAAGAGATAGATAATGATAAATTCTATAAATATCAAATAGAAAAAGCAAAGAAATTTATTAAATCTATCCATAAATGTAGTGAAATTCATAGATTTGAAACATATCCAGCAACACAAGCTCATCATATATTTCTTTCATATGAATTTCCAGAATTAGCCGATATTCCTGAAAATATTATTGCCATTACACCTAATCAACATTTTTATCGTGCTCATCCAAATAATAAAACTGCTTTATTAGATAAATCTTATCAAGCTATTTGTTTAATATCTAAATTGGATAGTATTGAAATAGATTATATAAAAGAATTAGGTAATTATTCTAAGGAAAAGTTTATTGATATTGTCAATATTGGATTAGAGAAAGACTTTTCTCATACTTTAGATTTTGAAACATTAAAACATGAAATCATAAAAGCTTATTTAAAATAAAAAGGAAGATTAGTGAAAATTATAGAAAATTATGATTATATTTTAAGTGTTGGG
>ERZ650302.2310-NODE-2310-length-10244-cov-17.883011_pt1 | contig 10244 bp, 13 predicted proteins | sample MGYA00376238_ERZ650302 | MGnify/ENA primary metagenome ERZ650302 (study PRJEB26733, sample SAMN07839298) | wastewater metagenome | biome: urban; feature: wastewater treatment plant; material: waste water | place: USA: North Carolina | collected 2016-04-28 ... | reverse complement strand
AGAAGCAAAAGGTTTGTAGAAAAAATGTAGATTTTGAAAGTGAGTTCCGTAGGAATGATAGATATTTTAGATTTGGAATCACCTCTAAACATTACGAATAATTCATAAAATACATTTAAAATTTGAAAATGAGAAAATATGGGATTAAAAATTAGCACTTTAGCAGCAATTCCTGAAAATGTAAATAGGAGTTATTACTTGTACATTTTGGATTACTATAATTGGGATGAGCCAATTAGTAATGTATTAAGAAATCATTTTGATAAAATTGCTGAATTTGCTTCTAAAAATGATGCAATCGTAATAGAAGGTATTAAAGAAAGTCATTTTTATTCAGAATTATTGTCTTGGGAGTCGATTAATGGAATTGATCCAAAAGAAATTTTACCAGCATTGATGATTACGACAATTCATCCAAGATATTTTCTTGATGGTGATGAAAAATATTTGGAAGGAAATAAATTTCCTGATGATAAAATGATTTTTCTAAAAATTGGAGAAATTTGTAAAACACCTTTTGAAGTTGTTAAATTAATAGAAACAATTTTTTCAGATATTAAAGAAAAAAAAGAGATAAAGAATTTCAAGATTACAAAACAATTAAATGGAGGAATAGGAAAAATATTAAATGATACACTTATTCTTGAACCTAATATTGCTGGAATTGGTATTAATCTTAACAATATATTTCGTTTCTTTTCAAAATAAATACCTAAAACTTATGAAAACAGTTGTCCTTTACGAAACAGCGCCAGAAACCACGATGGAAAAAATGATGGAAGTTTTCCCAGCGCATCAAGAAAATGAAGACAAATTTGTAAAAGCAGGAAAAATCTTGGGAATTGGTCCGTTTGCAATTCCGGGAGATGGAGCAATGGCGATTTTCACCGACAAAGAATCTGCCGAAGAATTTGTAAAAGGCGATCCTTTTGTAACCACAGGTTTGGTGTCGAAAGTAACCATCAAAGAATGGCACGATGAATTGATGTAATTTTTTTATATTTGTTTAAATATTTGAAATAATGGAAACAGACATCAATATCAGAAAAATAAATCTTGTAAAAAAAGTTTTGGAATTGAAAGACGAATTTTTTTTAGATAAAATTGAAAAATTGTTGTCTAAAAGCAAAGTTTCAGAATCTGTAGAACGTACTTCTCATAAAGATTATGTAGATAAAATTAACGAGGCAGAAAAGGATTTTGAAAATAATGATTTCTTCAGTTCTAAAGAATTGCTAAAGGAATTAGATTTATGAAATCAAAAATAATTTGGTCAAAAAAATCTAAAACGTCATTGATAGAAATCAAAGAATATTTTACAGAAAATGCAAGCCCAAGAATTGCAAATCGTCTAGTAAAAGAAATTATTAATAAAGCTCAATTGCTTTTAGAAACTCCTTTTGCTGGGCAAAAAGATCCGTTTCTTGAATTTAAAAATCAAGATTTTCGATATCTAATTTTCAAAAATTATAAATTAGTTTATCGTGTTGAAAATCAGGATTTAATTAAAATCTATGAAGTTTTTGATTGCCGACAAGATCCTGAAAAGATTGAAAATATTTCAAAATAATTTCAATGAAATTCCTCATCATTATTCCCGCTCATAACGAAGAAGAAAACATTCTTCCGTGTTTAGAATCTCTGAAAAATCAGACGTTTCAGGATTTTAAATGCGTCATTGTAAACGATGGTTCTACCGATAAAACCCAAGAAATTGTAGAACGTTTTATCCAAATACCAAATACCAAATACCAAATACTTCATTTAAAAAAATCGGAACATCAGCCCGGCGCAAAAGTGGTAAGAACTTTTAATAAAGGTTTAGAAACCGAAAATTTAGAAAATTTTGATGTGGTTTGTAAGTTTGATGCAGATATTATTTTTCCTGAAAATTATTTAGAAAAAATCAACGAAGTTTACGAGAAAAATCCAAAAGCAGGAATGGTTTCTGGTTTGGTTTACATTCGTTCTTCTGTCATTCCGAGGAACGAGGAATCTCATTCTGATTTTTTGAACAATAATAAAGAATGGCAATTCGAAAACCTTTCTTCCAAAAATCACGTTCGTGGCCCGATAAAATCTTACCGAAAAGAATTATTTCTGAAAATGAATGGTTTGAGAGCGGTTCTCGGTTGGGATAATATAGACGTGATGCTTTGCAAAATGCACGGTTTTGAAACAGTGACGATTAAAGAACTTTGGGTGAAACATCTTCGCCCAACTGCTTACAAATACAAATCTCAAAAAGCAGAAAAATTAGGAGAATATTTCTACAATATTGGGTTAGATTTTCCTTTGGCTGCCATTTCTTCCGCGAAATCTTCTTTTAAAAATAAATCTGTTTCGGAGTTTTTTATTACGATGAAATCTTTTTTGAAACAGAAAAATCCTAGAGTTTTAAGCCAAAAAGAAATTGTGTTTATCAGAAATTTACGTTGGAATGAAATGTTTAAAAAAATCACGTAGGGACAAGTCGTGACTTATCCAAAATTCTGAAAGAATTTTAATGGAAATTGTCCAAAATTTCGAAGAAATTTTAAATAAAAAGATATATGCAAGGAAGAAAACGAAATAGAAAATTAGATTTTGATTATTCGTCAGAAGCTATTTATTTTGTTACGATTTGCACACAAAATAGAGTTCATTATTTCGGGAAAGTTGAAAGCGATAAAATGAATTTGAGTAATTTTGGAAAAGTAGCTTATGAAAAATGCATTTGGTTAGAAAATCAATATCCTTATGTAGAAATTCATAATTTTATTATCATGCCCAATCATATTCATATACTTTTTGAAATAAATAAAATTAATAAAGAGGTAAAAAGAAAATCTATTTCATCTTTAATAGGAGCCTATAAAACTTTGGTTTCTAAAGAAATTCATTTGTTAGGCAATATTGATTTTTCTTGGCAAAGGTCATTTCACGATCATATTGTAAGGACAGAAAATAGGTATGAAAATATTTACAATTACATCACAAATAATCCTGAAAATTGGAAAAAAGATAAATTTTATGAGAATAATTAATCTTACTGAAAACCTACGGTTTTCGGACAAGTCACGACTTGTCCCTACGATAATAATGGTGTTTTTTTGTCTTTTATTTTCCGCACAAAAAAAAGCAGATTTAATTGTTTACAATGCTAAAATTTATACGGTAAATCAAAACTTTGATATTGCTGAAGTCATGGCGATTTCCAAAGGGAAAATTGTAGCAATTGGCGGAAAAGAAATTCTAAAAAATTATACCGCTACTCAAAAAATTGATGCTCAACAAAAGCCAATTTATCCTGGTTTTATAGATGCGCATTGCCATTTTACAGGCTATGCAACAGACCGTTGGAAAAGTGATTTGGTTGGCACTAAATCTTGGGAAGAAATTGTAGAAAAAATCAAAAAATACAGTGAAACAGCTCCTAAATTTTGGTTGTACGGAAGAGGTTGGGATCAAAATGATTGGGCGGTAAAAGAATATCCAACCAAAGAAAAACTAGATGAATTGTTTCCTAATCGTCCGGTTTATTTAAAAAGAGTTGATGGTCACGCTGCAATCGCTAATCAAAAAGCCTTGGATTTGGCTAAAATTACAACCGAAACTAAAATTTTGGGTGGAGATATTGAACAGAAAAACGGAAAATTAACCGGAATTTTAGTTGATAATGCGATGGATTTGGTAGAAAAAGTGATTCCAGAGATTGAAGATGATTTGGCCATCAAATATTTCGGGGAGTTGCAAAAAGAATGCTTTGCTTTCGGTTTAACTTCGCTTCATGATTGCGGAATTTCTGAGCATACTTTGTCGCTTTTAGAAAAATCTCAGAAGCAAAAAGTTTTGAAAATGAATGTTTTTGCTCTTTTAAGTGACAATCCTGATTATTACGAAAAATGGACTAAAAAAGGTCGATACACGAACGGAAAAATCACAGTTGGCGGTTTTAAAGTTTATGCAGATGGAGCTTTGGGAAGTAGAGGTGCTTGTTTACTAAGCGATTATCACGATAAACCGAAATGGAGAGGTTTTCTATTGAGCGAAAAATCTCATTTTGAAAATTTAGCTAAAAAATTGGTTAAGAGTGACTTGCAAATGTGTACTCACGCAATTGGTGATTCTGCCAACCGAGAAATTTTAAAAATTTATGCAGATGTTCTGAAAGGTAAAAACGATAAAAGATGGAGAATAGAACATGCACAAATTGTAAATCCTGCTGATTTTCAATATTTTGGAAAATATAATATTGTTCCATCTGTTCAGCCAACTCACGCTACTTCTGATATGTATTGGGCGGAAGAAAGATTGGGAAGTGAACGCATCAAAACAGCGTATGCTTATCAAGATTTGTTGAAACAAAACGGTTGGGTTGCATTGGGAACCGATTTTCCTGTGGAAGATATCAATCCGTTTAAAACGTTTTTGGCGTCGGTTGCCAGAAAAGATGCGCAGAATTATCCAGAAAATGGTTTCCAAAAGGAGAATGCTCTAACCAGAGAACAAACATTGCGTGGAATGACGATTTGGGCGGCGAAATCAGTGTTTCAAGAGAAAGAAAGAGGAAGTTTAGAAGTGGGAAAAAATGCAGATTTTATTATTTTGAACCAAGATTTAATGAAAATTGATGAAAAGGATATTTTGAAAACGAAAGTTTTGGAAACTTGGGTTGATGGAACGAAAACCTATTATAATCAAAAGTATTTCGACGATTTAGCCAAGAAATTGTCTGGCAGAGCTGTAAGTTTAGATATTATTGAAGCTAAAGCGAAATAAATAAATTCCTGAATTGAAAAAAATCGCATACATAGAACTCGATACTCACGCAGAAATTGCGCTGAATTTTATGGAATTAATGAATGATTCCAAAGTATTTTCTGTGGATTATTATTTCAGCGAAAAGATTCTGAGATTCTTCGGTTACACTCAGAATGATAAATTGCCTGAAAATATCAAAAAAGCAACTCCAGAAAATCTTATCCAACAACTATCAACCGACAACTATCAACTCATTATCATCGGAACAGTTCATCGCTATTTCAATGTTTTTGAGAAAATTGCAGAGAAATTCAATACTTCGATTATTTGTCATAATTTGAATTTTGTAAAGGCTTCAAATTTTAATTTGTTGATTTCTATTTTTAAAGAAGATTTTAAATATCGTTTGAAATTATTGTTGAAAGAAGGTTTGTTGAGGAAATCGTATGTTTACAAAAAAGCAAAAAACCTTTTGGTTTTAGACGAAAATTTAGCAAAGGAAAATTATAACAATTTACCCATTTTTTACACTAAATTTTTCGATAAACCAGACAACGAAACGTTCACTATTGTAATTCCAGGGGCGGTTTCGCAGAAAAGGAGAGATTATGATAAAGTAATTAAAGAATTAAAGAATTTAGAATTAAATTTTGATAATTACGAGTTCCGTAGGAACGAAACGTTTGTAGAAAATAATCTGCAAGAAAAAGGAAGTTCCGTAGGAACGACACAAAATCTAGAAATTATTTTTCTCGGAAAAGCGCAAGGAAATGAATTAGAAATACTTCAAAATTTTGAACAGAATAAACCAGAAAACATTTCCATCAAATATTTCACAGAAAAAGTGCCTCAAAATATTTTCAATGATTATATGCAAAAAGCCAACATTTTGTGGTGTCCTATTCAACAAGAAACAGAGTTTTTCAGTCAAAAAGAAATCTATGGAATAACCAAAATGAGCGGAAATATTGGCGATGCTATCAAATTCGGAAAATTAGCCATTTTTCCAGAAAATTATCCTTCAAAATATGCTTTTATAATTTCTGAAAAAGTAAGTTTGGAAGATGCTTTATTTGTGAAGAAAGAAATAGATTTTTCAGATTTCAACAAAGAAAAAGTCTTAAAACAATTAGAAAAAACTATTTTTGCACTGTTGTAAACAATCAAAATCTATCATCCAATCAATGAGCTTTTATCATTTTTTAACGGAAACTTCACAATATATCATTCCACAGATTTATAAGCAACGGTTTTTTAAAAAACAAGTTCGACTTTCTAGAGAAAATATTTTCGAAAGAAAAGTAGAACCAGAATTGCTTTGGTTAACAGAATTTCTACCGAAAGATGCTGTTTTTATGGATGTTGGTGCTAATGTTGGGCATTTTTTGTATCAATTAGAATATCATCTTTTTCCTCAAAATATTTATGCTTTTGAACCAAACAAATCTTTGAATAGAAAATTGAAAAGATTGTTCCCAAAAGTGAATCTTTTTTCAGTGGCTTTGTCGGATGAAAACACTGTTGCAGAATTTAAAATCCCAGTTTTAAAAGGCGAAAAAGTAAATTCTAGAGGAACATTACAAGTGGATTTTCACGAAGAAAATGAAGAAAAATTTGTGATTGAAAAAGTAAAAGTGGTAAAATTAGATGATTTTGAACCTTTGAAAAATTTGAAAAAACTAGATTTTATCAAAATTGATGTAGAAGGAAACGAGATGAAAACGCTTCGTGGAGCTAAAGAAACCATTTTGAAATTTAAACCTATTTTAATGGTTGAAATGGAACAACGCCATCATCAAGAAACTCTTTGGAGCTTAATTTCGGAAGTAGAAAATTGGGGTTTTACCGCCAATTATTTGGATAGAGAAACCTTTAACTTAAAGAAATTGACAGAAGAATTTATCAATTCTCAAGATGCGGTTTTCGTGAAGGATTATAAAAATTACATCAACAATATTATATTTTTGCCTAATTAAATTATTCATCATTTATCATTCATCAATCATAAAAAATGAGCGTAGTAGCCAGACAAAGTTTTAAATATTCCATCATTGGTTATCTTGGTTTTTTACTGGGAATGGTTTCTGCTGTTTTCATTTTTCCGAGTGATTTAACTTATTATGGCAAGTTGCGCTACATTTTACCAGCAGCGCAAATGTATATGACGGTGGTGGTTTTTGGTCTTTCTTTTTCTAATGTTTATTTTTTCGGGAGATTAAAAGAAGTTAACAAACAGCAGAATTTTCTGTCTTGGTCATTGCTTTTGGTCGCGATTAATTTTGTGGTTTTTACGGGAGGATTTTTTGCTATTTTTTATTTTTTTCCTGATTTAAAAAAGGATTCTCAGTTATGGAATCTCAGAAAAATAATTGTTCCGCTTATTTTGATTTTATCACTTTCTTCGGTTTTTAATAAGTATATTTCTAATTTTAAGAGAATTGTAGTTCCTAATATTTTTGAGAATTTGTTCCCGAAAATTGCTAATTTATTAGCTTTTTCGTTGTTTTTTTACTTAGGATTTCAAGAATATTTTTCCTTTTTGGCATTCTTTTTCATCTTTGTTTTAGCGTTTTTCGGATATATTATTTACACGAATAAATTAGAGAAAATTCACCTAGATTTTAGTACAGATTATCTCAAACAAAATCATTTTTGGAAAGAAGTTTTCAGTTATAGTTTTTACGGATTTTTAGGGAATTTAGGCAGTGTTTTGGCGCTTAATATTTCTAGTTATATGATTGGAGAATCCATCGGAATGGAGGAAAACGGAGTTTACAGTACCATATTTTCTATAGTTCAGTTAATTTCTATTCCGGCCATGGGATTGTATAATATTTCGGCACCCATTATCAGAAAACATATTGCCGAAAAAACCATCAAAGACTTAGATATTTATTACAAAAAAACGTCACTTAGTTTATTTTTTCTAGGTTTGGTCTTGTTTTCTTGCATTGCGGTTGGCTATCCTTACCTCACAGAATTTATGCCAAAAGCAGGTAAATCTTTGCTCGAAGCTCAGCCATTAATTTGGGTCATTGGTTTTGCGTTGCTTTTCGAATTGGCTACAGGTTTTAATGGGCATATCATTTCGATGTCTAAATATTACCGTTTTAATATCTATGTTATGCTATTTTTGGCGGTGCTTACAACGGTTCTTAATTTTTATTTTATTCACAAAACTTCTTTAGGGATTTTAGGGATTTCCATTTCTTACGCCATTTCGCTTACGGCATTTAATTTAGCAAAAATTGCTTTTAATTACTATAAATTCAAGGTTTCTCCGTTCACGATAGAGATGTTATACAGCATTATTTTATCTACTTTAGCTATTTCAGTCGCCATTATTTTGCCAGATTTTAGCAATCATTTTTTTAATTTGGTGTACAAACCAGCCTTGGTTTTGGCTATTTTCTTCTTAGGAAATCATTTTATGAAAATCTATCCGCTAGAAAAATACCTCAATAAAGATTTCTTCAAATCAATTCTTAAATTTTAAGAAATCTCAAATCCCAAATCCCAAATCTCAAATTTTAGGGCAATCTTTTTCTTCCCAAGCTATTGCCAGCGCAAGAAAAAGCCGGGCTATCCATTACAATCTTTTTATAAATTTTCCCAGATTATTGCTTCACAAAAAATTTATAAAAAGGATTTTCATTACTATCCCTATTGCAAAAACATATACCATTTAACCAATTTTACTGATAAAATTCATAAAAAAAACGTAAATTTGCACATACTTAAATATTTATGGAAAGCGTAAAAATTCACGACAAGACTTTCGTTCCTTATCTTAAGCACAACGAGCTGCAAGAGGTTATCAAAGAATTAGCCCTTAAAGTTTACGAAGATTATAAAGACGAAGTTCCTGTTTTTGTAGGAGTTCTAAATGGGGTAATTATGTTTTTTTCAGATTTTCTGAAATATTATCCTGGCAAATGCGAAATTGCATTTTTACAAGTAAGTTCATACACTGGTACACAATCTACTGGTATCGTTTACAAAAAAATGGATTTAACTAAAGATGTAGAAGGCAGACATATTATCCTGATGGAAGATATTGTAGATACAGGAAATACTCTAGAAAGTCTATTCGAATATTTTAAAAATACGCAGCGTCCGAAATCGCTAAAAGTAGCTTCACTTTTAATGAAGCCAGAAGTTTTCAAAAACAGATTCCCGATAGATTACGTAGCAAAAGAAATTCCAAATAAATTTGTATTAGGTTACGGATTAGATTATGATGAGTTGGGAAGAAACCTGCCAGATTTATACCAGTTAGAAGAAGGTAGGATTAATCATTAGTGCTTTCTGCTGACAGCAATCTGCTTTCAGCTTTAGCAGAAAAATAATTATAGAATAAATGCTTTTATTTTTTAATTTAATATTGTTTTTAGCTATTTTAATTACTATATATTTGGTTTTTTTTACAGCTAAATATAAAAATATAATTAATAGTAAATTTTTCAAAAAGCAAAGATTGAATGATAATGAAAGTGTAATATTTAATAAGTGGAAAAACTTATTTTTTGTTCAAATTTTCTTAATTTTTATATGCATTATTTTAAAATTTTTTAAATGATATTAAAATAAAAACTAAAAAGCAATTGTAAAAAGTAGAAGGCAAAAAATGCGCGATTATAAAAAATATGATATTTGGAAACTAAGTCATTTTTTGACTTTAGAGATTTATAAAATCACCGAAGGTTTTCCTAAAGAAGAAGTTTTCGGACTTACATCGCAAATTAGAAGAGCTTCAAGCTCGGTAGGAATAAATATTGTAGAAGGTTGTGGCAGAGGAAGTGATGAGGATTTTAAAAGATTTTTAAGAAATGCTTCTGGTTCTGCATTTGAAGTAGAATATATACTTTTACTTTCAAAAGATTTGAATTATATTTCAGAAGAAAAATTTTTAGAATTAAGTCCAAAAGCTGAAGAATTAAAGATAAAAATCTCTAAATTAATTCTAAAAATTGAAGAAGATATCAATAAAAAGAAAATAGATAAATAGTATTAACCATTAAAAAATTGGTATTGCAAAGCTGAAAGCTGAAAGCAGATTGCCAAATGCTAAAAAATGATAAACATCGTTCTATTCGGGCCTCCAGGAAGCGGGAAAGGGACCCAAGCTCAGAATCTCATCCAAAAATTTAACCTAAAACAAATTTCTACAGGAGATTTATTTCGTTTTAATATGAAAAACGAAACAGAATTGGGTAAATTAGCAAGAACTTATATTGATAAAGGTGAATTGGTTCCAGACCAAGTTACTATTGATATGCTAATCGATGAACTGAAAAAACCAACAGAAACGAACGGTTTTATACTAGATGGTTTCCCTAGAACATCTTTTCAAACGGAAGCATTAGACCAAATCGTAAAAGAACAACTCAATTCTGAAATTTCTGTATGTCTTTCTTTGATAGTAGATGACGAAATATTAGTGAGTAGATTGGTAAAACGTGGCGAAACTTCTGGTAGAGTAGATGATAGCGAAGAAAGCA
>ERZ650302.2309-NODE-2309-length-10244-cov-20.302876_pt1 | contig 10244 bp, 7 predicted proteins | sample MGYA00376238_ERZ650302 | MGnify/ENA primary metagenome ERZ650302 (study PRJEB26733, sample SAMN07839298) | wastewater metagenome | biome: urban; feature: wastewater treatment plant; material: waste water | place: USA: North Carolina | collected 2016-04-28 ... | reverse complement strand
ACACGACGCTCTTCCGATCTATGCTGCTGTGGAATACTGGAATACATTGCATTCAGATGAAGGCGCTTACTTTGACACCGTTGTGGTGCTGCAGGGTGAAGAGATTGAGCCGCAAGTGTCTTGGGGCACCTCTCCTGAGATGGTGATTCAGGTGTCTCAAGCTGTGCCGACTTTAGAACAGGCCAAAGATGACGTGCAGCGCAATGACTGGACGCGCGCTTATCAGTATATGGGCTTAACTGCAGGCCAGGCATTGGCGGATATTCAGTTGGACCGCGTGTTTATCGGTTCCTGCACCAACTCGCGCATTGAAGACATCCGCGCAGCTGCGGAAGTCGTCAAAGGCCGCAAAGTCGCGCCGAGCATTAAGCAGGCGATGGTGGTGCCGGGTTCCGGCTTAGTGAAGCAGCAGGCGGAAGCTGAAGGCTTGGATAAAATTTTGGTGGAAGCCGGTTTTGAATGGCGCGAGCCGGGCTGCTCCATGTGCCTGGCGATGAACGCCGACCGCCTGGAGCCGGGCGAGCGCTGTGCGTCCACCTCCAACCGCAACTTCGAAGGCCGGCAGGGCGCCGGCGGGCGCACCCACCTGGTGAGCCCGGCGATGGCTGCAGCAGCGGCCGTGGCGGGCCATTTCGCCGACGTCCGCGCGCTGGCCTGAGGGTGGCAACGATGCGTAAACTCGCAACCATCGCCGGCCTGTTGTTCGCCATGTCGCTGCTGAGCGCCTGCAACACCGTGCAGGGGCTCGGCAAGGATCTTGAAAAGGGTGGCGAAGCCATCCAGAAGGTAGCCAAGTAAATGAAGCCTTTCCAGAAACTCGACGGCCTCGTGGCGCCCATGGATCGCGCCAACGTGGATACCGACGCGATCATCCCGAAGCAGTTCCTCAAGTCGATCAAGCGTAGTGGCTTCGGCCCCAACCTGTTCGACGAGTGGCGCTACCTCGACAAGGGCGAGCCGGGCGTGCCCGAATCCCAGCGCAAGCCCAACCCCGACTTCGTGCTGAACCAGCCGCGCTACCAGGGCGCCAGCATCCTGCTGGCCCGCAAGAACTTCGGCTGCGGCTCCAGCCGCGAGCACGCGCCCTGGGCGCTGGACCAGTACGGCTTTCGCGCCATCATCGCGCCCAGCTTTGCCGACATCTTCTTCAACAACTGCTTCAAGAACGGCCTCTTGCCCATCGTGCTGCCCGAAACCACCGTGGCGCAGCTGTTTGACGAAGTGGCCGCCTTCCCCGGCTACCAGCTCACCATCGATCTGGAGCGCCAGGTCATCGTGCGCCCACAGGGTGAAGAGATCCCGTTCGAGGTGCAGGCTTTCCGCAAATACTGCCTGCTCAACGGCTTTGACGACATCGGCCTGACCCTGCGCCAGTCTGACAAGATCCGCGCCTTTGAAGCCCAGCGCCTGGCTACCAAGCCCTGGCTTGCGCACTCGATGGTTTCCTGATCAGACATTAAGCAAAAATGGCCTCCAGCGCTTATCTGATAAGCGCTGGCAGCTATCAAAAGTAAAGCACCAAACAATGAAAATCGCAGTTCTGCCGGGTGACGGCATCGGTACCGAAATCGTGGCCGAGGCCGTCAAGGTCTTGAAGGCACTTGACCTGAAGTTTGAAATGGAATCCGCTCTGGTGGGCGGCGCCGCATTCGACGCCCATGGCCACCCCCTGCCCGAAGCCACCCTCAAGCTGGCCAAAGAGGCGGATGCCGTGCTGTTTGGTGCCGTGGGCGACTGGAAATACGACAAGCTCGACCGCCCCCTGCGCCCCGAGCAAGCCATCCTGGGCCTGCGCAAGAACCTGGGCCTGTTCGCCAACTTCCGCCCCGCCATCTGCTACGAGCAGCTCGTCGGCGCTTCGAGCCTCAAGCCCGAACTGATCGCAGGCCTCGATATCCTCATCATCCGCGAACTGACGGGCGACATCTACTTCGGCCAACCGCGCGGCCGCCGCACTGCCGTGGACGGGCACTTCCCCGGTGCTGAGGAAGCCTTCGACACCATGCGCTACTCCAAGCCCGAAATCGAGCGCATCGCCCACGTCGCCTTCCAGGCCGCCCGCAAGCGGAGCAAGAAGGTCACCAGCGTGGACAAGGCCAACGTGCTCGAAACCTTCCAGTTCTGGAAGGACGTGGTGACTGAAGTGGGCCAGCAGTACCCCGATGTGGAACTGCAGCACATGTACGTGGACAACGCCGCCATGCAACTGGTCAAGGCCCCCAAGGCATTTGACGTGGTCGTGACCGGCAACATGTTTGGCGACATCTTGAGCGACGAGGCCTCAATGCTCACCGGCTCCATCGGCATGCTGCCCTCGGCCAGCCTGAACAGCAGCAACCAGGGCCTGTACGAACCCAGCCACGGCAGCGCCCCCGACATCGCCGGCAAAGGCGTGGCCAACCCGCTGGCCACCATCTTGAGCGCCGCGATGATGCTGCGCTTCAGCCTGAACCAGGAAGCCGCCGCCCAGCGCATCGAAGCCGCCGTGCAAAAGGTGCTGGCCCAAGGCCTGCGCACGCCCGACATCTACAGCGAAGGCACCACCAAGGTGGGCACGGCGCAGATGGGCGATGCGGTGGTGAAGGCGCTGGGCTGAAACGACTGCCCCCATGAAATAAGCGGCCTTTCTGGGCCGCTTTTTTTATCTCGAAGGGCAACACCTTCTCCACACCTACGTTCGATCGTAGCCTTCCCGTATAGTGGTGCCCTATGCAGGTCATCACTCTTACGCTGGAGCGGGTGTTCGACATCCAGCGGCGCGAAGCCACGCGATTCATTCCACGGCACACGCATTTTTCATTCGAGTCAGAGGGACGGCCTCATTACGCAGTTCAGGCCCCCGGATGGCCTTCAATTGAGGTCGGCCATACATTGACCGTCTTGCTTGACACTCCTGATAACTGGCAAACACTTGTTGGGTGGAAAAACATCACTACAAATGAGCTGGCATTTCCTGATGAACAACATGTGGCGTTTTCCTCAGGGGCAGCTGGCATCTGCGCGGTAACGGGCTGGCTACTGACCCATGATGCGCCCCGCCCATCTGTACTTTGGATCTTCACCTCCATATTCACTCTTTGCAGCGCGGCAGGCATAGCACGCGTGCTCCAGCTCAAGAAAAAAAAGGCATGCCTACTGAACGCCTGCGAAGCACCTAACAAGACGACTCAACACGCAGCCTAGTCTTGCAAGGACGCGCCTCCCAAGCGTCAATATTTCTGGAGTTTCACGGGTATCCGCTACAATGCGAGCCATGTTTGCCGCCCGTCTGTTCACCCTGAACACCGCTACTGCCGCCCTGGCAGACGTGGCTGTGCGCGCAATCACCACCAAAACCACGACCATTATTAAGGGCTGATCCAGCTCCGGTACCGTCGTGCGCCCTCCCTGGCCAGACGAGCCGGGGCAAACAGTCTGGTCTGGCACTGTTTCTTAATCTGAAAGGGCGTTGAAATGAGCAAGTTGGTAGGTTTGGTCGGCTGGCGCGGCATGGTCGGCTCGGTGTTGATGGACCGCATGATCGAAGAAAAAGACTTCGACTTGATCGAGCCATTGTTCTTCTCCACATCCAACGCAGGCGGCAAGGCCCCCGCACAAGCCAAGAACGAAACCACCCTGCAAGACGCGTACAACATCGACGCCTTGAAGCGCTGCGACATCATCATCACGGCTCAAGGCGGCGACTACACCACGCAAGTCTTCCCCAAGCTGCGCGCAGCGGGCTGGAACGGCCACTGGATCGACGCTGCATCGACCCTGCGCATGGAAAAGGACGCCGTCATCATCCTCGACCCCGTCAACATGCCCGTCATCAAGAACGCGCTGGCCAACGGTGGCAAGAACTGGGTGGGCGGCAACTGCACCGTGAGCTGCATGCTGATGGGCGTGGGCGCACTCTACAAGGCGGGGCTGGTTGAGTGGATGAGCACCCAGACCTACCAGGCAGCCTCGGGCGGCGGCGCGCAGCACATGCGCGAACTGCTCACGCAATACGGCACGCTGAATGCCGAAGTGAAGTCTCTGCTCGATGACCCCAAGAGCGCCATTCTGGAGATCGACCGCAAGGTGATCGCCAAGCAGCGCAGCCTGTCTGCCGCTGAAACCGCCAACTTTGGCGTGCCCCTGGGCGGTTCGCTGATCCCCTGGATCGACAAGGACCTGGGCAATGGCCAGTCCAAAGAAGAGTGGAAGGGCATGGCCGAGACCAACAAGATCCTGGGACTGGGCGAGGGCTTCAGCTCTGCCGCCATCCCGGTCGACGGCTTCTGCGTGCGCGTAGGCGCCATGCGCTGCCACAGCCAGGCGCTGACCTTCAAGCTCAAGAAGGATGTGCCTGTGGCCGACCTCGAGGCCATGATCGCCGCCGATAACGAGTGGGTGAAGGTGGTGCCCAACACCCGCGAGGCCACTATCAAGGATCTGACCCCCGTGGCCGTGACTGGCACCATGCACATTCCCGTGGGCCGTATCCGCAAGCTGGCGATGGGCCCTGAGTATGTGGGCGCCTTCACCATTGGCGACCAATTGCTGTGGGGCGCTGCGGAACCCCTGCGCCGCATGCTGCGGATTTTGTTGTCCGCCTGATTTCAAAGGCCTGCACCCAGCGCGCAAAACCGACGTTTTGCGCGCTTTTTTCATTCTCGAGCGCAGAAACAACCAGTTACGCCACGTTGTCGAATGGCAACAGGTTTACGCCTCAAATGAGAGCCCATGGTTGCCCACCAAAGCTTCGACGCCACCTCAGCTTGTCACTGCAAAACATTGCTGCTATGGTGCTTTTTACATATTTTCACGCTCCGGGGCGGGAACAGCACATGAGAAAAACAACACCGCTCGACCGAGCCGCACCACCTAATCAGTTGATGGCAAACATGCATCGTTGGAAATTTTCAGCTTTGGCGGCTGCTGCCGTGCTTTGCGTCGGCCTGCACGCAGGCGAGGCGTCTGCTTTGGCCCTGGGGCGAATCACGGTGCAATCAGCGCTGGGTGAGCCTTTACGCGCCGAGATCGACGTACCTCAAATCACTGCGGCGGAAGCTGAGACCCTGCGTGCCACAGCGGCGTCGCCCGAGGTGTTCCGATCCCAAGGCATGGAGTTCAATCCGCTGATGAACGCCTTGCAGATCCAGCTGCAACGCCGTGCGGATGGCAGCGCCGTGCTGCGGGTAACCAGCGACCGCCCAGTCAACGATCCGTTTCTCGATCTGGTCCTGGACACCACCTGGGGCACAGGCAAGATTGTTCGCAGCTACACCCTGCTGCTTGACCCACCGGCATTGCGCAGTGCCGCACCTACAGCCACAGCAGCGCCCCAGATCACTGCGCCAGCCGTGGCACAGCAACGCCCCGCCCCTGCGCGTGTAGCGACTCCAGCCGCACCCGCCGTGCGTGCACCTGCAGCATCGCGCCCCGCCCCCGCCGACGGCGTGACCGTCAAGCCTGGCGACACGGCCGGTCGCATTGCGAATGCCCACCGCCCTGCAGATGTTTCTCTGGACCAGATGCTCGTGGCCCTGATGCGCGCCAACCCCGACGCATTCATCCAGGGTAACGTGAACCGCGTACGCGCCGGCTCTGTGCTGCAGATTCCGGATGAAGCCACCGCCAAGTCGGTGTCCAACACCGAGGCTCGCCAAATCCTGGCAGCCCAAAGCCGCGACTTCAACACCTTCCGCCGCAAGTTGGCTGATGCCGCACCGAGCGCAACAGTGGCCTCGGCCGAGCGCTCGGCCAGTGGCAAGGTGCAGGCCCAGGTGGAAGACCGCAAGCCCGCAACAGCTGCCCCAGACAAGCTGACCCTCTCGAAGGGTTCTCTCAAGGGCCAAAAGGCTGCTGAAGACCAGTTGGCGAAAGACAAGCAAGCCAGCGAGGCCAACGCCCGTATGGCTGAGCTGTCAAAGAACATCAGCGACCTGAACAAGGTCGGCGCAGCCTCTGCTGCAGGCGCGGCTCCAGCCACCGCCCCAGCGGCCAGTACGCCTGCGGCGATCAAGGCAGAAGTGCCCGGCGTTCCCGCCACCCCGACAGCCCCGCAAGCACCTGCTTCGACACCCGAGGTGCCAGCCGAAGCGGCCAGCACCCCTGCGGATGCTGCGTCCGCTCCTGATACCACTGCGTCTGCACCTGCCGCCGAGGCATCTGCACCTGCAGCGCCCGCACCCAAGGTGGTCGTGCCTCCTCCACCACCCATCGAAGAGCCCAGCTTCCTTGATGGACTGATGGAAGACCCCATGATTCCATTGGCCGGTGGCGGCCTGCTGGCTCTGTTGATCGGTTATGGCGCTTACCGTGTCGTGCAGCGCCGCCGTGGCGCTGGCGGCGTAGACAGCTCCTTCATGGAAAGCCGCATTCAGCCTGACTCGTTCTTCGGCGCCAGCGGTGGTCAACGCATCGACACCGCCAACAGCGAAATGACCACGGGCGGCTCTTCCATGGCCTACTCGCCCAGCCAGCTGGATGCTGGCGGCGATGTGGACCCTGTTGCAGAAGCCGACGTCTACCTGGCCTATGGCCGCGACCTGCAAGCGGAAGAGATTCTGAAAGAGGCGATTCGCCACAACCCCGCACGGGTTTCCGTCCACGTCAAGCTGGGCGAAATTTACGCCAAGCGCCAGGACCGCAAGGCCCTGGAAGCAGTGGCAGGCGACGTGTTCAAGCTCACCCAGGGTGAGGGCCCCGACTGGGCCCGCATCACCGAACTGGGCCGCGGCCTGGATCCGGAAAATGCCCTGTACCAACCCGGTGGACGCCCCGGCGGTGAAGTCGCTCAGCCCGCCCCCGCAGGCGGCTTTGCGAGCACGGTGCCCGCCGCTATGGGTGCCGGTGCGGCTGCTGCACTGCCTTCTGATCTCGACCTGGATCTGGATCTCGACCTGCCAGATGATGCCCTGACGGATGCCCCCGCCGCCGGTGGGTTCGCCGCAGCGGCTGCGGCCTCCGGCCTGGCTCCCGAAATGGAACTGCCTTCGCTGGATGACGAGCCAGAAACGGCCCGCCCCCCTATGGCTGAAGCCGCTCCGACGCTCGACCCACTGGGCGCCGCAGATGATCTGAGCATTGCACCCTCGGGCCTCGCGCCTTTGTCGTCTGGCACCCCAGACAACAACACGCTGGAATTCGATCTGGGAGATCTCTCGCTCGACCTGACAGCGCCTTCCACCCTCAGCACGCTCACGCCGAGTACACCATCGGTCAGCGAAGAAATCACCACGGCATCTGCACCAATGGGTGACGATGACGATGATGGCGAGGCTGCTGCTCATGACGATCCTCTGGCGACCAAACTGGCGCTGGCGGAAGAGTTCAACGCGATCGGCGACACCGATGGTGCCCGCACCCTGATCGAGGAAGTGGTGGCAGAGGCGACAGGCGCACTCAAAACCCGCGCCCAGCGCTTGCTGGCTGATCTGGGCTGATGCCGCCAGAGCTGACACCCGAGAGCCCGACCAACGCCTCCCCCTCCAACGCCACCGTGAGGATGGCGTTGGGCGTCAGCTACAACGGGCAAGGCTACAACGGCTGGCAAAGCCAGTTATCTGGCAACACTGTTCAAGACAAGCTCGAAGCGGCCCTGGGCCGCTTTGCTACGCATGCAGTGAGCACCCTGTGTGCGGGCCGCACCGACAGTGGGGTGCATGGGCTGATGCAGGTCGTGCACTTCGACACCCCCCTGCGCCGCCCCAACGCATCGTGGGTTCGGGGCACCAACACCTTTTTGCCACCCGACATTGCGGTGCAATGGGCACAGCAGGTGCCTGACAGCTTCCACGCACGCGCCAGTGCAACGGCCAGGCGCTACGCTTACGTGCTACTGCAGTCACCCGTGCGCCCCAGTGTCGAGTCTGGTCGCGTGGGCTGGGTACACACGCCACTCAACGGCGATGCAATGCGGCAAGCCGCCAGCATCTTGCTCGGTGAACACGATTTCACATCGTTCAGGGCATCTGCCTGCCAGGCCAAGACGCCGGTCAAAACGATCAAACGCATAGAGATCACTGACAGCCGTGCAGTAGCGCCGCACCCCGAACTGGGCTGGAGCCCCTGCTATTGGCGTTTCGAGTTCGAAGCCAACGCCTTTTTGCACCACATGATCCGCAACATCATGGGCTGCCTGATCGCCGTCGGAAGTGGCAAGCAGCCAGTAAGCTGGATGCAGAGCGTGCTCAATGCGCGGTCGCGCGATGCGGCAGCACCCACCTTTTCCCCAGACGGGCTGTATTTTCTGGGCCCGGTCTACGATGCGCAGTGGAAGCTTCCTGAAAGCACCCCTCCCTTTGCCTGGCTGCCATGACCACCCACCACTCTGCTGAAACCGCCTCCACACCCCACCCGCATGGCTTCGCAACGAAACCCCGTGCCATGACCAGCGAGCGCACGCGAATCAAAATCTGCGGCCTGACCCGGGAACAGGATGTGGATGCCGCCGTGGCGGCGGGTGCCGACGCTGTGGGTTTCGTGCTGTATGCACCCAGCCCCCGCGCAGTCACCCCTGAGCGCGCTGCGCAATTGGCACGCAGACTCCCGCCATTCGTCACCCCCGTGCTGCTGTTCGTGAACGAAAGTGCTACCAATATTGCAGCTGCCAGCGCAATGGTGGCGGGCGCTATCGTGCAATTTCATGGTGATGAAACGCCGGCCGATTGCCTGCTGGCCACAGGCCACGGGTTGCGTCCATTTTTGCGGGCAGCACGCATACCCCTAGGCGATGGGGCTGAACGCTTCGACCTCGTAAAATACGCGCAGGATTTTTCACACGCCCAGGCCATCCTGCTCGACGCACATGTTGACGGTTATGGCGGCGGCGGCAAGGCATTCAATTGGTCACTCCTTCCACCAAGCGTCAGCTCTCACCTCGTTTTGTCTGGTGGACTCACGCCTGCAAACGTGACCGATGGCATTTTGCAAGTCCGCCCGCGAGGCCTCTCGCTGGCGGTTGATGTCAGTTCCGGCGTTGAAGCCGATGGCCCCGATGGCAAACCCATCAAGGGCATCAAGGACGCCGAAAAAATCCAACGCTTCGTTGCCGCCGTGCGTGCGGCCGATGCCCAACTTGCAAAGAATCCCCATGAGCTCTTATCAGCAACCTGACGCCTCCGGGCACTTTGGCCCCTACGGTGGCAGCTTCGTCAGCGAAACCCTGACCCACGCCATCCAGGAACTGCGCGAGGCGTACGCCCGCTACCAGAACGACCCAGAGTTTCTGGCGGAATTCCAGTACGAACTCAAGCATTTCGTGGGCCGCCCCTCGCCCATCTACCATGCCGCGCGCACCAGCCGTGAAATGGGCGGCGCGCAGATTTACCTCAAGCGCGAGGACCTGAACCACACCGGCGCGCACAAGATCAACAACGTGATCGGCCAGGCCATGCTGGCCAAGCGCATGGGCAAGCCCCGCGTGATTGCCGAAACCGGTGCAGGCCAGCACGGCGTGGCCTCTGCGCTTGCCAGCGCCCTGCTCGGCCTGAAATGCCGCATCTATATGGGAGCGAAAGACGTTGAGCGTCAGTCTCCGAACGTCTTCCGTATGCGTCTGATGGGAGCGGAAGTGATCCCGGTGCACAGCGGCTCCGCGACGCTGAAGGATGCCTGTAACGAAGCGCTGCGCGACTGGTCTGGCAGCTACGATACCGCGCACTATATGCTCGGTACAGCGGCAGGTCCGCACCCCTTCCCGACTATTGTGCGTGAGTTCCAGCGGATGATCGGTGAAGAAACCAAGGCGCAGATTCTGGAAAAAGAAGGTCGTCTGCCGGACGCCGTTATCGCCTGCGTGGGTGGCGGTTCTAACGCCATCGGTATGTTCGCCGATTTTATTAATGAAACCAGCGTCGGTCTGATTGGCGTAGAGCCAGGCGGTCACGGGATTGAGTCTGGAGAACACGGCGCGCCGTTGAAGCATGGTCGTGTCGGGATTTACTTCGGCATGAAGTCCCCGATGATGCAGACCGAAGAAGGACAGATTGAAGAGTCTTACTCTATTTCCGCCGGGCTCGACTTCCCATCGGTCGGGCCACAGCATGCGTACCTGAACAGCATTGGTCGCGCCGATTATGTTTCAATCACCGATGATGAAGCACTGGAAGCCTTCAAAACGCTGTGCCGTAGCGAAGGGATTATCCCGGCGCTGGAATCCTCCCACGCCCTGGCACACGCGCTGAAAATGATGCGCGAAAACCCGGAAAAAGAGCAGCTGCTGGTGGTTAACCTGTCCGGTCGCGGCGACAAAGACATCTTCACCGTACACG
>ERZ650302.2308-NODE-2308-length-10246-cov-17.849671_pt1 | contig 10246 bp, 10 predicted proteins | sample MGYA00376238_ERZ650302 | MGnify/ENA primary metagenome ERZ650302 (study PRJEB26733, sample SAMN07839298) | wastewater metagenome | biome: urban; feature: wastewater treatment plant; material: waste water | place: USA: North Carolina | collected 2016-04-28 ... | reverse complement strand
TTTACACCTTTTGAAATAGTAATAGCAACTATTACAAATGTTAGTGTGTAATAAATAAGTTGAGTATAAATATTTTCTTTTAAAAGAGTTGAAAAAATCGCTTCGGATTCTTTATAGCTAGTAGGCAATGAAGTAACAGAAATTACTATATAGTTAAAAATCCAAGCAATAACAACTGCATAAAAAGTTAGAATTAACAGACCTGTTAAAAATGTAAATCCACTATATTTCCAATATTTTTTATCCTTAGGTGCTAAAGTTTCAAAGGTTGTAACTGCATTGTGATTTGAATTACTTCCTAATAAAACTTCTCCAATAAATATTGACATACCTATAAAAAATACAGTTGCTAAATAAACTAGTACAAAAACTCCACCTCCATTATCACCTGCAATATAAGGAAATTTCCAAATATTTCCAAGTCCAACAGCACTTCCAGCTGCTGCTAAAATAAATCCAATTCTAGTAAAACGATTTTTATGCATTCTTTTCCTTTATAATTTTTTAATTAAGTTTTTGAGGTTTCCCAAAATAATAGCCCTGAGCATAATCAATACCCATATTTTTTACAACAATAAAAACGGTTTCTGAATGTACAAATTCAGCAATTGTTTTAATATTCATTTTTTTTGCAAAATCTATGATGGTTTCTGTAACCATCTGTGAATTTATATTTTTATCTATATCTTTTATCATTGAAGCATCAATTTTTATATAATCAACTTTTAATTTCATTATATATTCAAAATTTGAATAACCTGTTCCAAAATCATCTATTGAAATCTTTGCTCCAGTTTTTTTTACTTCACTTATAAATTCACTAATCTCTTCATAATTTTCAATACCTTCTGATTCGATGATTTCAAAAACTATTTTCCCACCTAATTGATATTTGTGTAAACTATTTATAATTGTTGAGTGAACATCTTCGTTTAAAACATCTTGAACAGAAAGATTTATGGCAACTTGAGCATCAATATTTTTAAAAATCTCAAAAGTTTTTTCAATAATAATTTTTGTTAGTTTAGGATAGAGTTTATTTTTCTTTGCTAATTCTAAAAAATGTATTGGTGAAATATATTCTGCATTTTCATCAATCAATCTCATTAAAGCTTCATATTTTACAATTTTTGAAGTTTTTGTATCAACAATTGGTTGAAATAGGGGTTCTATTCTATTGTTTTCAATTGCATCTTTTATTTTTTTAGACCATTTGAGATTTTGTGTATATTCATGTTCTATGTTCATAGAAGTTTCATAAATTAGATATTTTTTCCTATTTCTTTTTGCTAGTTTTAAAGCCATATCAGCATTATTTAGTAGTGAAAATGAACCACATGCAATTCCAATAGTTGCATTTACATAAATTTCATTATCATTTATAGTAAAAGTATGATTTTCTATACAATTTGCAAGATGTAATGCTAAAGTTTTTATCTCTTCAACAATTTCAGTTGGTTGATAAAGAGCATATTCATCCGCATGAAGTTTAAACAATATAGCCTCAGGAGAAACATTATTTTTTATAATACTTGCAGTATTTCTTATAATATCATTTCCAATTTTATCTCCATATAAATCATTTATATGTTGGAATTTATCAATATTTATGATCATTAAAACAGCATCTTTTTCAAAAGATAGGGTTTCTATTAATTTTTTTCTGTTTGGAAGAGTTGTCAATTCATCATGGAAGAATTGATATTCAAGGGAATCAAGCATAGTATTAAATACTTTTTGCATTGAATCTATCTCTTTTATTTGATTTTTAACATTTATTCTTTTAGTAACATCTTTATTATTTGAAATATAATTTATATTGGTAATAAAGTTTTTAATAGGTTTGATTAAATGTCTATCAAACTCTATGAATAATCCAATAAAAATTATTATTGAGAATAAAATTGTAAATAATATAAAGAAATTTATAATTGATGAAAGGGAAATTTTTAAATCATCTATTGGATAAATGATATTTATAACACCCAAAACATTGTTTTCTTGAGTTTGTGTATGACATTTTAAGCATTCTTGTTTTGCAATTATTGGATAATAGTATTCTATTGTTGATTCATTAATGATATTTAAAACTTCATTGTTTTGTAAGGCTTTTTGTACGTTATAATCATTCCTTCTGGCTTCTAAATCTTTTTGTATATCTCCAAATTGTTTTACTACTTCTTCACTTCTAAATACATTAACACTCATATTTTTATCAATTTCATTTAGTCTAAAAATGATTTTTTCTAAATCATCCCTTGTCCAACCCTTTTCCATGGCTGAATATAAGGATTGAAATACTAATTGTGTAGTTTTTCTTGCATCAACTTTTGAAAGTTTTTCAATAGCTTCTGATTTCATGTACTGAGTATAAATAAAAGCAATACTAAGAGAAAATGAAAGAGTGATCAGTATAATTTTTAGGATAAGTTTTTTATAGGTTGTTTTTTTCATAATCACTCATTTTATAGAACATAAAAATGATTATATAGAATTCAAGCTTTAAAATAATAGTTATTAAGGGCGAATGATAGCGATAAATAGGTAATAAAGAAAAAATTCTTTATTACTATAATCTTTTTAGTTTGTTATAACCCATTTTAATTAGTTTTAATAGAGGTTTTCTATATGAGCTAAATACATATTTTTTGATTTCATAAGCAATTCTTCCTTTTACAGTTACTAAACCAAAAAGATCACCTGCTGCATATTTTCCACCAAGTGCAATTAAAATACCATCTAATTTTGGATTAGATTTGATTAAACTTTTTCCATCAATCATATTTAGTACGTTTTTCCCTGCATCTGTTCCACTAATTCTTGCAACTGTAACATTTGGAGGCATTATTTCACCTCTTCTGTTTTTAATCTCAGCAATATCACCAATTGCAAAAATATTTTCATATTTATCAGTTTGAAGATATTCATTAACAATGATTTGAGCTCTACCATTTTTTTCAACATCTTCTAATTCTGCTGTAATTGTAGAAGCTTCAATACCTCCTGTAAAAATTACAAATGAGTGATTTACTTTTGTTCCATTAGAGAAGTAACAATATCCATCTTCAACTTTTACAAGTTTTGTGTTTGTAACAATATTAATACCAAGAGCTTTTAGTCTCTCTTGAGATACATTAATAAGTTGTTTTGAAAGACCTGGAAGGATTGTAACTGAACTACTAATTAGAGTAATTTTCAAGTTATCACATGAGAAACTACCCCTTTCAAAAAATTTATTTGAGTAATAAGCCATTTCAGCAGCAATTTCAACTCCAGATAAACCAGCTCCAACAACCACGATTCTTGTATCAGCACATTGTTTTGCTTCATCTTTGATTTTTGTAAATAATTGTTGTTCAAAGCTTTGTTTAAATGTAATTGCTCTGTGAAGTTTTTTAATATCATCAGCATTATTAAGACCAGGAATTGAAGGAGGAAAGAAAGTTCTAGTTCCTGCTGCCATTATTAAATAATCAAACTCTACAATCTCTTCTTCTTCTGTAAATATTTTTTTTGCAGTTTGATCAATTTGTCTAACTTTAAGATTTTTAAACTCTAAATAGTTATGGTTAAATCCCATACATAAAGTAGTTAAATCAATAGTTACCTCTGCAAAGTTAGATTTATTTGCAATTAAATCATAAACTTCAGGTTGTAGATTATGATATGTATGTTTATCTATTAATGTTATTTTTATATTCTTATTCTTAACAAGCTCTCTTAATGCGTATATCCCTGCATATCCACCACCAATTATTACAACTCTTTCCATTAAAGTTTTATCCTTTTACTAATCTAGAATCTTTGATTTTTTTAACTATCTTTGCATTACATTGCAGATATTAATTTTTTATATGCACATTCTATACTAAGCTTTGAAAAATATAGAAATTTTTTGGAAATATTTTTAATTTTAATTCTCAAGTGTATATAAATGATACTATATAAATGATAATAATTATTTTTTGCAAGATATAATTTAAAGTTCAATTTTTGTAGAATATGTGAATTTTAAGATAAATAGGAATAATTATGAAATATGTTGGAGCTCATGTAAGTGCAAGTGGTGGAGTTTATAATGCACCAATAAATGCTATGGCAATAGGCGCTAAAGCTTTTGCTCTTTTTACAAAAAATCAAAGACAATGGAATGCAAAAGAGCTTGAATCAAAAGATATAGATAGATGGTTTAAAGAGCTTGAAAAATCAGGAATTCAGACAAAACATATCTTACCACATGACTCTTATTTGATAAATCTTGGTCATCCAGAAATTGAAGCAAGAGAAAAATCGCTTGATAGTTTTATACATGAAATAAAAAGATGTGAGATATTAAAACTTGATAGATTAAATTTTCATCCAGGTTCTCATCTTAGAAAAATATCAGAAGAAGAGTGTTTAAATAATATTGCTGATTCTATGAATAGAGCAATAGATGCTACAAAAGATGTAAAACTTGTAATTGAAAACACAGCAGGTCAAGGAAGTAACTTAGGTTATAAGTTTGAACATTTAGCTTATATTATTGATAAAATTGAAGATAAAAGTAGGGTTGGAGTTTGTATTGATACTTGTCATATGTTCACAGCTGGTTATGATATAAGAACTAAAGAGGCTTATGATAAAACTTGGAATGAATTTGATTCTATTGTCGGAAGAAAATATCTAATGGGAATGCATATAAATGACTCAAAACCAGATCTTGGTAGTCGTGTTGATAGACATGACTCTTTAGGTGTTGGAAAAATTGGTTGGGATGCGTTTAGATTTATAATGAATGATGAAAGAATGGATGATATTCCACTTGTTTTAGAAACTATAAATGAAGAGATTTGGGCGCAGGAAATTCAAGCACTTTATGATTTAGTAGAAAAATAAATTATAAGGAATGATATATGTATAGAGTATAAAAAACTCTTTAAGGCATATTATGAAAAACAAAATAAAAGTTCCATTTAATCCCGATGACTTTGATACTTCAATCACAGTTAAAGAGTTAACAAAAAAATTTCCTCATCTTTTGGATTTAGATTACAAAAAAGTGAGTTTGGCAAATGAGATAATTCCTTTGAATTATGAAATTTTTTCAAAGGATTATAAGGATTTCTTTTCAAGTAATATTGAAGACTATTTTGACTTTGAAGTTGATGCTGTAATATAAAAGTAAATTTTACTTTTATATTACAGATTTTGAATAAGTTATAGAATCGTGTAAATTATCAAAACTTTTTAAAGTTACACCATCAAAATGAAAGTGCGCTTTTTCTAATTTTTTTAAAATTCTTTCACTTAATCCACAAAAAACCAATTTTTTATTTTTACTTTCAAAATTCTCAACAATAGATTCAAGGGTAATTATTCCTGTCATATCAATCATTGGAACATTTTTCATATTTAAAATTACAATATTTGTATTTTCATTTACATTTAAAAGGGTCTTTAGTGCATTTTGAGCTGCTCCAAAAAACATTGGACCATTAATATCATAAATTGAGATATTTTCTGGAATATCTGGATGAAGATGATTTCCTTTTGGAGCTAATTCAATAGAGTGTAAATCGATGGTTTTTTTGATAAATAAGATTGAAGCAAGTCCCATTCCAATAGCAACCGCCACTTGCATGTCTATTAAAACAGTTAAAATAAAACACGTTAAAAGAACTAAAACATCGTTCCCTGGTGCAACTTTTATGATATTTTTAAAATGTTTAATTTCAGACATATTCCAAGCAACCATCAATAAAAGAGCAGATAAAGAGGCCATTGGTAAAAATGATAAATATGTCGCTAAAAATGAAATCGAAGCTAAAATAAATAAAGAGTGAATAACAGAAGATATTTTTGAAGTTGCTCCTGATTTTACATTTACAACAGTTCTTGCAATTGCAGCAGTTGCAGGAATTCCTCCAAAAAATGGAACTATAATATTTGTAAGTCCTTGTCCTATTAATTCTTTATTTGGATCTGTTTTATGTCCAGTCATTCCATCACTAATAACCGCACATAAAAGTGATTCTAAAGCTCCTAAAATAGCTATTGCAATACTATGTGGAAGAAGTTTATAAAATAAAGCTAAATTTATTTGGTCTATATTTAAATAATTCCAAGGTAGCTCAAATTGTAAAGGAATAGGTGGAATTCCTTGTCCTTCTAAATTACCAATTTTATAATCAAAAGTTGAATATATTGTTGAGATATTTAGTTGAGGGAAATAGATATTTGCAATATAAACAACAACGGTTACAAAACCAAGTGCAATAAGAGCAGATGGAATTTTACTTTTTGTTTTTTGCCAAAAAATTAAAATAAATAAAGTTACAACCCCAACTGTTAATTCAGCTGGTTTGAAAGTGTGAAAACTATTAAAAATCAGAAATATTTTATCTAAATAGTGACCATCAAAATGCTCAATTGTTAATCCAAAAAAATCTTTTATTTGATAAGTGGCAATTACAACAGCAATTCCTGAGGTAAATCCAACGGTTACTGGATAAGGAACGATTTCTATTAAAGTTCCTAGTTTTAAAAATCCAGCAATTACCAAAATAATCCCAGATAACAGCCCACAAATAAGTAATCCAGAAACTCCAAATTCTTGAACAATTGGAATTAAAATTACAATAAAAGCAGCGGTTGGACCAGAAATATTTACTTTACTACTTCCAAAAATAGCAGCAAAAAAACCTGCGATTATTGCCGTATAAAGCCCAAGTTGAGGTGGAACTCCTGTTGCAATTGCTAAAGCCATAGATAAAGGAAGTGCGATTATCCCTACTGTTAAACCAGATAAAATGTTGTTTTTCATTTTTTTCTCATTTTAGATTTTCTCGATGAGTTTATTTTATATTTTGAATTTTTTAATCTTTTTATCATAGAAGATGAAATTTGATACATCTTAAGTATATTATTCCTAAGATTTATATTTTTTTCATTATTTCTTGCTTTCTCATAATAACTTAAAAGTCTTAAATAGTCAAAATCATTTAAAAAAGTGTAAAAAATTGTTGATTTTTCTTCTTCTAATACCCATTCACTTAAAAGTGCTAAAACAATTTGCTCAGGAATCCAAAGCTCACCTTCAACTAATTGTGTTTCAATTTGTTTTACTATTGTATTGTAATAAAAAACTAAGGCTTCATCATTTGGAAGAAGTTTGTGATTTGATTGTTTTAGTTGTTGATAAGCCATAAAAGATTTTAATTCGTAGGCATTTATTATTGTTTTATCTAATTTTGTATTTAGTTCTATTATATTTTTTTCTATTTCTTTATTGAATTCTTCAAAGCCTAAATCTATTTTATATTTTTCATTTTTTATATTTTCTAAAAGTTCTTCAATAACAGTTTTTATATAAATAAGTAAAGCATCGGTTTTTATGTCTCTTAAAAGTTTTATGCAAATTTGTGGAGGATTATTAGCACTCATGTAAATCCTAAGTATTAAAATTGAAGTGATTTTAAATCAATATTACTTAATAATGAATTAAGTTCAAAATATTGAGTAGTGTTTATTTGATGTTTTAATATGAATTAAATTATAATTCAAAAAAAAATTATGGACATAAATGAAAAGTAAAATAAATGATGAATTAAATAGGGTAAAAAGGGAGTTGTATTTAAAAGCTGCTTCTGTTTATTTTGATAAATGTGGTTATAAAAATTTTAAAATCTCACAGTTAGCAAAAGAATTAGAAACTTCTGTGGGTACAATTTATAATCTTTTTATTTCAAAAGAAGATTTATATTTGGAATATTTGATTCTAAAATTACAAAGTTTTTTAGATAAATTAAATGAAAATGAAACAGATAATCCTATGCAAAATCTTGAATTATATCTTGCTTGTAAATATGAAATATTTATTCAAATAGATAATAATAGAGATGAAACCCTAACAAATGATCCATACTTTTTTCATAAATTAGATATTTCAAATCATGCTATAGTAAATGAAATATATGAATTTTTAATAAGACAATTTAAAAGTTTATATCCAAATCAAGATATGGATTATGGGCATATAGTAATACTTTTTAAGAAGTTATCAGATGGATTTATAGAGAGTTATTTATTAAAAAAATATGATACAAAAGATATAGTAGAAAATACAATAAAACTTTTTTTCTATGGGTTAGAAAAAAAGTAATATTACTTATATTTTAGAGTTTATAAATCTCAAAATTTGTATCTTTTATATCTTTTTTGATTATATCTTCCCACTGTTTAACTTTTTTAGCATCTTTTTCTTGAGAGAATAATCCATCTTTATATATGCTAACAAGCATTTTTTGTGCAGCTAACATATTTTTAGAAGCTGCAAATTCTAATAAATCTATTCCTTTATCCACATCAACTTTTGTATTTATTCCTTGTAAATAAAATCTTGATAATTGATAAGCGGCATTTGGGTCAATATCACTTGAATCATTTAGAAGTTTGAAAGCTTTATCTATATCTTTTTCAACTCCATCTCCTTTGTAATATAAAAATGCTAAAGCCAAGTTTGCATAGGCATTTTCATTATCAATTGATTGATTTAAGTATTCAATTGCTTTTTTATAATCTTTTTTCTCAACACTATATGTTCCCATTCTAAGTTGAGCATAAGAGTTTTCATTTACAATTTTTCTGTAACAAAATAGTTTATTATCCATATCTTCTATTTTTTGACAAACATTGGCTTTTTCTAAAGCAATTGCATCTTTATCATCGGAAAATGATAAAAATGAAGGCATAGAAAATTCAGGCATTTTTAAAGAACAAGCTGTAAATAAAAATATTGATAAGCTTGGTAGAATTATTTTTTTTAGCATTTATATTCCATAAATTTTATTTGAGAAACTATTTGTTTTATCTTGGTATAGTTCATTCCAATAATCAGATTTATCTGTATCTCTTTCTACATATTCACCATTTTTGTATAGTTTAGAAAGTTCTTGTTGAGCAGCTTTTACATCATTTGTTGCTGCATAATTTAGAAGTTCAAAGGCATCTTCGATTTTATTTTTATCTAAGTAATAAAAATATAATTTATATGCAGCAATTGGATCAACTTCTTTTGTTTCTTCTAAAAGTTTAATAGCTAAATCATGATTAATTGGAACGCCAAATCCATTTCTATAAATATCAGCTAAAGGTGCATTTGCATAAAAATTACCTTTTTGTTTTGAAATATTTAATCTTTGAAGAGCTTCTTCAAAATTTCCTCTTAATTGAGCATTTAGACCTAATCTTAATTGGGCAAAAGAATTTTTATAAGAAATTAAATCATAACAATCCATTTCTAAATGCTTATTTGTATTTCTACAATCATCAGCGATTACAAGTTCATTTGATGAAGCTTTTAAAAATTCGTTATGACTAGAACAGCCAGTTAATGAAAACAAGCAAAGAGTTGTTAAGGCAAATGAAGAAGAAATTGTCTTAAGCATATTATTCCTTTTTTTAGTTACTTTTAAATTTGCTTAATTCTAGCAAGTTTTTTATTCATAAGTAGTTAAGACATATTGATGTATTATATAGTTCTTAATGGGAGATTAAATGATTTTTATAGGACTTTTTTTATTTATCGCATTTGTGGTGATTGCATTAAATGTTTACAACCACACAAATTTGGCTTATATCGAAGATTATTTACAAAAAAATAAGTGTGAAGAATATGCATATTCAAAAGGCTCATATAAAGCTTTTTGTGATGATTATTTTATTGAAATAAAAAATAGTTTTATTGTAAATCTTGATGAAAACTCAAATATTTTTAAATATAAAGATATAAATAATTTAGAAATAAATCAACTTAATCTAATAATAAATACTCATAAAATAGCTTTTAAAGAAAAAGAAGAGTTAGATAAATATTATAAAAAAATATCAGAAAAAATAAATAAGTAGGACAATAAAACAAGAATGAAAGAAGTAATAAATTTTATAAAAGCAGCTGATGTAGAAAAAACAAACTTTTTTGGACAGTTAAAATGTTCAGCAGAAGAAGCGAAGATTTTACAATATATGTCTAAAGAGTATGTAAATGGTAGGGATACTTTGGGTGTTATTGATGTTTTAGGTGAGTTTTATGATTTAAAAACTTACAAACATTTAGAAAAACTTGATTTAATAAAATCTCTTTTAGAGTTTGGATGGTTAGTTCAAGTATCTTTTGACCAAGTAAAATTAAGTGAAGTTTCGAAGTTAGAGCTTATAAATTCAAGTGTTTCTCTTTCAAGTGCTTATTTAAAAATGTTAGAAAATG
>ERZ650302.2304-NODE-2304-length-10261-cov-26.944640_pt1 | contig 10261 bp, 12 predicted proteins | sample MGYA00376238_ERZ650302 | MGnify/ENA primary metagenome ERZ650302 (study PRJEB26733, sample SAMN07839298) | wastewater metagenome | biome: urban; feature: wastewater treatment plant; material: waste water | place: USA: North Carolina | collected 2016-04-28 ... | reverse complement strand
TATATCTAAAATTATATCAAAGGATAAAAATGGACAATGTAAAAATTTGTGAAACTATCACAAAACTAGATGCAAAGGGAATAAAAAAAGCTTTAATGGAATTTGCTGATTTTGATATTGATGAAAGAAATGAGATATTTAAAATCCAAAGAACGCATTTTCATAGATTAAAAGAATTACATAAAGACTTTAGCAACGAAACATTATCTCAATGTTCACTAGTAACTGCGGTTAGAGAATATATTAAATCAATTCCTCAAGAAAAACGTGAAATACAAAAATTTATGAAAAAATTCACTAAACAAGGAAAAAAAGAGAGAATGATGCTAGAGCGCTGGCCTAGAATTCGAAAAGCTATATTAGAAGATAAGTTAAGTTTTAGAAAATTAGAGATATTTCTAAATGAAAAATATGATATGGGTGTAACTCAATCTTATATAAATAAAATTTGGAACAAAATAGAGGGAGACCTATAAAATGGCAAATAAAATAGTTAAATCAGAAATATTTGAAATAAATATTTCTTCTCTAAATAAAGCTCAAAAAATTATTTATAATAAAGTTAGTAATAAGTATAGATTTTGGGAAACATATGATTTTTTAAAATTTATTTATAAAAATGAAGTTGATTTTTCAGATATTTTTATGAGAGATCTTTTTTATTTTTTGATAAAAGTAAATCAATATACCTCAAAAATCACGTCTGAATGTTACAGTATTTATTCCTCAAAGAATTATGATACGAGTTTAAGTGAAGCAGTCATTCCACTAAATTCTATTGTATGTAAAATACTACAAGCTGTAATAGCAAAAAAATATTCTCTACCTATTTTTTCGCTTGAGAAATTAATATTTGCATCTTTGATTATTTTTTTGAAAAAATCTTCTTACCATTGTAGATTTAGATATCCTTACAGATTAAATAAATGCATTGAAGATAAAATTACAAATGGCTATATAAATGCAATAAATTCAAGAAATAATAGTTTTGAGTTTATTTTTAATTTAATTGAAACTGAGTTAAAAAAGGAGGCTGAAATATTAAATAATAATAACAATAATAAAAGACTACTTCGAGTATTAAACAATAAAAAATTATTATAAATTGCTAATTACAGTAGCTACAAGATTAAATATAATTTTGTAGTTACTGTAGATTTTTAAATATAATTTAAATTTCAAACTGTAGTAAAAAACCTTTATTAGGTTTCTACAATATCTCTTTAGACTCTAATATTAACTTTCTAATTGAATCATACTTTTTAGATTTCTCATAATGTTCTATAAATGGGCCTACCCATTTTGGAACTTGTATATCATGGAATCCCCAATTATTAAGTGTTGAATATGGTACATTGGTTATTTCTGAAAACTCTTTTTGTGTTAGATTAATATCTTTTAATCTTTTACAAAACTCTTCTTTTGTCATAAATTATCCTATTTATTATCTAATATAGTTTTAATTATATCATTAATTTATCTATTTTAGATTATATTTCTTGACATAATATCCTTAATAGAATATAATATATAAAATAATATCTATTTTAGATAATATAAGGAGATAAAATGGAAACAGAAATTGATTGTAAAAAAGAGAAAGAACTATTTTTTTCTTATATGTGGATTTTTGCTGTTGGTGCAATATTCTTACTACTAATATGGTGGTTATACTATGATAATAAATCTGATAAAAAAAAGATTGAAGAAGCTAGAGGATTTTATGAAATAATAGATCAGATTAATAAATTCTCAGATATTGTTTGGTTTAACAGACATAAAAATAGAGAATATCAAATAATGAACGGAGAAATAGAAGTAGTAAGTAGTGATATGTATGATGCATACAATTCAAAGCAAGTTTTAAAAAGTATATGGGATGGAGCATTAAAATCAGCGAAGCAAAAGGAAGCAATTTATGGAGAAGAATTGTATCCAAAAAGTGATTTTGAGTTGGGGATGATAAATGGAAAATTATCAGCATTAAGGTGGGTTCTTTGAGATTAGTGGGATATGCTAGATACTTAAATTATAAATTAAACATTAATTCTTTTTATAGTAAAATCATGCTGGAAATCAGAACTCCACCCGTTCTCACCTTTTATGGTTTGGCAAAACTGATATTACAATAAGTAAAGTCGCCCTATGGCTATATTGACTTTTACTGCTAATGAGAACAAGTAGTCATTTTAAAAGTCAAATATGTCAATAGGAGATATATGAATACTACAAACACACAACAATTACCCTCAATAGAAGAGTTTAAACAACAAGCTAAAGAGCTTAAAAAATCACAAAACATTGATAAACTTGGACATGCTCAAAATGCTCTTGCAAAAGATTATGGTTATAAAGACTATAGGGCTATAAAATCAGTTTTAAAAAGTGATGATATTCAAAACAATGATATGCGACCACAAATTATATCTGCTGTACAATTTGAACAAATGATGAAAGAACAAATCTTTTTAAACAATAATTCAACTATAAATTTTAAGAAAAAGCACTATTTTAAAAATCAAAAAAATATTGTATATGGCATTGCTGTAGATCCAATTTTGCCAGATGATTTTTGGAATACAGCTCATGAGGACAGAGAAAAAATTGAACTTGATGAGTGGTGGGAAAGACCTTTTATCGTAACTCAAGGTTATGACGAAGAGAGCTATGAAGAGTTTTGTGCACGAATGGAATCTAATGTTGATGAAACAGAAGATGAATATAATGAAAGAGTTGCAAAGCAAAAGAAAAGTTGGCACAGCCATTGGCCAAAAGGAATAAGATATGATGTTTATATCTTAGATGGTGGGGCTTGGGATAGACCAACACCTAAAGGAAAAGTTGGTAGTTTGGAAGAGGCTTTGGAGATTGTAAAGGATTTGTTGGGTTAAAAGTATTATTTATCGTGACAGTTTTATCGAAAACATGCTATAATTTAGTAACGATAATAAGGAGAGTATTTTATGATAATAGAACAATTAGAATCTAAAATTAAAGCTTTACCATATGATAAAGTTATTCCTTTTTCTTACATTGATATTGAAAGTATTTCTATTGATACACGTCGTCAATATTTACATAGATTACATGATAGAGGTTTAATTTCAATAGTTGATAGAGGTCATTTTAGAAGAATAAAACATTTCAATGAGTATTTATTTGTATATGGTTCATTGAAGAAAGGGTTTGATAATCATAGACTTTTATCTAAATCAACCAAGAGAATAGGGAAAGCTCAAACAATTAAAAAGTTTGGAATGTTTGAAGATAGTTTTGGAAATTATCCATATTTAATACCGCAACCAATATCTAAAATAGAAGGTGAATTGTATCAAATTAATAGAAAAGAGATACTTGATGAGATTGATGAGTTTGAAGGTGCACCAGATTTTTATCAAAGAGAAAGAATAAAAGTTAAAACGCATAAAGGTGAAAAGATAGCATTTGTTTATATACGAAAAGATGCAGATATTCCAAAAGATCAGAAACCTTTGAAAGTTTGGGAAAATAATTCAGAATATAAAATTCAAAAGTTTAATCATTTTTTAGAAAGATTAAACTAAATGGCAAATCAAACGACAGAAAGATACGAAGCAAATAAACATTGTGAGTTTGATTGTTTTGATTTAACTTTAGAAGATATATATCAGTATGGATGTGAATTCGAGTTTTATATTAACAAATCTTTAGATTTTAAATCAACTATTATAGAGATTAAAGATAAAATATATCAGTTTTCTAATGTAGATATTTTATTGGATTTCGTATCTTTGCCTAGTGATGTGGATAAAAATCAGTGTTTGCAAATTAAACCAGATAATTCTTTAGAAGATAATGGTATAGAAATTTCAATACCGATTACTTCAAAAAATGGAATAAAACACTATGTAAAACATATTTTACAAATAATAGAAGAGTACGGCTATACAAATGCAGATACAGGATTACATTTCCATATTTCAACCATAAAAAACGATGGTGTAAATTTTGATTTTTTTTTATATATGCTCATGTGCCATGATAAAAATCTTCTCTCATCTTGGGTTACAAGAAATGGGTATAGTCATAATGTAATGGATATTTTATCAGGAAATTCCAAAGTGGTTTCTCGCAGTATCAAAAATCAAAAGGGACAGATTTGGAATTTAGAAAAAATTTCATCAAATCATGTTGAAATTAAATCAATGGGTGGTGCTGATTATCACTTGAAAAGAGATCAAATCATTTCAGAGTTTGAGCTATATGCTGAGTGCTTTGATATTATAAATAAGAAACAAAATAATGAATATAGAAATCAACTCATTGAAAATCATAAGAAACTAATTAATAATGTTTCGATAAATCAAAAAGAAGAATTTATAAATGTTGTTTATGAGTTGGGGATTATGGATGAGTAATCTATTTGGGAAATTATAATGCCTTGGACAAATGAACATTTACAGTGGTTACAACTAATAGACACAAAGAAGACTGCCGATGGAAAAGATATTGAAATATATGAACTTAATTATGATTTAGGAAATGATGAAATATTTTCTAAATGGGCAAAGCATTTCCGTAACCATTATTGTTTAGATTCAAAGATTGAAAGATTAATTAGAGGAACCAATCAAACCAAAGCTGAATATTTAAGTAATATTAAATTTCCAGAGTCAAATGCTAATGGAGCTAAAACTAGAGCTGGAGATTTTGGCGAGATATTAGTATCTGACTTTTTAGAATATATTTTAAATTTTTGGGTTCCTAGAACACGTTTTTCAGAAAGGCAGAATAGAAATAATCCAACTCAAGGAGTTGATGTTATTGGATTTAAATCGGATGATTACACTCTCAATAATCGCAATGATGAATTGATAATTTTCGAAGTAAAATGCAAGTTAACTGGAATAAATAAAAGCTATACTAAAGATAGAATGATGACTGCTATTAATGACTCAAAAAAAGACTTTTCTCTTCGTAAAGCTGAAGCGTTAAATGGGATTAAAAATTGGTATTTACTTAGAGACCAAGATGACAATGCTGATGCAATTGAGAGGTTCCAAAATCCTAAAGATAAACCTTTTATTGAGTTATCAGGAGCAACATCAATAATCTTAAATCAAGCATATGATGAAGAAAAGTTAATTGAAATTGATGCTTCAGACCATCCTAATGTTGATAACTTAAAATTAATCTTAATTAAAGGCAATGATTTAATGTCATTAGTTCACAGATTATATGAAAAGGCTGCAAGTGAAGCCTAAAAGAAATTCAAAGACTTTAATGTCTATAACACATTCAAAAGCTAAGATGTTTGAATATAATGTACCTATAGAATATCATTTAAAGTTAGAAGATAACAAACCAGATGAATTATTTAGTTTAACAATTGGAATGTTAGGAGATTTTTGTCAAAATATTATAAATGATACAAACGATCAGATATTAGAAAAACAAGAAGATTTAAAGTTTGTTTCTGATTTTTTTGACACCTATATAAAAACAAAACTGAATGAAGATTTAGACTATTATTTATTGTTAATCGGTTCGGCTACATTTTATTTATCTAATCAACAAGGTAGCTCTAGTGTTTTAATTAAAAAAATACCAATTCATGATCTAGATTTAAATACTGAACATTTAGAAAAACTTTTATTTTGGATTTTGAAGTCAGATTACGAAAACTTAATAGATACAGAATCAAGTATTTACAAAGATGAAATAGAAAATGTTTCCTATCTATTTAAAGTATTTTTTGATACGGGCATACTTGATAATCTATTTGAAATCTTAAATAATTTTAGGCAAAAAGTTTATGATATTGGCTCTTATCGTGAAATACTTTTTATCGATGTTATATATGCTTTAGTTAAGAGTAAATATAAGAATTCTACATGGATTAATTTACCGAAATACACTGATTTAAATGTTGAGAAATGGCAACCAACTATTTTAAAACCAACTTTTATTAAAGAATTTTGGTCTTCTCAGCATTTACTTGGAGAGAATGAAGTTTTTAAAGGTAAATCAGCAGTTATTCAACTTCCCACAAGTGCAGGTAAAACAAAATCTACTGAATTAATTATTAGAAGTGCTTTTTTATCAGAACGTGCAAACATTGCAATTATTGTTGCTCCGTTTAAAGCACTATGTAATGAAATAAAAAATGATTTGTCTTATGCTTTTGAAAATGAAGATATTAAAGTTAATGAATTTACTGATGTACTACAAAAAGACATTAATATAGATGAATTTATTGAAGAAAATGAAAAGAATATTTTCATATCAACCCCTGAAAAACTATATTATTTACTAAAGCAATCACCCGAGTTATCAAATAAAATTGGACTATTAATTTATGATGAAGGTCATCAATTCGATAGTGGTACACGAGGAGTAATTTATGAATTATTAGTTACATCTTTAAAAAAGGTAATTAATATAGACATACAAGTAGTCCTAATTTCTGCCGTAATTTCAAATGCTACAAATATTAATGATTGGTTAAACTCAGGAAATGGCACAGTTGTATCTGGAAATTTCATTAGTACAAACAGAACTATTGCCTTTGCTAGTTGGAAAACATCACTAGGGCAACTGAAGTTTATTAATAAAAATGATATTGATAAAGATTTATATTTTGTCCCTAGAGTTTTATCTCAGCATGAATTAACTTTACTTGGAAGGGAAAGTAAAACACGATTTTTCCCAGAAAAAGATAATAATGGACAAATTGCTACTTATTTAGCTTTCAATTTAATTAACAATGGAAGTGTTGCGGTTTTTGTACCAAGACAAATATCTATAAACACTTTATGTAGTGATATTAATGAAGCATATAGACGAGAACTGACATTAGAAAAACCAACTAGAAGTTCAAATAGTGAAGAAATGATTAAACTACATTATTTATATTGTAAACATTTAGGTGAAGAAAATGAACAAACTAAAGCAGTACAATTAGGTGTAACAACACATCATGGAAATTTACCTGATAGTATAAAATTATCTGTTGAACATGCTTTGCAAAATAGTTATGCTAAAGTTGTTTTTTGTACATCCACATTAGCACAAGGTGTTAATCTTCCCATAAAATATCTAATAGTTACAGGCATATATCAAGGAAAAGAGCAAATAAAAGTTAGAGATTTTCATAATCTTATAGGGAGATCTGGACGTGCAGGAAAATATACAGAAGGAAGTATTATATTTGCAGATATAGATATTTATGATAAAAAAGCGAATAGTGATCAAAATTGGCGTTGGAATAATGCTAGAAAATTATTGGATTCGAATAATTCTGAAAAAATAGAAAGCAATATATTAGATATTTTTTCTTCAATTCAAATAGATGATAATAAATCAATAGCTTTTGATAATGTAGAGCATTTAATGCTTCTTTTAAATAGTAGTATTGAAGAAATATATGAGCAGTTTGATAATGCTGATGTAATATATGAATTTACTAAAAAAAGAAATTTCTTATTGTCAATAGAAAACTTTATAATAGAAAATTTTGATGATGTTACTATTAGTTTAGATCAACTGGTAAGACTAACTTTAGCCTATCATCTTGCTGATGAAACAAAAAAAGAATTACTTATAAAATTATTTATTGAAATTAAGTCAAATATAGAAGTAAAAATACCAGAAGATTATAAAAGAAAAATATATTCAAAAACATTATTTGGTATATATGAGAATAAAGTAATAAATGATTGGTTAGATGAGAACATTATTGAATTAATTAATACAGCTAATCTTGAGCAGTTAGAAGATCGAGTTTGGTATTTTTTAAAATCGAAAATTAGAAATAAAAGTTTTAAAAATTTCAATAAACCACAATATTTAGACAATATCTATAATAACTGGTTAAACAATAAATCATATGCTTTTATCTATGCTGAATTGGCTGATTTAGATATTAAAATGGGAAATACTGCCAGAGCAAGAAAATTAACTGTGGATTATATTTCTGAAATTTGTGAGAAAGCATTGTCCTTTGAAGGTACATTAATTTTATCATCAATCATTTCATTTTTGGACTTATATAACGATAAGTATAACATTAAAAATTTAGTTACAATTCTTACCATATTTCAGAAAAAACTAAAATATGGTTTAAATTCAATAAATGCAATATCCATTTATGAGATGGGATTTATTGATAAATTTATTGCTTTAGAATTATCTCAATTAATGGATAGTGAAGTTGTGAACAATAAAGAAATTAAAGTATTTTTGACGACAAATAGTGAAGAAGTTGAAAATATATTAAGAAAATATCCTTCATATTTCATGAAAATATATAGAAATTTAAAATAGTGTATTTATATGTTAAGGTAGAAAACAAAAGATGAGAAGTATATTTACTTCAAAAAAGTGATAGTTAAATATTTAATGAATGGCATATTAGCCAATTAGCTATCTCTTGCGTATCTTTTTGTTCATTCTTTAAAATCTCAATTTTATTATTATTGATTAAAGCAAAATATTCTGCTTTTCCAAACTCTTCTAATAAATTACTGTTCTCTTCTTCACTTTTAACTGGTATGGCAATCATTTAATCTCCTTTGTTGCACTTTAATCTATATCCAAGATATATAACAATGGGCAAAAGACTTAACCAAGTAAGTAGTATAAAAAGCTCAAGCTATTTGTGGGGGGGACAGTTTAAAATGATACTAGGAATTATAAAAGGATTTTTTTTAAAAATGTCGATAATATAGGCTTTAGATGGCTTTTTATGGTTGCGAAAGTATCATTTTAAACGGTCGGTTACATCCAGTTCAGACCGATTTTTGCAAGCTAAAAAATATATTTAGTCAAAAGACTCATTTTTAATAATAGAAAGGCTTTATTAAAATCAATTCCATAGTATAAGAATTAAATCAAAACTATAAAATCTTTTTTATTTATACACTATTATCATTATAATAGTGTATAATATGAAAAAATTTACGATTTTTAGGAGATTTTTGTGAGAAATGAAACTTTTGCTTTTGAAATAGAGCGATTTTATGGGCATTTTGTAAATGAGTTAAAACTTACGAATAAATCTAAATATACAATCATTTCTTACAACACTACTATAAAAAGTTTTATTGCATTTATTAGAGAGTATGAAAAACCAATTTCATTTGATAATTTAAAGAAAATTGATATTATGAATTTTTTAGAATATAAAAATGAAAAATTAGAAAAACATACAGAATTAGAAATGAGTAGTAAAAAATTATACATTACTCATTTAAAAACATTTTTTACTTTTATAAATGAAAATCTTGATGTTGATATAAAACTATCTACTATATTTAAAATAAATATTAAACTTCAAAAAAGAACTCCAAAAGGAGTTGAAAAAGATGATGTAAAAATATTAGAAAACTATTTAGCAAATTTAAATTTTAATAGTTTTATAAATATTAGATCATCAATGATATTAAAGATTCTTCTATATACAGGGGCTAGAAGAGGTGAATTAGAAGTATTACAAACTAAAGATTTTTATGAAGATGAAGAGTTATATATAATAAATACAATAGGTAAGGGTGATAAAGAAAGAACTTTGTATATACCTAAAATATATATTAAAAAAGAGTTATCTTATTATCTAAACCATGGTATAAAATATGTAGCTTCAACAAAATCTGGTAAAACAATGGATGGTTCACAAATATATAGATTTTTAAATAAAATTTATAAAAAAATTGGTATTAAATACTCAGGTGCTCATATATTAAGACATACTTTTGCAAAATCAATGATAGCAAAAGATGTAAATATTGTAACAGTTAAAGAGTTATTAGGACATGCAAATATTCAAACAACAATGATATATACAAATCCAAATCAAAAAGAGGTTCAAAAAGCTTATTTGAATGCGATAAAATATCTGTAAAAAACTAATAAGCTTAAACCCTTAAAATAAAATATAAATTAGAAAGAAACATAAATGGATCCAAAAAAAAGAATAAATGTAAAAGCAGGACTAAAAGTAAATATAGTTTTAAAAGCTGATCAAAGAACTAATAAATTAACTCAAGGAATAGTAAAAGATATTTTAACAAACTCACCATCTCATCCACATGGAATAAAAGTAAGATTACAAGATGGACAAATAGGGCGAGTGAAAGAGATCTTATAGCTCATCTGTAACATATTCATAAAGTAAATCATCATTTTACATTATTTTTATACCTTGAAAATTGTTCAGAATTTTATCACACAGATGTTCTAGCTCAATAAATACCAAAAACTGTTTCAAAAATATCTCAACTTT
>ERZ650302.2303-NODE-2303-length-10264-cov-12.261338_pt1 | contig 10264 bp, 9 predicted proteins | sample MGYA00376238_ERZ650302 | MGnify/ENA primary metagenome ERZ650302 (study PRJEB26733, sample SAMN07839298) | wastewater metagenome | biome: urban; feature: wastewater treatment plant; material: waste water | place: USA: North Carolina | collected 2016-04-28 ... | reverse complement strand
CGCGCCCGTAGCCGCTGGCCTGCAGCGCCAGCATCTGCAGCCACGGGTCGTTGCGCGCCTGCAGTTGCTCGCGCCCATAGACCAGGCTGGCAGCGGCACCCGCCCACGGGGCCAGTTCCAGCGCCAGCAAGGCGCTGGTGTGCCCCGCCACAGAAGCACCACCGTGCGCATCGCCCGCCAGCGCCGTCGGCTGCAAGACCAACGCAAACAAGCCGCCCGCCAACGCCTGGGGCCGCCCGGCAAAGGCGGCCTGCAGCGCGCTGGCTGAGCCCGGTGGCGCTGCGGCAGGCGCGGAAGGCTGCGCCTGCAACCACGCCGCCGGCACACGCAGCGTGGCCGTGAAGGCGCGCTCGCCCTGCTCGGTGAGCACATGGCCCTGGCCCACCAGCCAGGTTTGCAGCGGGGGCACATCGGCATCGGCGGGCACACCGCCGCCCGGTGCCGGCCCCCAGGGCTGCGCCACCACCACGCGCGGCGGCGCCGCAGGGGCCAGCTGCTGCACCAGCGCCTGCAGCAGCCCCCGCATGGCGGGCGACACGCCCTGCGCAGGCCATGCAGCGCCTTGCACCGCTTCAGCGCCGCCCGCAGCTGCGGCCGCCAACGTGGCAGCAGCCGCAGGGGGCAAGCTCGCGGCCCGGGGCGCGGGCGATGCCGCATTGCCCTGCGCGACCCCACCCTGTCCTTGCGCCTGCAGCGCCTGGCTGGCGCGGGGCGACAAACTCACCCGGTCGGACTGCACCGGGTCGCTCACCCCCTCGGGCAGCGGCGGTGGGGCCAACGGGGTATCGGGCGAAGGTGCACTGGGGATGGGCCCTGCAGCCGCCGAACCCCCTTTGTCTGCGCCCAGCAGCATGTTTTGCCGCTGCAAAGCAGCTTCGGCCAACACCTGGGCGGCGGCGGGCAAAGGGCTGCGAGGGGGATCCATCTGGATGGACATAGCGGCAAGGCGGTGTGGCTGAACGGTGGGGCGCAAGGCCAAGCCTGGCCCAGTGCAGCGGAGATGCCAGATTCTGTTCCCATTCAACCCGCATGAAAAGCCGCCGCCCAATTACTATCAAAACAATAGCTGTCAGCGCTTTCAAATAAAGCGCTAGAGGCACTTTTTATTCATCATTTTTCGGGTTTGGCAGACAATCGGACCATGCCCCACGCTGCGCCACCCACACCGCTGCCCCGCCATCACCCCAACCCCCACCGTGGCGTGGCCCCCGCGCTGCTCGCCGCCGTGCTGGGCTACCTGCTGCTCAGCGCCTGGGTGTATGCCCCGGCGTGGGAGCGCGCCTTTCGCTCGGACGCATCGCCCGTGGCATGGCTGTCGAGCGCGCTGCTGCTCACCCTCAGCATCACCGCCCTGCGGCTGCTGGGCGAACGCGCCCTGCCCCGCCTGCTGGGTGCCTGGCTGGCGGTGGCGTTTTTAGCGCTGGCGCTGGACGAGCAATTCATGCTGCACGAGCTGTGGAAGTTTCGCTGCCACGAATGGACCACCGCCTGCCAGCACAGCGCCGTGCGCGAGGCCCCCATTCTGGCCGTGGCCGTAGTCGGCCTGCTCACCCTGGCCTGGCTGCACCGCGCCCTGCTACACCCTGGCAGCCGCGCCCTGCTGTGGGCTGGTCTGGCCGTGGGCTGGCTGGCCATCGGCGTAGACCAGTGGCCAGAAGTGCAACCGCACCTGCCCTGGCTGCCCGAGCTGCCGCCGCTGCTGGCCACGCTGGAAGAAGGGCTGGAAGTGGTGGCCGAGGCCCTGGTGCTGGCAGCGCTGCTGCGGCAGCCGGGCCGCACAGACTGACGCACCCGCTCAACGACACGCCCCCGTTTCAGCGCACACCAGAGGTATCCCATGCCACGCATTCCCCGCACCCTGGCCTTGGCCATCGCATTGGCCGCAGCGGCCACTGGCGCATACGCCCAATCCCCCGCCTTTGCCCGCCCCGAGGCCGCGATCGCCGCCCTGTTTCCGCAGCAAACTTTTGTGGAATGGACCTCCACTACCGGCGACTGGAACGGTGACGGCGTGCCAGACCTCGCCCTGGTCCTCAACGAAGTCAACGGCCCCTCGGACCGGCCCATGGAAATCCGCCTCGTGGTGCTGGCGGGCACACCGGGCGGCCAGTACACGCCCCTGTCCGCCTCTGCCAGCTACTGCCGTGCCCAGAAGTTCTTCCACCTGGAGGCCAAGGGCGCATCGCTGTTTGTCACGGCGGTAGACAAGGCGGAAGGCGACGCCCTGGGCACCACCACCCTGCAATTCCGCTTCAACCCGCGGCGCGGCGACTTTGAGTTGATCGGCAAGGAGAGCGTCTGGACCTCAGGCAAGGACGGTGGCCGCAGCAGCGTCAATTACCTGAGCGGCAAGTTCATCACTTCGAAACGGGTCAAAGGACGGCTCAAGGCCAGCCAGGAAAAGCGCTTTGTAGTGCCTGCGCTGGCGGTGTTGAAGGGGTTTGACTGTGGTGTGTATGAGGATGGGACGCCTTGAGGGAGGCGGCTTTGCCGGATTGCACCGATTGAAACTACGACACACTTTGCGGATGCGCGCAAAGACTCTGACCAGCTTGCTCGCAATCAGTTTTACACCCTTAGGCTCCACAAATGACATCACGCACTCTCGTACTCAATGCCATTCAATCGTTCTTGGACGGAACCAGGCCTACGGCTTTCAGAGACTCGAAGTTCTGGTTCGTATTAGGGCCGAATGGAGAGATGCTGCCGGCTAAAGCGATCTGGTCCTTGGTCACAGGCATAAGGGGAGCAGACTTCAACACCAAAGATGCAGTGAACGGGTTGTCATCCCTAGAATTTTCTGTAATCGATATACGGCACAGTCGCCCAGCAACCTCTTTGGATGACGCAGTGGTTTCATCTTTGAAACTGCCCGCATCCGAACGGCAAAATCGGCTGGCGAATGCCCCGAAAACTCCAGCCAAGGTGCTCGTCGTCAGCGAGCAGTTCGTCAGAAATCCAGATGTTGTCGCAGAAGTCTTGCTGAGGGCGGGCAAGCACTGTGAACGTTGTGGCAGTCTCGCCCCCTTCAGCCGACGTAGAGACGGCTCTCCGTATTTGGAGGTGCATCACAAACGGCCGTTGAGCAAGGGCGGAGACGACACCGTCGAAAACGCAGTCGCGTTGTGCCCCAACTGCCATCGTTTCGAGCACCACGGATAGGTCGAGTCCGACCGACCGCCGCCGCGTGAGGTCTCCCCTCACGTGCACTCCTGATCCACCCAATACCCCGCCCGAAACCACTGGCCGTTGATGTTCACGTACCAGCGCCAGTCAAAAATCGGCTCAAAGCTCATGCCCCCGGGCGAAGGGGTGTCGATGCGCAGGATGTCCACCACGCCGTCGCGGTCCACGTCGATTTCATGCACCAGCACGGCGGTGTTCTTGCGCTGGGGCTTGTCCCGGATGGGTGGGTCGGCTGGCTGCATCCAGCTCGTGGCGTAGCGCCGGGTCTTCACCTTCACCGCGTCCGGCGCAAGCGTTGCGGGCAGCACCAGGCGGGTCAGTACCTGGGCGCTGTCGGACAGCTTGGCATAGCCGCGCACGGGCTGGGCTTCTTCACCAGGGTCGTTGAACCCCCGGCCGGGGTAGTGGCCGCCGCAGTAGTGGTCTTCGTTGCTGATGTCCCAATAGCGCTGTCGCACGCTATGGGCACCTACTAAGCCCTGGTGGGTGATGGCATAAATGGTCAGCGCGGGTGCGAAGGCCTGGTCGGCAGTGCCCACGTCCCAGAAGCCGGTGATGTACTCGATTTCGGGACCACTGTGGCGATTGAACCGCCCCACAGGCACGCCGGTGGGGACGACGCTGATGCGGGTGCCCGCCACGGCGGCCAGACCGTCGGCATCGGTCTCGTGCAGCAAGGCCACGCTGGTGTGGGAGCGAAAGTACGAAGGGGCGATGGCTGGCAGCGTGGGCGGGGCGGCCAGGGGTGCCACGGCAGGGATGTGGTCCACGGCATGGGTGGCCAGCTTCAGGTCGTCCAGCGGGTTGACCGGGCGGCCCCGGTCGATTTCCTGCTCGGGCCGCAGCACCACGCCAGCGCGCATGAGCTTTTTGGCGGCGTCCCACTCAGCCCGGGTGGGGTACTGCACTGGCATCTCGTGCGCGTGGCTCTTGGCCAGCGCGGGCAGTTGCAGGGCTGGCGGACGCGGCAGGGCGTTGCCGTAGGCGCGCAAGCGGTTGGGCGATGGGGCGACCCAGAAGGCGCGGGCAGCATCTTTGCCCGCCTGGGCCAGGGTGAGGGGCTTGTCGGCCAACAGGTTGCAGGCCACATGGGCTTGCAGCGGCTCGGCCAATGGCGGGCCCAGACGGGCATCGCCCGCATAGAGCACGGCGCACCAGCCATCGCGCTCTGTGAGCTGCTGCAGCACCGCATTGGCAGGCACCTGGGCCACGATGCGGGCTGAGGACTGGGCCGACTCGCGCAGGTTGACCCACGAGCCCTGCACGTAGCGCTGCTTGGCGGCGGCAACGCCCTGCCCCTGTGCAGCGGCGCTGCCGCTGAAAACCACGGCCAGTGCAGCAGCCGCGATCACCCGGCGGGGGCTGCAATCAAAAAATGTTGTCATGCGGGAGCCCCGGGGCGTTTTCAAAAAATCAGGCGGCCAGCGCGGGCTCTGGCTGGGCAGCTGGTGGTTGCGATTCGACGACGCGCGCCAGCAGCGCACCGCTGTAGCGTGCAGGCAGCGGAATCCACACGCGCACGGGGCTGCCCTGGGCGACCTGCACGGGCTGGCCTTCCACGTTGCGCATTTCCTGCAGGCGCACGGTGGTGTTGCCGCTGGGGTGCACCACTTCGATGAGGTCGCCCACGGCAAAGTGGTTCTTGGTTTCGACCATCACCCAGTCTCCCGACAGGCCCGCTTCGGCAATGCCCTCGGTGCCCAGCACCTCGCCCACGTACTGGCTGCGCTGGGTGACGGAGTGGCCGCTGAGGTAGTTCTGGTAGTCGTTGCTGGGGCGGCGCTCCAGCAGGCCGCCGGTGTAGCCGCGGTTGGACAGGCCTTCCAGCTCAATCAGCAGCTCGGGGTTGAAGGGGCGGCCTGCCACGGCGTCGTCGATGGCGCGGCGGTACACCTGGGCGGTGCGGGCCACGTAGTACAGGCTCTTGGTGCGGCCTTCGATCTTGAGCGAATCCACGCCGATCTGCGTGAGGCGCGCCACATGCTCCACCGCGCGCAGGTCCTTGCTGTTCATGATGTAGGTGCCGTGCTCGTCTTCCATGATGGGCATGAGCTGGCCGGGGCGGCCCGCTTCTTCGATCAGGTAGACCTTGTCGGCCTTGGGGTGGCGCTGGCCGCTGCCGGTGGTGGAGAACGATTGCTCGGCCTTTTGCTGCGCGGCCTCGAAGTTGAAGTCGCCTTCCATCTTCTGCGCAATGGCTTCGCCCGTGGTGGGGTCGATGTCGGCGTCGTGCGTGGCGTAGTTCCAGCGGCAGGCGTTGGTGCAGGTGCCCTGGTTGGGGTCGCGGTGGTTGAAGTAGCCGCTGAGCAAACACCGGCCCGAGTACGCAATGCACAGCGCGCCGTGCACGAACACTTCCAGCTCCATGTCGGGGCATTCCTGGCGGATTTTTTCGATTTCATGAAGGCTCAGTTCACGCGAGAGGATGATGCGCTCCACACCCATCTTCTGCCAGAACTTCACCGCCGCCCAGTTGGTGGTGTTGGCCTGCACCGAGAGGTGCACCACCTGCTCGGGCCACTTTTCCTTGACCATCATGATCAGGCCCGCGTCGGCCATGATGAGGGCGTCGGGCTTGCAGTCGATCACGGGCTCGATGTCGCGCAGGTAGGTGCGGATCTTGTCGTTGTGCGCAATCAGGTTGCTGGTCACAAAGAACTTCTTGCCGCGTGCGTGGGCCTCGTCAATGCCTTGCTTGATCTGCTCCAGGCGGAACTCGTTGTTGCGCGCGCGCAGGCTGTAGCGCGGCTGGCCGGCGTACACCGCGTCGGCGCCAAAGTCGTAGGCGGCGCGCATCTTGTCGAGCGAGCCAGCGGGCAGGAGGAGTTCGGGGGCTTTGAGCGTGGTCATGGGGTGGCCCAATCTAAAAATCGTCAGAGGTCAGGTTCAGCGCGGCATCAGCGGCAGGCCGCCGAGCATGCCCACGGCCTGCGCAGGAAGTTCTTCGGCATCAAACGCCTTGTCGCCATCGGCATCCGCCACGCCGTTGGGCACCAGGCCCTTGAAGTCAAACTGGCGCGTGTCCATGAAGTGCGAGGGCACCAGGTTGCGCAGCGCCACGGCCATGTTCTCGATGCGGCCGGGGTACAGCTGCTGCCAGTCGCGCAGCATCTGGCCGATCTGCTTGCGCTGCAGGTTCTCCTGGCTGCCGCACAGGGTGCAGGGGATGATGGGGAAATTGCGGATCTCAGCCCAGCGGGTGAGGTCGCTCTCGGCCACATAGGCCAGCGGGCGGATGATGAGGTGGTCGCCCCGGTCGCTTTGCACCTTGGGCGGCATGCCCTTGAGCTTGCCGCCGAAGAACATGTTCAAAAAGAAAGTCTGCAGCATGTCATCACGGTGGTGGCCCAGCGCGATCTTGGTGGCACCCAGCTCGTCGGCCACGCGGTACAGAATGCCCCGGCGCAGGCGGCTGCACAGGCTGCACATGGTCTTGCCTTCGGGGATGTGCTCTTTGACGACGCTGTAGGTGTCCTGCGTTTCGATGTGGAAGGGCACGCCCACCTTCGTCAAATACTCGGGCAGCACATGGGCCGGAAAGCCCGGCTGCTTCTGGTCGAGGTTGACGGCGATCAGCTCAAACCGGTTGCCATTGCGTTGCTGCAGCATGCGCAGCACATCGAGCAGGCCGTAGCTGTCTTTGCCGCCGGACACGCACACCATGACCTTGTCACCGTCTTCGATCAGGCCAAAGTCGCCAATGGCCTGGGCCACCTGGCGCACCAGGCGCTTTTCGAGCTTGGTGGTCTCGCGCTCCAGTTGGAACGTCGCGCCCTCACACACCGTGCTTTGAACACTATCAATCGTACTTACTGTTTGCATCGCAGACATGAGTTCGCTGGATCTTTATCCAGTATTATTTGTGAATTAGATCTTTGATTAGATCTTTATGCCTTACACTGCGTTCCATGAATAAACCAGCACTCAGACCGGAGCTAGAACCCGCCCCTCTTCCTCAAACGATAGGTGGATTTTCCACTGTCTTGGCGGATCCTCCTTGGCGATTCGCAAATCGCACAGGCAAGGTTGCGCCCGAACATCGTCGACTGGATCGTTATTCCACTATGTCGCTGGAGGCAATTAAGGCTCTAAAAGTTCGCGAAGTCCTAGCACCTAATGCACATCTTTACCTTTGGGTTCCCAACGCACTGCTTCCAGAGGGTATGGAAGTCATGGCTGCTTGGGGATTTCGCTATGTCAGCAATATCGTGTGGGCCAAACGTCGCATTGACGGAGGTCCTGATGGTCGAGGTGTTGGTTTCTACTTCCGGAATGTCACAGAACTGCTTTTGTTTGGAGTCCGAGGCTCTATGCGAACACTTGCACCAGGAAGATCACAAGTCAACATGATCGAGACTCGGAAGCGAGAGCATTCGCGCAAGCCAGACGAGCAATACGCCTTAATTGAATCATGCTCACCTGGCGCTTATCTGGAAATGTTTGCTCGCCACGCTCGCCCAGGTTGGACGGTTTGGGGAGACGAATCTTCTGATGAAGTGACGCCGCGCGGTACGGTTCACAAAGGCTACGCAGGCGGTCCTATCTTGCCTCCGTTGTTGCCAAACGAACATGTGGATATAGCTCGTGCTGGAATCTTGGGAGATCAACTCCGCTCGATGTACCAAGCAGGAAAGAGCGTTCGTCAACTGTCGGATGAAACCGGGTATTCAATCCAGCGCATACGCGCACTTCTTCAAGGAGCCGGAACGAATATGCGCCCGCGAGGGAGAACTTCGCATACATGGTCGGCGAATACCGATCTTTTTCAGACTATCGAATAAGGCTTGCCATTCCATGTGTTCTGAGTCGCGGCAACGATCAGAAGTGGGCAAGTACCCATCACACCACGCCGCACTCTGAGCGCGGCCTTCTCTAGATTGGTCGTTGTTGAGGTATTTAGATCTATAGGTAACTTCGCGGTTTTCTGGTCTTCAGGTAAGGCGGCCTGATGATCAGACCACAATCTCTCCGCCAAAGTTTTGAGGCCGAGGCGGTCCTGCGTAATCAGAACTGCTGCCGAAATCACTCCCGCCTCGTGCCAAGCACGATAGGCAGATAGATCTCGATCCAGATTGCCATCCTTAGCGTTCCACTCAACGTCTAAAGCAACCCGCCCTTTGAAGTTATCTACTAGATAACCCTCTTGCTCAACCGCAGGCAAACGCTCAATAACATCCAAACTCTTGGATAAGAGCACGCCCTGCGTCACAAGGTCAACGCGCGTTTCCCTCCAACCGAGTGCGCCAAACATGCCATCAATTTGCTGTGCAATATCGCCACGGTTCCCGCCTTTTTTCAACCAACTGCGAGGATCCAGCGCAAATTCAGCCAACACCTGCGTGATGTCTTTCCATTCCGAAGGACATACCGACCGAAGCACGGCAGCTGCAGAGCTAGTTTCTAAAAAAGCCCACCGCGCCCTAATTTTTGGATCAAGCACGATGGGGTCTTCGTATGTGCAGGTTTCAAACATGACGCTATTTCACTACGGTTTTGATAGCTATTTGCGCTTTCCAGATAAGCGCTAGAGGCAAATTTAACCAAACTTTCAAGCCTCGGCGGCGTAGAACATCTTGCGCGCAGGCACTTTCTCGACCGCCTTGGCAATGGCGCCAATGTGGTCGGGCGTGGTGCCGCAGCAGCCGCCCACGATGTTGACCAGTCCTTCGGCGGCAAATTCATGCACCAGACGGCTCGTCACCTCGGGCGTCTCGTCAAAGCCGGTATCGCTCATGGGGTTGGGCAAGCCAGCGTTGGGGTAGCAGCTGATGAAGGTGTCCTCGGCCACGCGGTTCAGCTCCTGGATGTAGGGGCGCATCAGCGTGGCACCCAAAGCGCAGTTCAGGCCAATGGCCAGGGGGCGCGCGTGGCGCACGCTGTGCCAGAAGGCCGTCACCGTCTGCCCGCTCAGAATGCGGCCGGATGCATCGGTCACCGTGCCGCTGATGATGAGGGGCAGGCGCTCGCCGCTCTTTTCAAAGAATTCGTCAATGGCAAACAGCGCGGCCTTGGCGTTCAGGGTGTCGAAGATGGTCTCGACCAGCAGCACGTCGGCGCCGCCTTCGACCAGCGCTTCGGTCTGCTCGTAGTAGGCAGCGCGCAGGGTTTCAAAGTCGATGTTGCGCGCGCCGGGGTCGTTCACATCGGGGCTGATGCTGGCCGTCTTGGGCGTGGGGCCCAGGGCACCGGCCACAAAGCGGGGGTGGTCGGGCGTGCTGAACTTGTCGCAGGCGGCGCGGGCCAGCTGGGCAGACTTGAGGTTCATCTCACGCGCCAGGTGGGCCATGCCGTAGTCTTCCTGCGCGATGGTGGTCGCGCCAAAGGTATTGGTCTCGATCAGGTCGGCGCCAGCGGCCAGGTAGCGTTCGTGGATGTCGCGGATCACGTCAGGGCGCGTCAGGCTCAGCAACTCGTTGTTGCCCTTCACATCGCGGGGAAAGTCCTTGAACCGGTCACCTGCGCCGTCTGGCCCGGTGTAGCCCTCGCCCCGGTACTGTGCCTCGCCCAGCTTGAAGCGCTGGATCATGGTGCCCATGGCGCCATCGAGGATGACGATGCGTTGGGCGAGGATGGCGGGCAGTTGCGCGGCGCGGGTGTAGTGAAGGGCTTGCATAGCCGTCTATTGTAGAAAGCCGGGCCAGAAGCCTGGGTTCCGCGGGCCACTCGCATCGTGGCTCAACCCACAAAAATAGAACAAGTGCTGGTCGTATCAGTGCAACCACTTGGCCACGGCTGCCAGCACAAGCCACAGCGCACAAGTCCAACCTGAGAACAGCCAGCGCCACAGCCACCACCGGGGAATGAAACCTACGCCCCGAACAAAGCCTGCCGACATGGCCAGGAACAAGAAGCTGGCCAGCAGATGGTCGGCAGTGCCACTGGGGCGGGCCAGCCAACGCGGATCCAGCGTACACATCACCATGATCAGCAACGCAGCCAGCAAACTGGGCCAGTGGATGGCTGCGGGAGCAGGCGCGAAAACCTCCTGCGGTACTGCTTCACCAGCGGTTCCGGGGGGGGCGACGGGCTTTTGCACCTCACACTCCATTGTTGCGGTGCGATTGCTGGCGGGCCTCTT
>ERZ650302.2300-NODE-2300-length-10270-cov-8.436809_pt1 | contig 10270 bp, 9 predicted proteins | sample MGYA00376238_ERZ650302 | MGnify/ENA primary metagenome ERZ650302 (study PRJEB26733, sample SAMN07839298) | wastewater metagenome | biome: urban; feature: wastewater treatment plant; material: waste water | place: USA: North Carolina | collected 2016-04-28 ... | reverse complement strand
CTGTGTAATTAGTATCACGGTTGTCGGAGTGTTATTTAAATCTATTTTAGCAAATAAAAATATTAGTGTAGAGTTTCTTTGTTTCAATGAAGAGTTGAAAAAAATTATTGATGAGTATAAAGATTATTTTTTTATATATGAAAATTTTGGTACAAGACAAAATAAAGGTTTTGGTTCATTTTTGAGAGCTAATATTGAAGATAAGAAGATAGGGGAAATATTGTCTAAACATATAAATCCATGTTTTTCTTTGGGTAGTTACAAAGATTATCAAAATGCTTTTTTAAAAATAGATGATTTTTACAAAAAACTCAAAATGGGTATAAATAATCCTTATTTTAAATCACTACTTTTTAGATATATGTGTGAAGTTCATAATGTAGGTTGGGAAAAAAAATTTATTAAAAAAAATTTCCCTGAAGTTATACATGGAGATCATCAACCAGCTGTTTGTAAGGACGATAAAGATTACGAATATATTAGAATTGTTTTAGGTCTTGCTGAACATAATGAATTTAGACCAGCTTTAGGAAAACAACAAGTAAAAATAAAATCAAAAGATAAATCAATCGAAAGATTCAAATCTCCAATAACTTTTAAAGTTTTTAACCAAAAAATATATTTACTTTTTAATGATTCTTATAAGCAAATTTTGAATAAAGAATTTATTTTTTCTCTTAACAAAAAAGAGCAAACAATTAATTCACCAAAACAATTTGATTTATATAAATTTTTAAAATTTGTAGAAAAAGAGACTTCTTTAATAACTGAGGTAAAAAAATGAAATACATAGCACTTACAATTGGACCAATTTATAAAACACTTAAAAATGCAAAAAAGCCAAAAGAACTTTTTGCAAGTAGTTATATTTTTTCATATATTATGAAAAATATAATAAAAGAGTTTAAAGATAGAACATTTATAACACCTTATATTAAAGATGAATCAATTTTTGATGAAAATAGTCCTGTTGGACTTTTCCACGATAGATTTATTTTTGAAAGTATAGATGGAGATTTATCAAAACTTGAAATGATTATTATCAATGTTTGCAATGATATTGCTTCTCAATTAGGATTAGAACATCTTCAAGTAAAAGAGTATCTTCAAATAAATTATTTTGAAAAAGAGTTAGATGATTCAAAAAATCCAATTTTAGAATTAACACCATATCTTGATACAAAAGAGTTGTTCTTTCAAATATCCCAAGATGAAACCTTCGCAAAATCCCTAAGAAGAAAAAAAGGAGATGATGACAACTTTTTAACAGCAGGTAAAAATATTATTGATGACCTTAAAAAGCTATCTCATAACAACTATTACTGTGTAGTTCATGCTGATGGAGATAATATGTCAAAAGCAATAGAAGACAAAAACAAAATAGAAAATGTTTCTAAAAATCTTTTTGAGTATTGCAAAGAATCAAACAAACTAATAAAAGATTTTGGAGGACAAACTATTTATGCAGGTGGAGATGATTTACTATTTTTTGCACCAGTATTGAACAAAGATAAAAATAAAACAATCTTTGAATTATGCGAAAAAATATCAAATATTTTTAATACAAAAATTCCATCAGCAACTCTTAGTTTTGGAATAAGTATCAACTATGTTAAGTTTCCTTTATATGAAGCTGTTGAAAATAGTCGTGAACTTCTTTTTGCAAAAGCAAAAAATGACCAAAGAAACAACATAGCTTTTAATGTAACAAAACACAGTGGACAATCATTTGAAACAATAATTAACAAGTCAAATAAAGAAGTTTATGACAATTTCTTAGTATTCACTTCAAATATTAAAGGTGGAGAAGATATGGACAATTTTTTACATTCAATTCACCATAAAATAGATACTTATAAAACGACAATAAATCTTATTGCAAATAATAAAGAGAAATTACAAAATTTCTTTGACAACTATTTTAATGAATCAATTCACAAAGAGTATAAATCTTTTTTTGAATCGCTTATTGATTTTATTTATGTGGTTTATCAAGATAAAACAATCAAAAACAAACTTGAACTTATATATGCAACATTAAGATTTGTAAAATTTGTACAAGGAGATAAAAAATGAAATATTTAGTAACTCTAAGCCCTTTAGAACCATTTTTATTTGGTGGTGATAATACTTTTGGAAAATTGGGTGATGAAATAAATGGTACTTATTTAGTTAAATCAAGACAATTTCCACAACAGAGTGCTATTTTAGGAATGCTTAAAAAAGAGATAATGACTCAAAACAATCTTTTAACTAGACAACTAAAAGGAGAGTGGGTTGAGCCAAAAAATAAACAAAAAGCCGAAAATTTAGTGGGTGTTGAGAAATTTGATATTTTCTCAAAATCTATTCAAAATTTTGGAAAAATCAAAAATATAAGCCCAATGTTTTTTATAAAAAATGATGAAATATTTATAAAAAAAGTAGATATAGATAGTTTTGATTTTGAAGATGGTGTTTTAAAAGGTTATAAAACTAAAATAGATATTTATGATAATTTTATCAATATTACAACAAATGAAAAACTAACATCTGATAAGATTTTTAAGCCAATAGAAAAAACTGCAAACAAAAAAGGTGGTGAAGAAAATTCACTTTTCAAAAAAACATCATATCTTCTTAATGATAATTTCAAATTTGCATTTTATTTGGATTGTGATTGTGATTTGAAAAATTCAATCATAACTTTGGGAGCAGATAGAAGTAGCTTTAAAATGGAAGTTAAAGAAGATAATTCTACATTAAATTATGAAGATAAAAAAGCTTATCTAACTTTAATAAGTGATGCTTATATAACTTTGTCATTAAAAGATAATTGTGATTTTGCAATCACTTCGGAAATAAGTTATCAAAACCTACAAAATCAAAAACATGCTTTCAAACACAATGAATTTAAAAAAAGCGACAAAGTTTACCTTTACGAAAAAGGTTCGGTGATTATCAATCCAAGCCAAGCTTTAATTGATGATTTAAACAACAAAAATCTACAACAAATCGGATATAACATATTTACAAAAGGAAAAAATTAATGAAAACAGAACTATATAAAATCACAACATTATCAAATCTTCATGCAGGAAGTGGTGATATAAACTTCGATGTAATTGACAATCAAGTACAAAGAGATGCTATTTCAAATTTACCAAATATCAACTCTTCAAGTTTAAAAGGTGCATTTAGAGAACACTTCTCAAAAGATGGAAATGAATCAAATATGGTTAAATATATTTTTGGTCCAGAAAATAATAGTAACGATTCACACCAAACAGGTGCGTATAGTTTTTTTGAAGCTTCACTTTTAACAAGACCTGTAAGAAGTAATGTAAAAGAATATTTTAATGCAACTTCTAAAGGTGTAATCAAAAATCTATTATCAACAATAGAAAATTTTGATATTGATTTTGATGAAGATCTAAAAACTCAATTAGAAAAACTTTTAAATTTAGAACCAAAAACAAATAAACCAATTATATTTGAAAATATCACAAACGCTATTTTAGAAGATTATAAAGCAGAATCTAATACTTTGGATATTTCAAAATTAACTTCATTTCTAGGTGAAAATTTAGCAATATTTGAAGATAGTGATTTCAAAAATTTAGATTTGCCAGTTTTAGCAAGAAATGCCCTTGAAAATGGTGTTAGTCAAAACTTATGGTATGAAGAAATCGTACCAAAACAAACAACTTTTTTCTTTTGTATAGCAAAACCAACAAATATTAATCCATCAGATTATGAACAAAAAATCAAAGGATTTGAAAATAGATTTACAAAAGAAGGAAGCAAAATTCAAATAGGGGCAAATAAATCAATAGGTTATGGATTTTGCAAAATAACAAAGGAATCAAAATGAGTAAAAAAAGCATAGAACAAAAAATACCTAAAGCAATGAATATTTTAGATTTAACATTCAAAGATGTAATTCCATCTTCATACAATGGATACATATCATCTTTTGGGGCAAGTATTATTCAAAGTGGTTTAGAGCCAACATTAGCTCTTTTTGAAAATGAAAATGCAAGTACACTAGAAAAAAAGCAGTTATTACCAAAGTTAATATTAAATATTTTAGATGAAAATAGTACAGAAACATCACTATTAAAATATGTATTAAATAGACCAAATGAAAAACAATATTTAAAAAGAGAAATATTAGATATTGCAATAGCAATAAAACTTTGTATTAGAACATTTAAATTAGAAAAACCAAATAAAGGTAGTCAAAATGAGTAGTGCAAATATAAGTTGGCTTTTTTATAAAGATTATTTTGCTGATATAAATTATCAAAATTTAGATGATAAAAATAATGTAGAAAAAATCAAACAAAAAGTTCAAAATATCATAGATCAAACTCCAAAAATTAAAGATTTAAATGATGAAGATATCTTGGGAAATACTCATTTTGAAGCAACTACTACTTACCCAGGGCTTATTTTGGGAAGTGGAAATGCCCATGAATTACCAAGTATAGAAGGTCAGGCTATTTTAGGATTTCATTTTGATTATACAAGTGGCTTACCAATAATTTCTGGAAGTTCAATAAAAGGTATTTTAAGAAGTGCATTTAAATACAAAGAGTATATTCAAGAATTAGTAAAAAATGAAACTTTAAATGTCAAAAAATTGGAAGATGAAATTTTTGAAAACAATGATATCTTTTTTGATGCAACTATAATAAAAGCAGATAGTTTTAGAAAAGTTTTAGGAGATGATTTCTTAGCTCCTCACAGTGAAGATGGATTAAAAAATCCAATTCCTCTAAGATTCATAAAAGTTTTACCAAATGTTTCTTTTAGATTTGATTTTGAGCTTAGCAATGGTATTTTGACAAAAGAAGAAAAATCAAAACTTTTTCAAGATATTTTAAGTGATTTAGGACTTGGAGCAAAAACAAATGTTGGTTATGGAAAATTTGAGAATATAAAGCCTTTTAAAACAGAAGAGGAAAAAGAGAGTGAAAAAATATCAGAGCTATTAGCTTCTGATAATATTCAATCTATCCAAAACTTTATTAATTCAAATCCAAACCATGAAAAAATAAAAGAGTTAGAAGAAAAGATAACTTTTATTCAAAAAAGCAAAGAAGATAATAAATTTGCAGAAATAAATAAAAAAGCAACCGATGCTTTCAATAACTCTATTTCTCAAAAAGATAAAAATATGAAGAAAAAATATCTTCAAGGTTGGGTTTCAAAATGGCAAAAAACAGAGGAAAACAAAGGTTCTCAAATCATTCTTGATTTAGTTACACAAGCACAAGATGAATTAAAGAAAATAAAATAAAAATGTTCACTCCACAACTTGACCAAATTTTCAACATTCAAACCCTAAAAGACTCATTTTTAGAGATTTCATCAAAGTCCACAGGACTTGATGAAGTTTCATATAATGAGTTTAAAAAAGATTTATCAAAAAATTTTGAAGATACAAAACTCTCTATTCTAAAAGGCACATACACCCCAGAACCACTCAAAAAAATAGAAATAGACAAACCAAACAGTGATGAAAAAAGACCTATAGCCCTAAGCTCCATCAAAGACAAACTCATCCAAAAGGTTTTGTACAACTCTTTAAGAGACTATTTTGAAACAACATTTAATGACAAATCTTATGCTTACAGACGCGATAAATCAACAATAAAAGCTATAAATCGCTCAACGCAGTTTATTCAAGAAAAAAAATATTGGGTTTTAAAAACTGATATTGACAACTTTTTTGAGTCCATCAACCACGATAAATTGCTTATGATTTTGGACAAACAAATAAGTGACAAACGAATCATCAAGCTAATATCTCTATTTTTACAAACAGGTGCTTTCAAAAGTTTTGACTATTTTGAACACATAGAAGGGGTTCATCAAGGGGATATTTTATCTCCACTTTTATCAAATATCTATTTAGATTTGATGGACAAGTTTTTGGAAAGAGAAAACATCTCATTTGTAAGATATGCTGATGATTTTATAGTTTTATTTGAAAATGAAAAGGATGCAGTAACTTTTAAACCCATACTTGAAGAGTTTTTGCAAACATTAGATTTAAAACTAGAAGATGAAAAAACAAAAATTACCCATGTAAAAGATGGTTTTATCTTTTTAGGAGTAAATTTTGTAGGAAAAAATAGATTTGTAGACAACGAAAGACTCCAAAAATCCATCTCTAAAATGCACAACATAAGCAAAACAAAGTTAGGTTTCAAAGGTTTTATAGATGAAATAAATAGCTATTTATCAGCAATAAAAAACTACTACCTCAAAATCATTCAACCCAACTCAACCCAACATTTATTATTAAAAGAACACCTTATAGAAACCATCTCTCATAAGGTATTTTTGACAAAATCAGCCAAAATCATAAAAACAAAAAAAGAGTTCAAAATCCTTCTTTCTCAAATAAATTTTGATATTTTATTTGATACTGCTGAAATAAATGACAAATACGAACTTATCATTTCAAAAGCCTATGAAAAATATTTAGCAAACAAGTCATACAAAGAAAGCAAAACCAAAATCGATAAGAAAAAAAACGAATACGCCAAAAAATTTGCCAATGATTCCACTCTTCACATCTCAAAAGCAGGGCTTAGTTTGGGTATAAGCAAAAACAAATTTGTAGTAAAAGAGTATGGAAAAGTACAAAAAAGTATCCCTTTTGATAAAGTTTCAAGGATTATTTTAGAGGGCAAAGGTATACCACTATCCACTGATATTATCAAAAAATCAGCACAAAACAATATTACAATAGATTTTATAGACCAAGATGCCATATCTTATGCTTCGCTTCTCACAAACAAAGCATCAACTACTCAAACTATCCACAAACAAGCTTTGGTTTTAAAGACATCTTTACAACTAGAATTGGCAATATGTTTTATCAAAGGCAAAGCCAAAAACCAAATCAACTATCTAAAATATCTTGATAAATATCACAATCTTTTAGATGAAAATATTACCAAAATGGAAACAATCCTACAGCTAAACGTCAAAAAATCACAAAATACAGAACAACTTCTGGGATATGAAGGGAGTATTTCCGCACTTTATTGGGAGAGTTTGCGTATTATTTTAGAAGTACCCTTTGAAAAAAGAGTAACTTTTGGAGCAAAAGATATAGTAAATAGCTCTTTAAACTATGGTTATGCCATACTTTATGGCAAAATCCAACATAGTTTAGTTCATGCAGGACTTAGCCTAAATATCTCATTTTTACACGCACTTGATGAACAAAAGCCAACTTTAGTTTTTGATATGATAGAAGAGTTTAGGACTTTTGTTGTAGATAGGACAATTATTTCTATGATAAACAAAAACGAACCAATATCTTTGGGCAACGATGGACTTCTTACCAAACCATCAAGACAGCTCATAGCCAAAAATATCAAAGAAAAATTAGGTAGTTATACTATGTGGAAAAAAGAGTCCATAAAAGTAGAAAACATCATCCAAACCCAATGTTTTAAACTATCAAAAGTTATTGAAGACAATACCCAAACATACAAACCTTTTATAGGAAAATTTTGATGAAATACCTAATAACCTATGATATAGAAGATGATAAAAAAAGAAAAAAAATATCAGATGAACTAGAAGCCTATGGATATAGAGTAAACTACTCTGTTTTTGAGTGCGAACTCAACAAAACCAAACTTAGAAAACTAACCCAAAAACTAGAAGAGTTAGTAGATGAAAAACACGATAGCCTTCGATTTTATCACATTTGTGAAAACTGTGTACCAAAATCTTTTGAGCTTTGTGGTAAAAGTGAAATCTTCCAAAAGGAGGATTTTTATATCTAAAACGATTTGCGAACTTTTTTTGCAGATTTTTTGGGCTTTTTTTGTAAAATCCATTTTCAAAAGTTGGTAAAACTACCCTTGAGCAAAACCTCGATAATAGATTTGCGAACTTTAAAAATGATTTAAGTTTTGAAGCCTGATTTTTAGCACCTTGCGAAACTGAAAATAAGTTTAAAACTAGAAATTCTCACATTTCTAGCTTTTTTGTAAATATATTTGCGAACTTTTTTTCATGGACAAATGCCATAAAATCGAGATATTTAAAAATTTATTGTCAAAACTATGAAGTTCAATTTTGAAAAATGGTATACATTTGCGAACTTTTAGCTCAAATGTGGATAAAAAGGGAATATATAAGATTTAATTTAGTAGAATACTTTTCTACAAAGCCTATTTTATGGCTATAAACCTCTCTCTTTGAGAGGTAGTTATTTTGAGACGGTAGCCTTTTTTCATAAGCAAACATTATGTCATATAAACCTCTCTCTTTGAGAGGTAGTTATTTTGAGACCTTGTTTCACCAAGAAATTGCTTAGAAACTTTTTTAATAAACCTCTCTCTTTGAGAGGTAGTTATTTTGAGACAATCTTTAATAGTTTATCAACATATTTTACATTATTATAAACCTCTCTCTTTGAGAGGTAGTTATTTTGAGACCTGCGTTTGTGTTTGGTGCAACGCAGTCCTTTCTACCTATAAACCTCTCTCTTTGAGAGGTTTATTTTGAGACTTATAATTTTCCATTCTCCCGTTGAAAGATTCAGTATATAAACCTCTCTTGGAGTGGTAATCTTATTTCAGACATAGAAATTAAATAGTTCTACGTTAAAATAAAAACAATAAGGATTACCATGAAAAAATATAGTAAAGAGTTTAAAGATTCAACAGTACAATTGATTATTAACAATAATGAAAGTGTTGCACAAGAGGAAGTAGTGAATATTTACGACCTGTAAATGTTGGACTACTCTTTTTTAGTGAAACTCCTGAGAAGTTTTTCCCTTATACACAAATAGAAGTAACTATTTATCATGATGATATTGGAGATAGTTTTAGTGAAAAAGTTTTTAAAGGTCCAATTCACAAGCAACTAAGAGATGCACTTGCACATATAAAAACACTTGTAATAGAAGAACATGTCCAAAAAGTAGATGGTCAAGCAGAAGCGATAAGGTACTACAACTACCCATTTGAAGCAGTTGAAGAAGCACTTGCAAATGCTGTATATCATAAAAACTATGAAGAGCGAGAGCCTATCAAAGTTAATGTTTTAGCTGATAAAATGGAGATAAACTCTCATGGTGGAGCGATGTCACCTATTACAAAAGATGATTTCAAAAAAGATAGAATTATCACTATGAAATATCTTAATAGAAGAATTGGTGATTTTCTAAAAGAGCTTCATTTAACCGAAGGAAAAGGCACTGGAATACCAAAAATAAAAAGAGCTATGAAAAACAATGGTTCAGATGAACCTATTTTTGAAACAGATGAAGCTAGAACTTATTTTGTGACTATTTTAAAAGCAAAGCTAGAGGAAAGTAATTTATCTCGCGACCGATTACGACCGATTATGGACAATTACGGACGATTAGATTTAGAAGAAGAAAAAATTATAAAATATTTACTTGATTATGGAAAGATAACTAGAAAAGAGCTTTTAGAAATAATAAATGTAAAAAAAACAAAAGCTCATGAGATACTTAGCCAAATGGTAGAGAAAAAGATTATTATCAAAAGTGGTCAAGGAAGAAGTACGCATTATATTTTAGGGGAAATAAAAAATGATAAATGAAGAACAAGTAGAACTTTTAGCAATAGATTGGTTTAAAGAGCTAGGATATGATTATTTTTTAGGATATGAAATATCACCTGATAGCCAAAATCCACAAAGAAAAAGCTATGATGAGGTGATTTTATTTAATAGATTAAAAAATGCACTTATAAAACTAAATTCAAATATTCCTTTGGTTGCTATTGAAGATGCAATAGATATTTTAAGAAAACCACAACAAGCATCTTTGGTTCAAAACAACAGAGCTTTTCATCAAATGATTCTACAAGGTATAAGTGTAGATATAAAAAAAGATGATGAAATAAAAGGTGATGTTGTAAAACTTATAGATTTTGAGAATTTTTCGAATAATGATTTTTTAGTAGTAAATCAGTTTACAATCAAAGGAAGCAAGGGAAATAGAAGACCAGATTTAATAGTTTTTATAAATGGTTTGCCACTTGCAATAATAGAGCTAAAAAATCCAGCAGATGAAAATGCAGATATATACAAAGCATATAATCAACTTCAAACTTACAAAGATGAGCTAGAGGAACTTTTTGTATATAACGAAGCTTTGGTAATTAGTGATGGAATAAATGCAAGAGTTGGTTCTTTGACAGCTACAGATGAGAGGTTTATGTTTTGGAGAACAGTAAAAGATGAAAACGATAAACCACTTTTAGAGTATGAATTAGAG
>ERZ650302.2299-NODE-2299-length-10271-cov-6.102682_pt1 | contig 10271 bp, 9 predicted proteins | sample MGYA00376238_ERZ650302 | MGnify/ENA primary metagenome ERZ650302 (study PRJEB26733, sample SAMN07839298) | wastewater metagenome | biome: urban; feature: wastewater treatment plant; material: waste water | place: USA: North Carolina | collected 2016-04-28 ... | reverse complement strand
AGACACTCTTTCCCTACACGACGCTCTTCCGATCTATCACTATTAGAAGCTAAAAAGTTAGTTTTTGCTGCTAAAGCTGCAATCATATCCAAACCTGCATTCAAATCTTCCATAGAAATCTCAGCTTGAGGAACACCATCAAACACTTCTAAAAAGGTTTTCTCATCTAACTTTTTCAATTCATCCATTGACGGACTAAAGAACGCATTTGAAGCTGCAATTGCATTTTCTAAATCAGCTTGCGAATGTACCATTACAGTAATTTCTTCAGCTAAACGTTTTTGTAACGCTCTTAAATGAGGCGCTTCGTTATGTTCAGCGATTAACTTTTCAATTGTTTCTTTATCTAAGAACGTGAAAATCTTAATGTATTTTTCCGCATCAACATCCGAAGTATTTAACCAGTATTGGTAAAATTTGTAAGGCGAAGTTCTTTCCGCATCTAACCAAATATTTCCACCTTCTGATTTTCCGAATTTCGTTCCATCTGCTTTTGTAATTAATGGACAAGTTAACGCATACGCTTTCCCAGATTCAATTCTACGAACTAATTCAGTTCCTGTAGTAATATTACCCCATTGATCACTTCCTCCCATTTGTAGCGTACATTTTTTAGCACGGTATAAATGTAAAAAGTCGTAACCTTGAACTAATTGGTATGTAAATTCAGTAAACGACATTCCTTCTGAAGTTTCTCCAGTCAAACGTTTTTTAACCGAATCTTTCGCCATCATGTAATTCACGGTAATGTGCTTTCCAACATCACGAATGAAATCTAAGAAAGAAAATTCTTTCATCCAATCGTAGTTGTTTACTAACTCTGCAGCATTTGCTTCGGCTGAAGTAAAATCTAAAAAGCGAGCCAATTGTCCTTTAATCGCTTCTTGATTATGACGTAAAGTAGCTTCGTCTAATAAATTTCTTTCATTAGATTTTCCTGATGGATCACCAATCATTCCGGTTGCTCCACCTACAAGCGCTAATGGTTTATGACCACTCAATTGGAAATGTCTCAACAACATAACTCCAACTAAATGTCCTATATGCAATGAATCGGCGGTTGGATCAATACCCACATACGCCACACGCATCTGCTCCATCAAATGTTCTTCTGTGCCTGGCATTACGTCGTGGAGCATTCCTCTCCAAGTCACTTCTTCAATAAAATTTTTCATGATTCTTAAATAATTTGAGCAAAGATAGTTTTTAGTTTAAAAGTTTAAAAGTTTTATTCAAAATTCAAGGGCAATTTCAAGTTCAATTTCAAATGCAAAAATCAATAATAAAGTCAAGTCTGTTTTCTAACTTCTAATACCTATATTCTATCTTCTCAAAAAATAGTATCTTTACAACATGATTTTAGTCACAGGAGCAACAGGATTAGTAGGTTCGCATTTATTAGTGCAACTTCTTCAAGAAAATGAGGAAGTCAAAGCCTTATTCCGTTCTGAAAAACAAATTGAAAAAGTGAAAAATGTTTTTGCTTTTTATAATCAAACTAGGCTTTTTGATAAAATCAATTGGGTAAAAGGCGATATTACTGATATTCCGTCCTTAGAAATTGCTTTTGAAAATGTGACTCATGTTTATCATTGCGCCGCTTTGATTTCGTTTGACCCAAGTGACGAAGACGAACTTCGAAAAATCAATATCGAAGGAACAGCTAATGTGGTGAATTGCTGTATTGATTTTGGAGTAAAAAAACTCTGTCATGTAAGTTCGATTGCCGCTTTAGGAACTCCAAAAGAACACGAAATCACCATTACAGAAGAAACTGAATGGAATCCAGAAGAATTACACAGTGATTACGCGATTACAAAATATGGTGCTGAAATGGAAGTTTGGCGTGGACATCAAGAAGGCTTAGAAGTCGTAATTGTAAATCCTGGAGTTATTTTTGGTTACGGATTCCCAAACAAAGGAAGCGATGTGATAATTCAATCCGTTAAAAATGGATTATCGTTTTATACCAAAGGTAACATTGGAATTGTATCAGTTGAAGATGTTGTGAAATGTATGGTACAATTAATGAAAAGCAATATAACAGGGGAACGATATATTTTAGTTGGGGAAAATATAGATTTTAAAAACCTACTAACTTATATTGCTACGGTTTTTAAAGTAAAAAAACCAAGTATTTATGCCTCTCCTTTATTAACTGAAATTGGCTGGAGAGCAAATTGGTTAATTTCAAAACTTATAAATAATAGACCTAAACTGAATAAAACAACAGCCAAATCATCACATTCAGTATATCAATATGACAATACTAAAATTGCAAACACACTATCGTTACAATTTTTAAAAAAACCATCATATATTAACAATAAACAACGTTAGTTAACAAATTACTTTTTTTCCTTATTTCCAAAAGCATCATTTGTTTGTGATTTAACTTGCTCTAATCTTTCCAATACTTTCTTATGCATTCGTTTATATTTGTCTACTTTAGAAGCATAATAACGTTGGTTTTGATGATAGGTAATACTATCTATTTTATATTTATTAAATATAAATGTTTGATTTTCAATATTATGCTCTCTTAATACTGATGGTTTCACATTTTGCGCCGCATTTAAAACAGCCACATCAAATAGAATATCTACCATCACTTCCTCGTCCAGTAAATTATCCGGTTTAGGAACTGGATTATTGGAACAAGAAAGCACCAATAAACTTACCAATAAAAACAGTATTTGCTTCATTACACTTCTCTTTCAAATAATAATCGTTGGCCTACTTTTACATCTTTTACTTTACCATTGTGATAAACTAATTTTCCATTAACAAAAGTATGTGTTACTCTCGATTTGAAGTTATATCCTTCAAAAGGCGACCAACCACATTTATATAAAATATTTTCTTTTTTTACATTCCAAGGCAAATAAGCATTTACAATGGCAATATCAGCATAATATCCTTCCTTAATAAAACCTCGCTTTTCAATTTTGAAAATTTTTGCCGGATTGTGACACATTTTCTCTACAATCTTTTCTACCGAAATTTTTCCTTGATGATGCGCTTCAAACATAGCCACAACTGCGTGCTGAACTAACGGTCCACCAGAAGGGCATGTCATATAGGGATTGATTTTTTCTTCTAAAGTATGTGGGGCGTGATCGGTTGCAATCACATCAATTCTATCATCTAATAACGCTTTCCATAACGCATCTTTATCTTCTTGTGTTTTTACAGCTGGATTCCATTTGATTAATGAACCTTTCGTTTCATAATCAGCATCGGTAAACCATAAATGATGCACACAAACTTCTGCTGTAATTTGTTTCTGTTCTAACGGAATTTTATTGGTAAACAATTCCATTTCTTTTGCAGTTGATAAATGAAAAACATGTAAACGAGCACCTGTTTTTTTTGCTAATTCAATCGCTTTTGATGAAGACAAATAACAAGCTTCTGCACTTCTAATTAAGTGATGGTATTTCATTGGAATATCATCTCCGAATTCCTCCCTATATTTTTGAGTATTAGTTTTTATAGTTGCTTCATCTTCACAATGAACCGCGATTAGCATTTTTGTTGAAGAGAAAATCTTTTCTAAAACTTCTGGATTATCTACCAACATATTTCCTGTTGAAGAACCCAAAAATAATTTGATTCCTGCAACATTTCTTGGATTTGTTTTTAAAACTTCCTCTAAATTATCGTTGGTTCCTCCCATCATAAACGAATAATTCGCATACGATTTTTGAGAGGCAATTTGATATTTATCTTCTAAAAGTTCTTGAGTAACAGCATTTGGAACTGTATTTGGCTGTTCTATGAACGAAGTTATTCCGCCAGCAACCGCTGCTCTACTTTCTGTTTCTATATTTCCTTTATGTGTAAGCCCTGGCTCTCTAAAATGCACTTGATCGTCAATTGCTCCAGGCATTACATAACTTCCTTCCGCATCAATAATAACGCAATCAGACGATTTTGGGCTTATTTTTTCGGCAATCTCTTTAATGAATTCATTCTCAATTAAAATATCACCTTCAAAAATAGCTCCTTCATTAACAATTTTGGCATTTCGAATTAAAACAGTACTCATTATAATCTATTAAATATTTTTCTTAACCTCAACATTATTACTCCTACTACGGCTTCGCGGATAATTCCTCCACTCATTTTTGATTGTCCTTTTGTTCTATCGGTAAAAATGATAGGCACTTCAACAATTTTAAAATTCTTTACGAAAGCGCGATATTTCATTTCAATCTGAAACGCATAACCCACAAATTTTATTTTATCCAAATTGATCGCTTCTAATACATGTCTTCTGTAACATTTGAATCCCGCAGTAGCATCTGCAATTTTCATACCTGTTATCATACGAACGTAAACGGAAGCAAAATAAGATAGTAAAACACGACTCAAAGGCCAATTTACCACATTAACTCCGTTAGAATATCGGGAACCAATGGCAACATCTGCACCATTTTCACAAGCAGCTAACAACTTTTCTAAATCATTTGGATTGTGAGAAAAATCGGCATCCATTTCAAAAATATAATCATATCCATGAGAAAGCGCCCATTTAAACCCCGCCACATAAGCCGTACCTAAACCCGATTTTTTCATGCGTACTTTTAGATGCAATCGTGTTGGAAATTCTTCTTGCATTTCTTTCACTTTTGCCGGTGTACCATCAGGCGAATTGTCATCTACAATTAAAACATGAAAAGAAGTAGGTAAAGACAAAACTGCCTTTACAATTGCTTCAATATTTTCAATTTCGTTAAAAGTTGGAATTACAACAATACCCTGAGCCATAAAAAATCTTGTATTTCAACTGCAAAAATAAGGTATTTCTAGCTGACAATTCTTAATAATTTTATAATAATGAAAGTGACACTATTTTTTGTAATTTTGCACCAATTATGTTAGCAATTCAATTACACGACAGAATCATCGAAAGCAAAGATTGGGCAACCATCTTGTTTATTATCTGCGTGGCTATAATTGCCATTAACAAAACCATATCTTCTGTTCGATTTAACGAATTTGTTCGATTAGCTTATTCCGATAAATACACCAAGATTTATCGCGATAGTAGTAACTTGATGAGTGGATTTACGATTTCGATGTTTGTTTTGCAGTTAATTTCATTTTCGTTTTTTACGCTATTAGTTTTAAATCAATTTCATAGAGCTGAAAAAACCGATTTGATTGTTTACATCCAAATTTTTACTTTTTTAACTGTTTTTATTCTTTCTAAATTCTTAATTGAAAAAATTATTGCAACAGCATTTAAAATAGAAGAATTTAACGAGCAATTCAACTTATTAAAAGTCAACTACAGAGCTTATTTTGGATTCATTTTATTACCCGTTAATATCATTTTATTCTACAATTCGTTTGATTCGGATTGGTTTTTTTGGACATTATTGATTACCCTAATCACGATAAACATCACTACTTACTTGGTTGCATTGAAATTGTATCAAAATTTACTATTACGTAAAATATTTTATTTTATTTTATATCTTTGCACCCTTGAAATAGCACCTTACTATTTTATTTATAATTGGTTTACAAAAAATTAGAGAGAAATATGTCAAATTTGAAAGTGAAAACAATATTAGTTTCACAACCAGAGCCTAAAGTAGAAAATTCTCCGTATTTTGAGCTTCAAAATAAACTGAAAGTAAAGGTTGATTTTCGACCTTTCATCCATGTAGAAGGTGTTCCGGCTAAAGAAGTTCGCGCTCAAAAAATCGACTTAAATAATTATACTGCCATCATATTAACAAGTAGAAATGCTGTAGATCACTTTTTTAGAGTAGCTGAAGAAATGCGCTACAAAGTGCCAGAAGATTTAAAATATTTCTGTCAATCTGAAGCGGTTGCTTTTTACTTACAACGTTATGTAGTATATAGAAAGAGAAAAATTTATGTAGGTCAAAAAGACTTCGCTGATTTAGCTCCGCTAATTAAGAAATATAAAGACGAAAAATTCTTATTACCAAATACCGACCAATTAAACGCCGATGTTCCACAAACATTAGATGGTTTAAAAGTAGAATGGAAACAAGGTATTTTCTACAGAACGGTAATGAGTGATTTATCAGACTTGAAAGATGTTTATTACGACATTTTAGCGTTTTTTAGTCCAACAGGAATTAAATCGTTATTTAAAAACTTCCCTGATTTCCAACAAAACAACACTAGAATTGCTGTTTTTGGAGAAACCACTAAAAAAGAAGCTTTAGAACACGGTTTACGTGTTGACATCATGGCTCCAAGTCCTGGAACACCATCGATGACAGGAGCTTTGGAAAAATATGTAGCTGAAGCTAATAAAGGAAAATAATAACAAACAAAAATATATTGAACCCAAATTCGAAAGAGTTTGGGTTTTTTGTTTGATTAATACCAATAAAAAAGTCCCGAAAATTTCGGGACTTTTTACTATGTAAATTTCTTAGATTACAATTGAGGACCAGCTGCCACTAAAGATTTTCCTTCTTCGTTGTCTGTATATTGAACGAAGTTTTTGATGAATCTTGAAGCTAAATCTTCTGCTTTTGTTTGCCATTCAGCAGCATCAGCATAGGTATTTCTTGGATCTAAAATGTTAGTATCTACATTTGGTAAAGCAGTAGGAACTACAAAATTAAATACTGGAACTGTTTTAGTTTCTGCATTTTCGATAGAACCATCTAAAATAGCATCGATAATTGCACGAGTATCTTTAATAGAAATACGTTTTCCTGTTCCGTTCCAACCTGTGTTTACCATGTAAGCAGTAGCATTGTGTTGCTCCATTTTCTTCACTAATTCTTCACCGTATTTTGTTGGGTGTAATGATAAGAATGCTTTTCCGAAACAAGCTGAGAATGTTGGTTCTGGTTGTGTTACTCCTCTTTCAGTTCCGGCTAATTTAGCTGTAAATCCTGATAAGAAGTAATATTTAGTTTGCTCTGGAGTTAATTTAGAAACTGGAGGCATTACTCCGAATGCATCTGCTGTTAAGAAAATAACTTTAGTAGCGTGACCTGCTTTAGAAACCGGCCTTACAATGTTATCAATATGGTAAATTGGATAAGAAACACGTGTATTTTGTGTAACTGAACCATCTTTGAAATCAATTTTTCCGTTAGCATCAACCGTTACGTTTTCTAATAACGCATCTCTTTTGATAGCACCAAAGATGTCTGGTTCATCTTCTTTACTTAAATCGATAGTTTTTGCATAACATCCACCTTCAAAGTTGAAAACACCGTCATTATCCCATCCGTGTTCGTCGTCTCCGATTAATTCACGTTTTGGATCAGTAGATAACGTAGTTTTTCCTGTTCCTGATAATCCGAAGAAAACAGCCACATCGCCATCTTTTCCTTTGTTAGCTGAACAGTGCATAGAAGCAATTCCTTGTAATGGCAAGTAATAGTTCATCATAGAGAACAATCCTTTTTTCATTTCACCACCGTACCAAGTTCCTCCAATTAATTGGATTTTCTCAGTTAAATTGAACGCGATATATACTTCCGAATTTAATCCGTGAGCTGCGTAATCTTTGAAACTTGTTTTTGAACCGTTCATTACAATGAAATCTGGTTCACCAAAGTTTTCTAATTCTGCTTCTGTTGGACGGATGAACATGTTTTTCACAAAGTGTGCTTGCCATGCTACTTCCATAATCAAACGAACTTTCAATCTTGTGTTTTCGTTTGCACCACAAAAAGCATCTACAACATATAATTTTTTATTAGATAATTGCTTTACCGTAGTTTCTTTTAAAGCATTCCAAGTATCTTGAGAAATTGGTTTGTTATCGTTAGCCGCTTTATCAGAATTCCACCAAATCGTGTTTTCTGTAACGCTATCTTTAACAATATATTTGTCTTTAGGAGAACGACCTGTGAATTCACCCGTCATTACGTTTACCGCGCCAAGTTCTGACAACTGACCTCTTTCAAAACCCTCTAAAGCTGGGTTTAATTCTTCATTATATAAGAAATCGTATGAAGGATTGTATATGATTTCTGATACATTAACGATTCCGTACTTTTCTAACGAAATCGATTTCGTAGTTTGAGCATTCGTATCCATAAAATTAGGTTATGTTGTGTTTAAAATAAAGTGCAAAATTATAAATTAAATTTGAGATAGCATTTTAATTTAGTGTTTTTTAGATAAAACCGCATAAAATAAGTATCCCCAAGCCGAAACTAAGAACAAACCTCCAATTGGCGTTATTGGTCCTAAAAATTTCGTCTTTAAATTAGTGATTGTATTTGTTGCTAAAAAATAAATCGAGCCTGAAAAAAACAAAACACCAATGATTGTTAAATAAAAAATAATAGAACGTTCTTTCTCTCCTAAAAAAGTAAAAGCTCCAATAAAAAGTAAAAACAACGCGTGATACATTTGATAACGCACTCCTACCTCAAATGTTGCCAATTGCTCTAACGAAAGTACTTTCTTTAATCCGTGAGCACCAAATGCTCCTAAAATTATTGCTGTTACCCCTAAAATAGCCGCAACCAACAGTATTTTCTTATCCATTTTATAAAATTTGAGACCAAAGATAGCAAAAGTTTTTATGTTAAATTATGACATAAATCAAGAAAATGTTTTCATAAATATAACATTTTACTATCTTCGTGTGATATTTTTACAACACACCAAAGATGAGACATATTTTAGTCATTGGAGCAGGACGTTCGGCTTCATCACTTATAAAATACCTTTTAGACCATTCAGAAGCACAAAATCTTCATGTTACTATTGGCGATTTGTCTGAAGAATTGGCTAAACAAAAAACCAACAATCATAAAAATGCCAGAGCAATTGCTTTTGATATTTTTAATGAAGCGCAACGAAAAGAAGAAATTCAAAAAGCAGATGTGGTTGTTTCAATGTTACCAGCGCATTTGCATTTAGAAGTGGCTAAAGATTGCATTACCTACAAAAAACATATGGTTACCGCATCTTATATCAGTCCAGCGATGCAAGAATTAGATGCTGCAGCTAAAGAAAATGGTTTGGTATTCATGAATGAAATTGGGCTTGACCCAGGAATCGATCACATGAGTGCGATGAAAGTATTGGATGAAATTCGTGAAAAAGGCGGAAACATCATTTTATTTGAATCGTTCTGTGGTGGATTAGTGGCTCCTGAAAGCGACAACAATCTATGGAATTACAAATTCACTTGGAATCCTAGAAATGTAGTATTAGCTGGACAAGGTGGTGCTGCGAAATTCATTCAAGAAGGTACTTATAAATACATTCCATACACTAAATTATTCAGAAGAACGGAGTTTTTAGAAGTAGAAGGTTACGGAAGATTTGAAGCATATGCCAACAGAGATTCTCTAAAATACAGAAGCGTTTATGGTTTAGATAATGCCTTAACTTGTTACCGAGGAACAATTAGAAGAGTTGGGTATTCAAGAGCTTGGGATATTTTAGTACAACTAGGAATGACTGACGATTCATACACAATTGACAATTCGGAAAACATGACATATCGTGAATTTACGAATTCGTTTTTACCTTATCACCCAACCGATACTGTGGAAATCAAATTACGTCATGCACAAAAAATTGACCAAGACGATATCATTTGGGACAAATTAGTTGAAATCGATTTGTTTAATCCGAACAAAAAAATTGGTTTAATAAAAGCAACTCCAGCACAAATTTTAGAAAAAATCTTATCTGAAAAATGGGCTTTAGAACCAAATGACAAAGATATGATTGTGATGTATCACAAATTTGGTTACGAACTAAACGGTGAGAAAAAACAAATTGATTCTACCATGGTTTGCATTGGTGACGATCAAACGTATACCTCAATGGCAAAAACAGTTGGACTTCCTGTTGCAATTGCCACATTGAAAATCTTAAACAAAGAAATTACAACTCCTGGAGTTCAATTACCAATTACAAAAGAAGTGTACAATCCTATCTTGAAAGAATTAGAAGATTACGGTGTAATTTTCAAAGAAACTGAAGTTCCGTATTTAGGATACAATCCACTAAATATAAAGAATTAAGTAATTATAATTCAAAAATAGAAAATCCGAAATCGTAACTGGTTTCGGATTTTTTTATTTGGTTTGAAATTGATTTTGTACTTTTACTTTCAAATCAATTGAAAATGAAGATAAATCACTTACAAATTGAAATCGACGGAATCGACAAAGAAATCCTTCGTGATTTAATGGAAGACGCGCGTAAACCTATTTTACAGATTGCAAATAAAATTGGAATTTCAGGCGCTGCGATTCATCAACGTTTACGAGATCGGAAGAGCACAC
>ERZ650302.2293-NODE-2293-length-10286-cov-18.550288_pt1 | contig 10286 bp, 6 predicted proteins | sample MGYA00376238_ERZ650302 | MGnify/ENA primary metagenome ERZ650302 (study PRJEB26733, sample SAMN07839298) | wastewater metagenome | biome: urban; feature: wastewater treatment plant; material: waste water | place: USA: North Carolina | collected 2016-04-28 ... | reverse complement strand
TTCCCTACACGACGCTCTTCCGATCTAGCCTGAAAATTCGCCACAAGCCTTCGCTTGTTGTAGCCCGAAAAAAGGATGCCGCAGCCTCGACCGCACAGGGCTATCGTTTGACCGACAGAGACAGGGTTCAGACACCAATCGCAAGCAATTTGCAAGAAAAAAGAACCCGTCAACGCCCTTCAAGTTGTTGGCGCATGATGCACAATGCGCGCCATGATGAACGTCGTAATCCTCGATGACTATCAGGATGCCGTGCGCAAGCTGGCCTGCGCCAGCAAGCTTGATGCCTTTCATGCGAAGGTGTACACCAACACCATCAAGGGTGTGGGGCAATTGTCGGTGCGTCTGCGCGAAGCCGACATTCTCGTGCTGATCCACGCACGAACCAGCATCAGTCGCCAGTTGCTGGAAAAACTCCCACGGCTCAAGCTGATCGTACACACCGGCTCCAGCAGCGAACACATCGACATCGCGGCCTGCACCGAGCGCCAGATCGCCGTAGCTGCCGGCAGCAAATGTCCTGAATCGGCAGCAGAACTCACCTGGGCGCTGCTGATGGCGGCCAGCCGCCGTCTGCCGCAATACACCGCCAACCTCCGCCACGGCGTCTGGCAGCAATCGGGATTGAAGGCCGCCTCCATGCCACCCAATTTCTGCATGGGAACCCGTTTGAATGGCAAGACACTGGGGCTGTGGGGATTTGGGAGCGTCGGCCAGATGGTGGCAACCTATGGCCGCGCGTTTGGCATGCACGTGCTGATCTGGGGCAGTGAACACTCCCGTCAACGGGCCGCTGACGCCGGTTTTGCCGTTGCCGCCAACAAGGAGCAACTTTTTTCCGAAAGCGATTTTCTCAGCCTGCACTTGCGACTGCTGGCCGACACGCGTGGCCTCATCACCCTATCTGACCTCTGTTTGATGAAGCCGACCGCGGTGCTCATCAACACCTCTCACGCCGAACTGCTGCAAACCGATGTGCTGGTCACCGCACTCAACCGCGGCCGTCCCGGCATGGCAGCCGTCGACGTACTGGACAGCGAGCCGGTGTTGCCTGGCAACACCCTGCTGCGACTGGAGAACTGTCTGTGCACCCCGCACATCGGTCATGTCGAACGCGAAGCGTATGAACACGACTTCAACGAGGCTTTTGACAGCATCCTCGCTTTTATTGCCGGCCAGCCTGTCAATCTGGTGAATCCGCAAGCCTTGCGCATGCCGCGCTGACGGTTGCAAATTCATCCGCACAATCGCCTACAATTGCCGATGACGGGCCTTCCCGCATGGTGAAGCGGCCAACCGGGTCAGGTGGGGAACCAAGCAGCCCTAACTGTGGAGTCAGTGCCGGGGGTAAGGCTCGTCACCTCATTGATCGGATGCCACTGCATCCACGCCAGAAGGCACCGACAGGTGTCGAATTTCTCCCCCCACTTCCTGATATCGCGGATACCGCACCTGGCTTCAGGTGCGCTGGGTTCAGCCGCGCCGCACGCCGGATTCGCGCATGAACTTCTCCATCTCCTGCAGCGTGGAGACGATGGTTTGGAGCTCGGTTTCCTTTTCACGCAACTCGGCGATGGCGACTTCGTGGGTGCGGATTTGTTCCTGCAACTGCGCAATCTGCGCCTGCATCTCGGCAATGGCGGGGCCGTTGGACGTGGTCATGCGAAAAATCTCTTTCCGTTGGGCCAGGGACATCGTACCCGGCCTTTCTGCTCGTTTGGTTTACTCGCTATCAAATCGATAGCTTCTGGCGCTTCCCCATCAAGCGCTGCGCCCCAAAAACGCTAAAACCCCCTGCCCCGCACGCACGCCGCTGGCGAGGCTGGCAGTGAGCAGGTAACCACCGGTGGGGGCCTCCCAGTCCAGCATCTCGCCCGCGCAGAACAGGCCGGGAACGGTCTGGGCCATGAGGTGCCCATCAAGCGCCTCGAAGGTCACCCCCCCGGCGGTGCTGATGGCCTCATCGATGGGCCGGGTGGCCACCACGGTGATGGGCAGCGCCTTGATGGCGTGGGCCAGGGCCACGGGGTCGTTCATGCCGTCTTTGCCCAGGTGTTCGTACAGCACGCCCGCCTTGATGCCATCGAGCCCCAGGCGGCTTTTGAGGTGGCTGGAGAGCGAGCGCGAGCCGCGCGGGTGGCGCACCTCGACCAGCACGCGCTCGGGGCTGTGGTCAGGCAGCAGGTCGAGGTGAAAGGTGGCATGGCCGTGGGCCTCGATCTCATCGCGCAACAGATGTGACACGGCGTACACCAGGCTGCCCTCCACGCCCGTGGCCGTGGCCACAAACTCGCCCCGGCGCTGAAAGTGCTGGCCGGTGCTGCTGGTAAAACTCAGCGCCACCGACTTGAACGGCTGGCCCGCAAAGCGTTCTGCGAAATGCGGCGTCCAGCCCACCGGCACGGCGGGCGTGCGGCCCAGCAGCTCTTGCAAAAAGGCCCGGCGCGTTTCGCCCGCAGGGGCGTGCATGCCCGCCACGTCAAAGCCGCAGTTCGATGGGCGCAGCGGTGCCACGGCCACGCCGCGCTCGGCCAGCAGGGGCACCCAAGCACCGTCGGAACCGAGCCGCGCCCAGCTGCCACCACCCAGGGCCAGCACCACGGCGCGGCAGGTCACCTGGCACTCGCCCGCAGGGGTGGCAAAGCGCAGCACCTGGGCTGACGATGGCGTGAAATCAAGCGCTTGCTGCACAGGCTGCGCGGCATCGTGGTCGTTGGCCCAGCCCAGCCAGCGGTGGCGCATGTGCAGCTGCACGCCCTGCCCGCGCAGGCGGTGCAGCCAGGCGCGCAGCAAGGGGGCGGCCTTCATGTCGGTGGGGAAGACGCGGCCCGACGTGCCCACAAACGTCTCCACCCCCAGGCCCTGCGCCCAGGCGCGCACCTCGGGGCTGCCAAAGGCGCGGATCAGCGGCTCAATCTGCGGCTGGCGCGCGGCATAGCGGCTGGCAAAAGGCTCGTGCGGCTCAGAGTGCGTGAGGTTGAGCCCGCCCTTGCCCGCCAGCAGAAACTTGCGGCCCACCGAGGGCATGGCATCAAACAGATGCGCGGCCACGCCGCTTTGGGCCAGCACTTCTGCCGCCATGAGCCCGGCGGGGCCACCGCCAATGATGGCCACATCGCAAGAGATTGCGGAAACGGCAGAAGTGGCGGGGGCGGAGGATGGGGCTTGGGACACGGGAGGCCTTTGGGTCAACGTCGAGAAGATGGCGAGAGCGGATGCGCGGATCAGAACAGGGAACCCTGCCTGGAATCGGGCACCGTTGGTGCAGCTTTGGCGGCACCAGGACGAGCGGCAGGCGCTGCGGGCAGCGCGGGCACATCCGTCGCCGCAGCGCCGGGGGCGGGAGTATGCCCCATAGCGGCGGAGGCGTCGGCCCCACCCACCATCACCATGCGCCCATCGCCCGTGAGGAACGCGGCATGCACCACCTCGCCGGGCATCAACACAGACACGGCCTCGCGGTAGCGCTGCAGCTGCGCCACCAAAGCCTGCTGGCGCTGGGGCTGCGTGGCGCTTTTGTAGTCCAGCACCCACCAGCCCGCCAGGGCGTCATCGGCCTGGACGGCGCGGCGCTGCACCAGCCGGTCAATGCGCAGGCTCTGGCCCTGGTAATGCAGCGGGGCTTCGTTGATGGCGGTCTGGATCAGTGCCGCATCCCACGCCCAGGCGCCCTCGCCCGCCAGAATGGCCTGCGCCATGCGGGCGGCCTGCTCGGCGGCGGCGGGGGTGATGTCGTGGTCTGCAGCCAGGCGGGCCAAGCGCGCGGCGGGCCAGCCATGGGCACGCACATCGGCCAGCGGGGCACCGGCCACACCGGCCTGCTCCAGCAGCTGGTGCATGGCATCGCCCTGGCGCGACAGCGGGGTCGATTCCGCATCGCCCGGCATGGCCACGGGGGCATCGCCCTCCAGCCCCGCGGCGGTGTGCACGCGGGCGGTCTGCAGCGCCTCAGGCAGCGCGGGCAGGCTGGGGATGGTGAAGGTTTCCGGTGCATCAGTGGGGGCAGCGGCTTCTGCGCCATGCGCCGCCGGGGCCTGGGCTTGCAGATCGACTTCCGTGACCAGCGGAGCCAGCCGGTTCCACCAGCTGCCGGGGGCCGAGTTGCTGGGCTGCACCGACGACAGCGCCAGGCAGTGCTTGGCGCGCGTCATGGCCACGTAGAGCATGTTCAGCTCCTCGCGGCTGCGGGCCTGCTGCTCGGCGGCCAGCGTGGCCTCGGCACTGGGGGGCGGGTTGGATTCGCTGGCCAAAAAGATGAACGCTGAGGGCGCAGGCTGCTCGCCCGGCCAGTCCACCAGCACGCCCATGGTTTCGGCCTTTTGCGGGCGGGTGTCGGTGTCCAGCAGCAGCACGCAGTCGGCCTCCAGCCCCTTGGCACCGTGCACCGTCAGCAGGCGGATGGCCTGCGCATCGGCCCGGCCGGGGGCGCGCACGCCGCCCTTCTTCATGGCCCGCACAAACGCATAGGGCGTGAGGTAGCGGCCCCCGTCGTGCTGCAGCGATGCCGCCAGCAGCGCCCGAAGGTTGGCCTGCACGGCCTGGCGCTGGGTGGCGGGCGCGGCGGCGGCAAAGCGGGCCAGCACGTCGCCATGTTCGTAGATGGCGTGCAGCGCATCGTGCGGCGGCAGGCGCTGCACCCAGCCCTGGTATTGAAGCAAAACAGGCCCCAGCGCTTGTAAATCGGGCGCAAGCAGCTCACTTTTCAATAGCAAATCAAACCAGCTGCAGCCCGCATGCTCGGGCTGGCGGCGCAGCACGGCCAGGGCCACCAGCGCATCGTCGCCCAGGCGAAACAGGGGCGACTTGAGCGCACGGGCCAGCGACAGGTCGTGCGTGGGCGAGACGAGCGCATCGAGCAGCGCCACCATGTCCTGCACCTCGGGTGCGTCGAACAGGTCGGACTTTTCAGGCTGCACGCAGGGCAGGTGCAGGGCGCGCAGGGCCTCCTGCATGGTGGCCAGGCGGTCGCGCTTGCGGGCCATCACCAGCACCTCTTTGGGCGGGGTGCCGCTGGCGATCTGCGCGGCCACCCAGGCGGCGGCCTGTGCGCATTCACGCATGCGCTGGGTTTCTTCGGCCTCGTGGCGGGGTTCGGTGAGGCTGTCGCGCCAGGCCAGCGGGTCGCGGCTTGCGCCTTGGCCATCGTCATCCGCATCGGTAATGGCAGGCAGGCGCAGCAACTGGCCGGGGTGTTTCGATTCGGTGGTGTGGTCGCGGAAGCCTGTGGTCTCGTGCTGCGCCTGGGCCTGCCCCATGACGGCGTTGACGGCGGCAATCACGCCCTGCGCGTTGCGGCGCGTGTGGTCGCAGCTCAAGAGGTCACCACCCAGGCCATCGCGCACAAATGCCTGTGCGGCGATGAACACCTGCGGCTCGGCCCGGCGAAAGCGGTAGATGCTCTGCTTGGGGTCGCCCACGATGAACACGCTGGGCGCGGCAGACCCACCACCCGAGCCCGCATAGCCCGCCAGCCACGCGTGCAGCGCCTGCCACTGCAGCGGGTTGGTGTCCTGAAACTCATCGACCAGCAGGTGGCGAATGCGCGCATCCAGCCGCTCTTGCACCCAGCCAGAAAGGATGGGGTCGGCCAGCATGACCAGGGCCGTGCGCTCCACATCGTTCATGTCCACCCAGCCGTGCTGCTGCTTGACGGCCACAAACTGCGCAATCAGGCAGCGCGCCAGCCGGGCCATGCGCTGCTGGTGCTGCCAGGCCTCGTGCTGGCGGCGGGCGGTGAGCAGGCGCTGCAGCTCGGGCTCGGCCTCTTGCGCGGCGGGGAACTTCTCCAGGTTCTTCGACAGGCGGTCTTCCTTGGCCACGAACATCGCTTTGCGCAGCATGTCCAGGCGCTGGTTCAGGTCGGGGCAGGCCAGCGCGTCGATGATGGCGTCCGCCGCCTTTTGCGGGGTCTTGTTGGACTCGGCGCCCAAAGCGCTGGCACGGTTGCGCCAACGCTGCTGGCAGGCTGCATCCTGCAAGGCCTCGGCAGGCTCGGCCCACGCGGCCAGTTCAGGGTAGGCCTGCTGGAACGGTGGCACCGAGGCATCGACTACGCCCGCGTCGTCGGCCAAATCAAACTCCACCCGCTTGGCCAGTGCCGCCGCCAGCGCCTTGTGCGTTTGCGATCGGCCATGGCGGGCCACCACGGCTTCGTAGTCGGCGCGCAGGCTGGCGCTCTCGGCCACGGCCTGCAAAAACGGGGGCCACACCTCACGCACGGCCTCGGCATCGTCTTCCAGCAACTCAAAGTGCGCGGGCAGCCCTTGCTGCTGCAGCAGCGCCAGCGGGGCCGTGCCCAGCAGCGCGGCAAACCAGCTGTGGAAGGTGCGGATCTGCACCGGGCGGCCCGCCTCCAGCAACTGGCGGTATAAATTTTGTAGCGCCTCGCGCTTTTCCAGTGCGCCTTGGGGGCTGATTCCGCGTGCAATCAGCTCGGCAGTGAGTTCATCGAGCGGCTTGTGGCTGAACTGCTCCAGCCACTCTTGCAGGCGCTGGCGCATCTCGCCCGCGGCCTTTTTCGTGAAGGTGATGGCCAGGATTTCGTGCGGCGCGCAGCCATCGAGCAGCGCCCGCAGCATGCGCGAGACCAGCATCCAGGTCTTGCCAGCGCCCGCGCAGGCCTCCACCGCCACGCTACGGGCAGGGTCGCAGGCAATGGCGTAGAAGGCCTCGCGCGAGACGGGGCGGCCGTTGTGTTCGTAGGCGGCCTGGGTGGCGGGGGAAGTACTGGCGGTCATGGCGTCTCTGGCGCGAGCAATGCCTGCTCGGCATCTGCCCAATAGTCTTTGCGGCACAGGCCGCGCACGGCGCAGAACTCGCACACCGAGCCCTCGCCCAGCGCGGGCAGCGGGGCGCCAGCGGCAATGCGGGCCATGTCGTGCTGGATGCCTTCAATCAGCACATCGCGCAGGTGCACCACCTCGTCCTGTTCGTGCAGTTGCGTCTCGCCGCGCTCGCCCACGTTGACGTAGGCGGCGCGCAGCGTGTCGTGGTGCAGCAGGGCGGCGTAGAACGGCAGCTGCGTGTCTTCCGCGCCGCTTTGGATGCGCTGGCGGGTGACGCTGTCGCTTTCGGTTTTGTAGTCAATCACCAGCACCGTGGGCTCGCCCGTGCTGGAGACGCCGTCGATGCGGTCGATGGTGCCGATCAGCTCCAGGTCGCCCAGCGGTTGCTTGGCCTTGACCTCGGCCTGGCGGAACATTGCGCCTTGCTGTTCGTGCCCGGCCAGCCAGTGCAAATAGCCATCGCGCAGTTGCGCCCAGCCTGCAGCAAAGGGCAAAAAGTCGCCGTCCTGCAGGCGCTGCTCGCGGGTGACGGCTTCGGCAGCGGCGTCCATGCGGGCGCTGCGCTCGTCCGCGTCATCGGTGGGCTGGTCGCGCAGGTCTTCATGAAAACGCTGCAGCACCGCATGCAGCCAGTTGCCAAAGTCGCGCTTGTCCACGGCGGCGTCCAACTCGTCGGCCTCGCGCAGGCCGAGCTGGCGCTGGGCAAAGAAGCGGTAGGGGCAGTGGCGCAGGTCGGAATACGCGGTGGACGAGAGCTGCTGCACGGGCAGCGCCTGGCCCACAGGCAAGGGGCGCAGCGTGGGGGCGGCCTGCACGGTGCGGGGCGGGCGGGCGTCAGCACCCTGGGCTGCGTCGCCTTGCAGTTGCAGGGCCAGCACCAGGGCGCTGGCCAGCAATGGCTCCCCGCCCTCATCGCTGGTGCGCCACAGCACATCGACCACGGGTGTGCGCAGGGCGTTGGCCCAGGCGGCGCGCTGGGCAGCCTCCAGCGTCTGGCGTGTGGGCAGGCCCCAGGCCTCGCGCTGGGCCTGGGACCAGTCGCCCGAGGGTTCGGGCGCGGGTTGCAGGCGCTTTTCATCGCTGCCGGGCAGCACAGCGGCGGCAAACGGGCGGCCCAGCAGCTGGGGCATGGGCAAGACCACCACGGGCGCCTCAGCCGACTGCGCTGCCACGTAGCGCCCGGCCTCCAGCACATCCTTCACCCAGCGGGTGAACTCCGCGAGCGTCATGCGGCGGCCCGCACTGTCACCCCAGCTTTGCAGCTCCGCTTGCTGGCCGTCTTGCAGGCGCAGCGCCGCCAACACACGCATGCCTGCAGGGTCGGCCTGCAGGCCCTGCCATTGCCCCGCTTGCTCCAGCACCGAGCGCAACGCCAACAGCCACTGCGGCAGGGGCCGTGCGGTGCGCAGGGCATCCCGCCAGCCTTCCACCGTGGCCACGGTGCGGGCCAGGGCGGGCTGGGCGCTGAAATCACGCGCTGCGGCGGCGCTCCACTGCGGCACCACGTTGCGGCGCAGCCATTGCTCCAGACGGTTGACATCGGCAGGTGGCAGCGCGGGCGTGTGCTTGAGCCAGTCGAGCACGGCGTTGGACGATGCGTTCCACGCAGCCGCCTCCAGCGCGGCCATCAGCCTTGCGGCCGAACGGGTGGTGGAGAGAATCCAGCCGCTTTCATCGCGCACCAGCACGCCCTGGCTGTCCAGATGGGCCAGCACGCGACGGATCAGGGCCCGGTCGGTGGCGGCCAGCGCCACGGGGATGCGGCCCTGCTCGATGTGGCGCAGTACGCAGGCGGCTGCACGGTGGGCTTCGTCTTCGGCGTCTGCCGCCGCGTGCAGGGCCATCTGCGATGGGGGTTGTGCAGAGGCAGACTCCGCATCCCACAGCCCTACGCAGCAGGCGCTGGCACCCCAGTGCTGCACCAGGGCGAGGTTGAGGGCGTCGGACTGAAACCCCTCCAGCACCACCAGCGCATCCACTGCGGCGCGCACACCGGGCTCAAACAGCACATCAGTGGCGTGGCGCGATGCCAGCACCCATTCCAGTGCCAGGCGGGCTACCAGGGCTTCATAGTGCAGGGCACTGCCTTCGTCGGTGGTGGCCAGCAGGGCACGGGCCTCATCGCCCCAAGCGGCGCGGCGCTCGGGCTGCACAGCAGCCACCACCGGGGCCAGCTGGGCTGCAGCCTCTTGCAAAGGGGTGGCCAGCACATCACGCAAAGCGCCCTGCCCCACACGCTCGAGCAACGCCCGTGCCGTCAGGGTGTCACGCGCCACGTCGCCCGCAAAGTCATCACCCGTGGGCTCAGAGCCTTGCAGCTGCCCGGCCCAGTTGCGCGTGGTTTCAAAACGCGGGGCAAACCCCTGCGGAAACTGCTGCGCCCAGAAACGCTGGGCCCAAGGCATCAACTGGGCGTAGGGCACCAGCACCACGGTGCGCGCCAGATGCGCGCCCTGGGCCTGCGCATGGGCCGCCACCTGGGCCAGAGCGCGGTGCCATACAGCAGCGCACGGAGCGGTGTACCGATCACTTTTCGCTATGACAGTCATAGCATCGCGAGACCCGGCCACACCGGTGAACGTGGAATTGGTTTCTGTCACAATGCCTGAACTTTAAACGTACACCGGTCCCAACCCGCTGAAAAACAAGGAATCCGCCATGGCCAGCGAACTCATCAAACATGTCTCCGACGCCAGCTTTGAAGCCGACGTGCTGCAACCCGGCACCCCGGTGCTGGTGGACTACTGGGCCGAATGGTGCGGCCCCTGCAAGATGATTGCCCCCATCCTGGACGAAGTCGCAGGCGCCTACCAGGGCAAGCTGCAAATCGCAAAGATGAACGTGGACGAAAACCGCGAAATCCCTGCGAAATTCGGCATCCGCGGCATTCCCACGCTGATGCTGTTCAAGAACGGCCAGCTGGCAGCCACCAAGGTGGGCGCCATGAGCAAGGCCCAGCTGACAGCCTTCATCGACCAACAATTGGCTTGATGCGCAGACGCCGCCCGAAGGCTCGGTCGGCGTCCGCTCTTTTTGTGCGAGCGCAATGCCATGGCAGGCATTGCGCAACAGCCCAGGATCCCCGCATTTTTTTCCTGTCATAATTTCGCCAGATCACCGGCTTGCACGCATTGGCAACCGGCCCGAGATCTCCCAGGCGCGCCCGGACTGTCAACAGCAGCTCCCGTGGCACCAGCCCCACTCCCCCAAGATACCTACTTACTCCGCCAAGGAGTCTTTCCATGCACTTAAACGAACTCAAGGCACTGCACGTGTCTGAAGTCCTGAAGCAGGCCGAAGAACTCGAAATCGAAAACACAGGCCGGATGCGCAAACAGGAGTTGATGTTTGCCATCATCAAGAAGCGCGCCAAGGCGGGCGAACAGGTGTTTGCGGATGGCGTGCTGGAAATCCTGCCCGATGGCTTCGGCTTTCTGCGCAGCCCTGACACCAGCTTCACCGCCAGCACGGACGACATCTACATCAGCCCCAGCCAGGTGC
>ERZ650302.2292-NODE-2292-length-10287-cov-4.197322_pt1 | contig 10287 bp, 9 predicted proteins | sample MGYA00376238_ERZ650302 | MGnify/ENA primary metagenome ERZ650302 (study PRJEB26733, sample SAMN07839298) | wastewater metagenome | biome: urban; feature: wastewater treatment plant; material: waste water | place: USA: North Carolina | collected 2016-04-28 ... | reverse complement strand
CGTTCTTTGCGCAAAGATGCGGCCAGCGCGATTTTGTATGCGGCTGAAAAAGCCACTTGGATGGCAGGCGAAGCGATACAAACCTTGGGTGGCAATGGCTACATCAATGAATTCCCTACAGGCCGCTTGTGGCGCGATGCCAAATTGTACGAAATCGGTGCAGGCACTTCTGAAATTCGCCGCATGTTGATCGGCCGCGAATTGTTCAATGAAACGGCGTAATTGGGAGCCACACATGACGCAAATCATTTCTAAAATCAATACCCGCAGCGACGAATTCAAAACCAATGCTGAGGCGATGCAAGCGCAATTGCACGACTTGCACGAAGTCACCCACACCATCCACCAAGGCGGCGGTGAAGCCGCGCGTGCGAAACACGAAGGCCGTGGCAAATTGTTGGCCCGTGACCGCATAGACAGCCTCATCGACCGCGGCAGTAATTTCTTGGAAATTGGTCAATTGGCGGCGTGGAATATGTACAGCGGCGACATCGCTTCAGCTGGCATGGTGGCAGGGATAGGCCAAATTCAAGGCCAACAATGTGTGATTGTGGCCAACGATGCCACAGTCAAAGGTGGCACCTACTACCCGATGACGGTAAAAAAACACCTCCGCGCCCAAGACATCGCCCGTGAAAACCGGCTGCCCTGCGTGTACTTGGTCGATTCTGGCGGCGCGTTTTTACCGCTGCAAGACGACGTGTTTCCTGACCGCGACCACTTTGGCCGCATCTTTTACAACCAAGCCAACCTGAGCGCGGAAGGCATCCCCCAAATTGCCGTGGTGATGGGCAGTTGCACGGCGGGCGGGGCGTATGTGCCGGCTATGGCCGACGAATCCATCATCGTCAAAAATCAGGGCACGATTTTTCTGGGGGGGCCGCCGCTGGTGCGTGCCGCCACCGGCGAAGTCGTCACCGCCGAAGAGCTGGGCGGTGCCGATGTCCATACCCGTATTTCGGGGGTGGCCGACCACTACGCCCAAAACGATGCCCACGCCCTAGGCTTGGCGCGGCAAATTGTCCGCAACCTCAACTGGCAACGCCCTGCGGGGCCGGTACGCTTACCCAGCCAGCCGCCCCGTTTCCCCGCCGAAGAGCTGTATGGCGTGATTCCCGCCGATGCCAAAAAGCCATTCGACGTGCGCGAAATCATCGCCCGTTTGGTTGATGACTCGGTGCTGGACGAATTTAAGCAAAACTACGGCACCACCCTGATTACCGGCTTTGCCCATATCGACGGCTGGCCGGTCGGGGTGCTGGCCAATAACGGGATTTTGTTTTCTGAATCCGCCCAAAAAGGTGCGCACTTTGTCGAGCTGTGCTGCCAGCGCGGCATCCCGCTGGTGTTTTTGCAAAATATCACCGGCTTTATGGTCGGCAAAAAATACGAAAACGGCGGCATTGCCAAAGACGGTGCCAAGCTGGTCACCGCCGTGGCCTGCGCCCGCGTCCCCAAATTTACCGTGCTGATTGGCGGCAGTTTTGGCGCGGGCAACTACGGCATGTGTGGCCGTGCGTACTCCCCGCGTTTTCTGTGGATGTGGCCTAACAGCCGCATCTCGGTGATGGGTGGCGAGCAAGCCGCAGGGGTGTTGGCGCAGGTGAAGCGGGAGCAAGTTGGCGACAGCTTTAGCGCGGAAGACGAAGAGCGGCTCAAAGCACCGGTGCGCGAGCAGTATGAACGCCAAGGCCACCCTTACTACGCCAGCGCACGGCTATGGGACGACGGCGTGATTGACCCCGCCCAAACCCGCGACGTGCTGGCCTTGGGCTTGGCGGCGGCGATGAATGCCCCGATTGAGCCCACCCGCTTTGGGGTGTTTAGGATGTAAACCGGTTCAATATCGCGGACGGGCTTTTATTCCCCTCCTTTCGGAGGAGGGGTGGACGGCAAAGCCGGACGGGGTGGTTGCCTTTGACTTTGGGGTTTTGGTTTTTGGTTTTGCGGGTGGCTTACGTTCGGCTGCATCGGCGGCCTCGCCCCCCCCTCCCGCCGTTTTCCCGCTTTACCCTAGTCATCGGGTGGGCTGCCCGTGGGGGTAGCCGCCCCTTTTCGTCTCTTTTAAACGCCACTTAGCTAAAGACTGCCCCATGAAAACTCTTGCCACGCTGGATTTAGACCGTCTTTCGGCGCAAGCAGAAGCCTCGCCCCGCTTGCGTGCCAATCACAATTTTCACCCTGACCTTGCCGCGCCGGTGCATCGGCTGGCCATTGCCATGCAGCCCGATACTTACGTTCGGCCTCATCGGCATGTGCAGTCGTGGGAGCTGCTAACCGTGCTGCGGGGAAAATTTGAAGTGGTGATTTTTGATGCGGCAGGCCAGCAGATTGCCGAGCGCGTGGTGCTGGCGGCTGACCACACCACGACGCTAGAAATGCCCGCCGGCACATGGCACTCGGTGGTGTCGTGCCAGTCGGGGAGCGTGATTTTTGAGGTGAAGCTCGGGCCTTACCAGCCCCTCACCGAAGCCGACCTCGCCCCGTGGAGCCCCGCCGAAGGGGAGGCCACGGTGCCGGCCATGCTGACCTTTTTGCGGCAAGGGGCGGTGGGGGCGGGCTGGGCGGGGTAACGCCCCCCTACCCCACAAACCGCATCGACAAATCAACCGCCGTCACATCCTTGGTCAGCTTGCCAATCGAAATCCGGTCCACCCCTGTGGCGGCAATGGCGGCGATAGTATCGAGCGACACATTGCCCGAGGCTTCCAGCGCGGCGCAGCCAGCGGCCATTTGCACGGCGGCGCGCATGTCGTCCAAGCCCATGTTATCCAGCAGAATCAGCTTGGCACCGGCATCCAGTGCTTCGGACAATTCGGCGAGGGACTCGACTTCTACCTGAATGCTGACGTGCGCAGGGGCGAGGGTTTGGGCGGCGAGGAGGGCTTGGCGGATGCCACCTGCAGCCAAAATGTGGTTCTCTTTAATCAACACGCCATCGTAAAGCCCTACCCGCTGGTTGACCCCACCGCCCACGGTGACGGCGTATTTTTGCGCCAAGCGCAGCCCGGGCAGGGTTTTGCGGGTGTCGAGAATCTGGGCTTTATAACCGGCTACGGCATCCACAAACCGACGGGTCAGCGTGGCAGTGGCACTCAGCGTCTGCAAAAAATTTAGGGCAGTGCGCTCGGCGGTGAGCAAGGCGCGGGCGGGGCCTTCGACCGTACACAGCACCGTACCAGCAAAGGCCACTTCCCCCTCGGCGACATGCCAACCCACCCGACACCGTGCATCGACTTGGCGGAAGCACTCGTCCACCCACGGCCTACCGGCCAAGACGGTGGCTTCTCGCGCCACGATGGTGGCACAGCCGGTGGTATGGGCTTCGATGAGCTGGGCGGTCCAATCCCCCGCGCCGATGTCTTCGGCAAGCGCACTGGCAATATGCTGGGCAATCAAATGGCTGGGAGGGGTAGTAAAAGACATGGGTATCCTCTGGGGTGGGTGAACAGCTTGTCAGTGCCGTGTGTGCGGTGCAGACGGCACAGGACTGTAACGAATCAGCAAACACGCCATATCGTCGGCTTGGTGGGCGGTATCAGTAAACTGGTGAACCGTGCGGATAAGCTGATCCAGCAGGGCGGGCAAGGGCGATGCGGCACGCACGCTTCGAATTAAGCGGTCACGGCCAAAACGCTGTCCGTACGGGTTGATGGCTTCGGTGATGCCGTCGCTATACAGCAGCAGACAATCCCCCGCCGCAAGGGTAAACGTGTGGTGGCTAAAGATGGTGTGGGGAAGCACCGCCAAAGCCATCCCTTGGCCTTCGTCAGCGTAGCGGCTGCCCGCCGCGCTGCAATGCACCGGCGCGGGATGGCCTGCATTGGCGTACTCAAACCGCCCGCTGTCTAGATGCAGCACCCCGTAAAACAAGGTGGAAAACAACATCTGGTTGTTGTCTTGGCATAGCAGCGCATTAAGGCGGGTCAAACAGGCGGCAGGGTCTTGGAACAGCGGGGCATAAGCCCGTAACAGGGTGCGCATCACCGCCATAAAAAACACCGCCGACACCCCCTTACCCGACACATCGGCCATCACCACGGCGAGTCGGTCTTTGTCTAAGGGAAATACATCGTAAAACGCCCCGCCGACCTCGCGCACTTGCACCATTCTGGCAGTCACCTCTAACTGGGGGTAGCTGGGGAAGACCAGCGGGAGCAAGCTGCGCTGCACCTTTTGCGCCATTTCGAGAGAGGCTTGGGCAGAGGGCACATCCCCTTGGGTGCGAACTTCGGATTCACGCAGCTTTTGCAGCATGGCCAGCAAGCGGCTATGTTGGTTGCCTATCAGGCTGGTCATGCGTCCCAGCAGAGCGGACAAGGCATGTAGGCTGTGGGTGTCGTGGGTACAGCGTGCCAGCTCAAAAATCTTCTCCAGCCCGGTTAAAATATCTTCGCGCACATCATTGTGTAACCCGATAGACAGCGTGGCGATTTGCCGGTGGAGCTGCTCGTCGTGTTGGCGTTGCTCACGCAGGTGGCTGCTCTCTGGGAGAGCCAACTTAGACAGGGCTTTTTTAAGGGCAAGCAGGGCATGGGCGTGGTGACGCGCCTCGTTCTCATTGACCTCTTGCGGCCCTTCTAGCAGAGCTTCCGCTTGGCGGGCAGCTTGCTGGTTCAGCAGGGCAGTGGCGTGGTGCAAAACGCGCAAAGCCGGATGCGCCAGCCAGCCAATGAGCCCGCCGATACCCAGCAGCAAAAAAAAGCTCCCAAGGAGGGCATAGCGTAAAAAACGCTGCTCGGCGGTGCGGCTGCTTTGCACATCAAATCGTGCCAACAGCACCCCTTGTGTCGCGCCATACAGCCCTTTGACCGGTTCGGACAGGTAATGCCATGCCGCATGGGGAAGGATTTCCATCACCGTATGGGTCTTATTGAGTATCAGCCCGTTAGGTGCCGAAAAGGGTGCGGTTTCGGCGGCGCGCTCACCTAGTAAGTTAAACAGGGCTAGTTCTCCTTCAACTAGCTGTGCCAGCTCGGTCAGTACCGGCGTGCTGTCCATGCTGATGGCAACCACCCAGCCCGCGCCATCGGTCAAGGCACGGACACTGACAAAGCGGTATTGCTGCGCCTCCACTTGCACCAAGCCAAAGCGTTGGTGGCTAGCTGGCGAGGCCAGTGCCGCGACCCAGCGTTGCACCCAGACCGGCGACAACACCATCCGCAGGGAGGCGGGAGAGGCGGGGGGCGGAAGAAGCGGCTGGCCTTCGCGGTCAAATACCGCTAACTCTGCCAGCCCTAACCGCGCGGCGGCCTGCTGAAGGGCATCAAGGGTAAGGGCAGGGTCGGTGGCGGTAGGAACAGCGGGAGCATGTAGTGCGGTTTGTACGGCGGCATCGGCCAGCAGCGCGTCCATTTGGGTGGTCAGGCGGGCTTCGTATTTGGCTAGGAGGTAGGTCCAATGCCCTGTCACCCCATGTTGCTTATGTTGCATGGCATTAAAGTGATAGACGCTCGTTCCAAGCCACAGCACCCCATAAAAAGCCAGCCACAGCACCGTAAAGCCCAGTGCAAGCAAAACCCATAGGCGACGATTTAAGGGCATGGAAAAGTCTTTTTAGGCGAAGAAGTCGTCGGCAAGGGGAGTGAGGGCAGTCGAATAATCGACCGTAAAATAGGCAGTCCCCAGCCCAAAAAAAGCCCGAACAGCAACCAGTCTAGTGGCAGATGGGGCAGCAGGAGCAGCAACAGCAGTGGAAAAAAACACGCCGCACCGCCCACCGCAAGAGAAGGAAAGCACCCCCCTTTATAGCCACTCAGTCGCTGCCAGCGCACAACAAAACCCAGCATCAGCCATGCCATCGCCCCCCCCAAAAGCCCCCCAGCTACCACGCCGAATCCCCCCCACGCGGCTAGAGCCGCCATCCCGCCCACACTCTGCCCCACCAACAAAACATGGGCGGGACGCAATGCCAGTCGCCGCTGAAAAGCCGGCACGACCCACGCGCCTACCAGTAGCCCAACCCACATCCCGCCTTCTGGGAGAGGGGGCACTTGCCGTACTGCCAGCAGCGTACACAGCCACAGGGCGAGATGCCCCATGATTTGCCAGCGGATTTGGGCGATTTTACTGGCAAAGGGCGTGGGGTTGGCCAAGCGGCTTGCAAAGGTATCCTGCCCCAGTACCGTAGCTTGGAGCTGCTGCAAAGTGTGGCGAGTGGCGGGGTCGGTTTCGGTGCTGAGTCGCACTTGCAGCATCTGCGTCAAAATATAAGCTTTGTCGTTGATTTGCTGCATCCGTAGGCTGAGGTCGTAAGCGCGGCGGTCACCGTGTATGGCGCACCCAACCAACACCGTGCGGTCAAATCGTCCTTCGCTGACACGGCTGGCCAGTAAGGTGAGGGCGGCTTCGCGCTGGGTAAAGCTGCCCGCAAAGCAGCGGCGGCAGGCTTCTAGCAGCAAAAGCGTCTCGGTGCCCCCAGTCAGTATTATCCATAAGCAGCAACTTGGCTGTGCCCAAATCTGCACACGCATCAGCCACAGCACGCCCCCCTGTGCGCCCAGCAGCAGCAGCCATAAGCCGGCAAAGCAAAGATAGGCAAAATGGGTCATGGGCGGGGCGGCGGGTCTTGGCGCAGCGCGTGGCTAACGTGGTCAAAACGGGCTTCTGCCGCCTCCAAACGCGCCCATGCTGCCAGCAGCATAGGAGAGGATCGCCGAAGCTGCGCCACGCGATACCCGACACAAGCCAGCAACCACAGAAAGGTCAGCCCCATGCCCCCCGCCAACCCTTTGCACAGCGCGGCCGCCAAGCCCGTGGGCAAGACCCATGTACTTGGAATGGGATAACGCAAGACCAGATAGCCGACGACTTCGCCACGCCCACCGTGGAGCGGCATACCCAGCTCGGTCAGTCCACGTTGCTCGACTTGCCACGGCTTATCGCCCTGCTGGATGGCACGGTCAAAGGCAAAAGACCGTGTACCAAGGTAAGCAAGGTGGGTGGCGTAATGCACCATGCCCTGTGTGCCAAACAGGTGAATGTCGAGCAGGTCAGGGTGGGCGTAATGCGCAGCCTCAAGCTGGGTTTGGAGCAGGGTTTCTTCGCCTAAACCAAAGCCTGAGGCAAGTAAGCTTTCCGCTTCGGCCTGTAGCGATACCAGCACGGCTTGGTAGGTTTGGGTAATCGTCGTGGTTTGTAGCGTCGCGAGGTGTCCCCATGTGGCGGCCGTAAACAGCAGTAGCATCACACTCCACCCCACCCACAGCCCCAGACCAAAGGCTCGAAAAGTCACCAAACCTTGCCGCAGCACGGGCGCGAGGCGTAAAGCTGTTGAAGGAAGAGGGGGGGGCAACATAGGCAAGCGTTAGCTGAGTTGGCGACGGTGACAATGAAACACAAAGCGTGACCAGCGGGCTTCGTCCTCACTGTCAAACACACGCTCAAACTGTGCCAACACGCCGTCTGGTAAGACGCTGAGGGTCACAGGCAAGACCAGCGACAGGGGATAATGCCAGTTGGGCATTAGCGTCAGCATGGCTGTTTGTTGGGGGGCAAACGTGCCTTTACCTTGGATAGCAATTTGGGTCAGGCCGACACGGCAAGCGTGCTCGGGCAGCACAGGGGTGGTGTGCGGCAACAGCATCAAACAGGCATCGAGCTTGGCCTCTAGCCGCGCCAAAGCGGGGTCAGTCAAGGTCGTTTCTTCGGCAGCCAGTAGGCGGAGTAAGACCCGATTTCGCCCCACATCCTCTAGGCTAAAAGCACGCGCGGCGGTCAGTTGCAAAGGAAAATGGGCATCAAATGAAACCGAATTGAGAGGAGAAAGCATGGCTAGGCCTTTGCAAACAGACGAACAACACCATCCAAACCGACATAAGAAAGCGCCATATCTGCTTGATGGCACACGATGGGTTTGGCGTGAAAGGCAATACCGACACCAGCCACTTCGAGCATTTTGAGGTCGTTGGCACCATCTCCAGTGGCAAAGGTTTGGGCAGCGGTCAGCCCCAGTTGGTCGCGGAGCTTAATCAGCCAATCAGCTTTGGCTTGGGCATCAATAATCTCGCCAACGAGCCGTCCGGTTAGCCGCCCCTCTTTGACTTCGAGGGTATTGGCGATGGCGTAATCCAAGCCTAGTTGTGCTTTAAGCCGGTCAGTAAAGTGGGTAAACCCGCCAGAAATCAGCCCGATTTTGACCCCAGCGGCTTTGCACGCAGCGACAAGAGTTTCTGTACCTGAGGTGAGCGTGACTTTGCTGTCATAAACATGGCGGAGGCTGGTTTCTTTCAGCCCCGCCAACAGGGCGACGCGCTGGGTGAGGGATTCCGCAAAGTCAAGTTCGCCCGCCATCGAGCGTTCGGTAATAGCAGCCACTTGGTCTTTAATCCCCAAGAGGGCGGCGATTTCGTCGATGCACTCAATCTCAATCAGCGTGGAGTCCATATCGGTCATCCACAGGCCAAAGCTAGACAGGTCGCGACCGGCTTCGACAAATGCCCAATCACATTGTAGCTGCGCCGCCAGTTCGCGGACTTCTTCGCGGACACTGGCTTCGACGTTGGCGTTCAGGCATCGCCACGCGGTATCAGACAGCACTTCGATGGTGGGCGCATCCACCAAAACGGCGAGGTCAGCCAAGTCCACCATCGACAGGGGTTCGGCACGCTGCACAATTAAGTTAAAAGACATGGTCAAGAATCCGAGCATCAAACAAAAAAAGTTTGCCGATTCTGACACCCTCCCCCCCCTAAAGGAAGGGGATTCCGTTTTACTGTACCGTCGGCGGGGCCGGAAGGCTTATGGCAACGGGTCGTATTCAGTGGGAGATTTGGCCGGTACGAGCATTTGGGGGGTCAGCAAGAGACGGTAGCCTTTGCCGCGCACGGTTTCGATGGGAGAACGCTGGTCAGCCGGCATACGGGGCTGCATTTTGCTACGGATACGGGCAATCAGGCTGTCCACGGTGTGGGAGCTGACTTGGCGGGGGTCGCGGTTGCTAATGACATCAAGCAGATAGTCGCGCCCCACGACGTTACCTTCTGCGGCGGCGAGGGCATTTAAGACGTTCAGCTCGCCGGAGGTCAGCGGGAGCAGCTCACCTGCAGGGCAAAAGAGTTCGCGCCGGACAGGGTCAAGCATCCAACCGGCAAATTCGCGGTAGTTGTCTGGCAGGTTGGCGGCATTTTTGGGCAGGCGACGGCGCAGCACGCTGCGTATCCGTGCAGCAAGTTCTTTGAGCTGGATGGGTTTGGTGACGTAATCATCCCCCCCGACATCCAAGCCCAAGATACGGTCGTGCTCTTCGCCGCGAGAGGTCACAAAGATAAGCCCTGCGTAGTCCCCTAGGTGGAGTTCATCCGCCAAGGCAAAACCGTTGCCGTCGGGCAAATTAACATCCAGCAAAATCACATCGACGGGGACTTCCTTGGCTATTTTTTGGCGTAGCTCCGCCCCGCTGACAGCGACCACCACGGTGTAACCGATAGAGGTAAAAAAATGCGTCATCAGCAAGCGGTCTTCGAAGGTGTCTTCAACAATTAGAATTGTGGTGCTGGGAGTCATGTTCGGTGTGCAGCTTATCAAAAAAGAGAAGGGGGCATGGATCAGCTAAAACGAGCCATGCCGCAGGCCATGATATTCGATTTTGTCTAGAGCAGGCGGATGACTTATGGGTGAATGTCACCAAAAAAGTTCATTGGTATATTTTTGCCAGTTTTCAGTTACACCGCGTTTAAACGCCAGTGGCTAAAGCTTGCCGCTGCAAAGCAACAATCTGGGCAATGCCCTCGCTGGCGAGGGTGACCAGTGCGTCCATTTCGGCACGGGTAAACGGGCTGCCTTCCGCCGTCCCTTGCAGCTCGACAAAGCCCCCCGCCCCTGTCATAACAACGTTCATATCAGTATCACAGGCGGAGTCTTCTGGATAATCTAAATCCAACACCGGCACGCCCTGAAACATCCCCACCGAGACAGCGGCAACATGGTCAACAATCGGGCTTTCAGTCAGCGTGCCTGCCCGCAACAAACCTGCAATCGCATCAGACAGTGCCACAAAAGCCCCGCAAATGCTGGCGGTGCGCGTGCCACCATCGGCCTGCAGTACGTCACAGTCCAGCACAATTTGCCGTTCGCCCAGTTTTTTCAAATCCACCACGGCCCGCAAGCTGCGCCCAATGAGACGCTGGATTTCTTGGGTGCGGCCGGTTTGCTTGCCGCTGGCGGCTTCGCGGCGGCTGCGGGTGTGGGTGGCACGGGGCAGCATGCCGTATTCGGCCGTCACCCAGCCTTCACCACTGCCGCGCTTGTGCGGGGGCACTTTCTCGTCTACCGACGCGGTGCACAGCA
>ERZ650302.2289-NODE-2289-length-10298-cov-5.520648_pt1 | contig 10298 bp, 6 predicted proteins | sample MGYA00376238_ERZ650302 | MGnify/ENA primary metagenome ERZ650302 (study PRJEB26733, sample SAMN07839298) | wastewater metagenome | biome: urban; feature: wastewater treatment plant; material: waste water | place: USA: North Carolina | collected 2016-04-28 ... | reverse complement strand
TTGTAGTCCTAAAACACAGAGTGCATTACTTGAAGCTATGGAAGAAGGCGCGGTCACTGTTGATGGAACACATTATGACTTACCGCAACCATTTTGGGTGCTGGCAACGCAAAATCCACTATTTCAAAGTGGAACTTATGCTTTGCCTGAGTCGCAACTTGACCGTTTTTTGATGCGTTTATCGCTTGGTTATCCATCTCGCCAAGCAGAAAAACTATTGTTACAGCAAAGCTCACGTCAGGTTTTAATTCATCAGTTAGAAGCAGTATTTACGCAAGTTGATATTTTGCAATTACGTGAATTGGCGAAACAGGTTTTTTTAAGCGATGCTGTACTCAATTATATTTTAGATTTGGCTGCTGAAACACGTAAACAACGGCATGGCTTATCAACACGTGGAGTATTGGCATTAAAAGCTGCTGCACAAGCTTATGCACTGGTTGAAGGTCGTAGCTTTGTAACCACTGATGATGTGCAAACCGTTTTTGTTGCCGTGGTTGCTCATCGTTTAAGTTTAGGTGAAATAGAGGTAAAACAAATTTTGCAATCAGTTGATGTCTTATAGTTGAGATTGGCTTATGCAAAGGATTCAGCAGTGGATTGCGAAACGCTTTCAAGTTGATGGGACTAAAACCCTGTTACAGAAAGATGTTTTGGTTTTTATTTATAAGCAGGGTTTTCTATATCTCATTCTGATTCTAATTACCTTTATTGCAGGGATTAACTATGCAAATAATTTGATTTTAGGTTTTTGTTTTCTAATCAGTGCAATTTTATGGATTAATTTTTATCTCACATTCAAGCAATTGCATGTTTTACAAATTGATCTGATTGCAGCTGAAGTTGGGCAAGTCGATCAGCCTTTCATTTTAAAACTTCGCTTTAATCAGCCATCGGTAATGACCCGATATTTACGTATTCAATGGCTGCAACAAGAACAATTAATTTATTTAGATCAGCAACAACAGACCTTCGAACTGGCTTTTTTTCCGAAGCAGCGTGGTTTATTTGAATTTGGTGCGATGAAAATTTATTCGACCTATCCTTTAGGTTTGGTGCGAGCGTGGACTTATTTATATCCAAAACAAAAAGTGTGGATTGCACCTAAAGCGCATGATTGGCAAAAAGAACATAAAAATCAACCAACCAATACGAACGATAGTTTAGATGAATTTAAGGAGCTTAGGGCCTTTCAACAAGGCGATTCTTATCAAAATGTGGCATGGAAGCAAGTTGCTCGAGGACAGGGCTTTTTTATCAAAATGTTTGAGGCTCAAACAAATCATCAACATTTAGAAATTGATTATCAAAAAATCCCTGCGCAAAGTCATGAGGAAAAATTAAGCTTTATGATGGGCTTAATTGAGCAATGTGAACAACTTGGTCATGATTATGCATTGATACTGCCACATGCAAGATTAGAAAGTGGTCAGGGGCAGATGCAGCTTCTTCAAGCAAAACTTCTACTTGCACAGGCCTAAGATTATGACCAAACAAATCTATTTTTGCATTTTAGCTGTATTGGCATTTGTATTAATTGGGCAAGTGGCTTTTATTCCTGTGACATTGAGTGGGTTGTGGGGCGTTATTTGGCTTATATTGGTATGGCGATATAGCAAACAAAAAATTTCACCATTTCCACGCTTATTTTTAGTTTTTTTCTCTTTATTATCTTTGGGTCTTATTTATTTAAATTATCAAACTTTACTGGGAGTAGAAGCTGGAGTCGCATTTTTAAGTACGTGTTTATTTGCGAAAAGTTTGGAAGCCAAGAATACCCGTGATTTATTGATTGTATTTAACTTTGCCTTATTCGTCAGTGCCAGTTTATTGTTACATAGTCAGGCATTCTGGATGGCTGTCGTGGTTTTTTCAGCATTTGTGATATGTTTGATGGGGTTGTATCGGATTCAAACTGGTCTATTTAACCAGCATCAATTATTATCCAATCAGTTAAAAAATGATGTTAAACAAATTCTAAAGTTTGTCGGGATTGCGACACCATTCTTTATTATATTATTTATTTTCTTTCCTCGGTTGCCACCTCTTTGGGCAATTCCTATTCAAAAGAATCAAGCCACTACTGGGATTAGTGATCGTATGTCTCCAGGAGACATTGCGCAACTATCACAATCATCGGCTTTGGCTTTTCGTGTTGTTGCTGATATGAGACAACTACCAGATAGACAGGAGCTTTACTGGCGTGCTTTGGTTTTGGATGAGTATGATGGTACAACATGGACCAGTAGTTTTTATAATCAACAGATTAAAAGCGTAACTTCAAATTCTCAAGGAGTTGCCTATCAATACTTAGCTGCTGATGAACAGGCAAATTGGATCATGGGGTTGGAATATTCCATTCCACAAGAACGTTATTTACAACTGTATCAAGATGATAGTATACGCCCATCTAAACTTATTAAACGTAATCAACCTATCCAAATGTTTTGGTTGGGGCGTACATCAACATCTTCTACTTTGTTATCATCACGTCAAATTGAATTTAATACTCGATTTGATCATGATCGTGATCAAAAAGCACAGCAATTAGCCCATCAACTTTTTGAACAAAGTCAGAAACAGCCTGAAAAATATATAAAAACTGTGCTGAATTGGTATAGAAAGAATAACTTCGTTTATACGCTGACCCCAGGAACATTAAGTGGGGATCGTATAGATCAATTTTTATTTTCTAGTCGCAAGGGTTTCTGTGAACATTATGCATCTAGTTTCGTGATGCTAATGCGCTATGCAGGGATTCCTGCCAGAGTTGTGACAGGTTATCAAGGTGGACAGTTTGGATTAGATGGAGAAAGTTGGGAGATTCGTCAACTTGATGCACATGCTTGGAGTGAAGTGTATCTAGATGGTGAATGGCAAAGAATTGACCCTACAGCAATTATTGCACCACAACGTATAGATTCAGGAATGCAGAATTATATGGCGGAGGATCAGAAAGTTTGGGGAGATGCACAGGCACAAGCATGGCGTTTACAACAGTTTAAATTTCTGAAAAACATGCGTGTTTGGAGTGACTATTTAGGTTATCAATGGCAATCCAAAGTAGTCGGTTATGATGCCGAAAAACAAAAAAATTGGTTATCTAAGCTAGGCTTTAATTCGAGCTATAGTTATGTGCTGATCTTAATTATAGGAATTGCAGGAATTTTAGCTGTATACGTTGGTTTTTATTGGTGGAGACAAACACGTCAGCAAGAATTATATCAACGTGTCATTATTCAATTTCAAAAGCAATTGCCTAAACATTTGCATAAAAGATCAGAGGAAACATTTCAAGTTTGGATGCAGCGTTTATCAAGTGTAGATAGTGATCAAAAATCATTTCATCAAGTAGTTGTGTTATATCAAAAAATTGTGTTTTTAGAACAGAATACTCAGCAAAATATTCAAGAATTTAAGAAACTGCTTAAAGTCTGTGCGATCGCAATTAAACAATCTCAAAAAAACTTGTGAAGCTGATTAAAAATGAATATGATGCTCTCATTCTAGGTGTATAGCTCAGTTGGTTAGAGCGCTACGTTGACATCGTAGAGGTCTCCAGTTCGAGTCTGGATATACCTACCAATATATTAAATTTGTATGTCTGTGTATCACGATATATAAGTTAAAAAGCTCTAAATATCATATATTTAGGGCTTTTTTATTGCTTTATATGCCGTTATATAAAGGTACATACCACTGTCCGCCGTGTATCATATGGTGTATCATTGATTAAAACTTAACTCATGATACAAGAACCAAATGAAACGAGATGCCATTAAAAAAAGACCTTTATCTGACACGACTTTGGCAAGTTTAGAACCCGAAGACAAAGATTATCGTGAACGTGATACAGGCGGATTGTATTTTGTGGTGCAAAAGACAGGAAAGAAATCTTGGCAGTTACGTTATAAAAATGAAAAAGGCACTTGGTCATGGAAAGGGATTGGTGGATACCCAAGTGTCAGTGGTGCAGCAGCAAGACGTAAGGCAAATGAGTTATCTGAAAAATTAGCCAATGGGGAAGTGTTAGAAACAAAGAAGCACATTAAACAACAGCAGCAAGAGATTGAGGGACAAAAGTTTAGTATCTTAATGGCGGAGTGGTTGGATACTAGAAAATCCGCATGGGGTGCAACAACTTTTGATAAAGCGCAAAAATCTATTAACCGTCATATTATCCCTAAATTTGGCGAGCGTGATTTTACGGAAATTACCCCTAAAGAATGGTTTGACTTCTTTCAAGGTTTGCAACGTGAATTAAACATCCACACCCAAGTTGAAAAATTAACATCTTATTGCTGTAATGCTTATGACTGGGCAAAATTCCAAGCAAAGATCAACTTTAACCCGATTGGTGGGATGACCAAGCATTTAGATAAAAATAAGAATAAGAAAAATATGAAAGCCGTTAGAGTTGATGAGTTACCCCAATTGATTATAGACATCCGTAATCATCATCAACGTAAATTAGCGATTGGTTTGGAACTAATGGCTTTATTATTCCCACGCCCCGTAGAATTACGTTATGCGACATGGGATCAGTTTGATTTTGATAAAGCTATTTGGTCGAAGCCTGCCGAAATTATGAAAAAAAGGATCGCCCATGTCGTACCTTTGCCTAGACAAGCCATTACATTATTAAAAGAGTTAGAGCAATATCGAACGGAATCTGAGTTATTGTTTGCAGGTCGTAATAGCCTAAGTAAGCCTATATCGGATAATACCTTTAATATGGCATTAAACCGTATGGGGTATAAAGATCGGCAAAACCCACATGGTTTTAGGCATATTGCAAGTACCGCATTAAATAATCAATTTAGTGATAAAGCGCAAGTGGTTGAAGCATCTTTAGCCCATATGAAAAAGGGATCAAAGGGTAGTTATGATAAAGCGACACACCTTGAAGAACGAGTTGGGATGATGCAATGGTGGGCAGACTATATTGATAATTTAGTAAAAGAATAAGGAGACCTTGATGCAATTATTATCAGCTTATGAGAATCCAAAATCGACAGTTTTAGGCTTTAGATCATTACAAATACAAATAATGGATGATGATCAACATCAAATCACAGCATTTGATCCCGATGTGATTATGGCTGAAACTGAGCATGAAAATAGTCAAGTTTTAGCCCTTGCGGTGCAACATTGGTTGGGCTATGGCTTGGTTTACCCTAAATTAGATCAATTGGACATAAGTCAATTACAGCAAAGATACCCCAAAATCATTTTGTTGGATGAAAATAGCCCTGAACGTGATGTCTTTACCCAATATGGACAAGTTGTGTCTGAATGGGATGAATATCAAGCGGAAGTAAAAAAGTTGGTGTATCACACCAGTCTTTGAAGATGCTTTTAACGACAGTAAATGTCGCAATATGAACATCTGAACACAATCTTTACTGCCATTTTGCCTAAAATGTTGTTTAATACAAGCACAAGAAATTTAGGTGTTTTTGGGTAAAAAATGGATCATTCAGTACATAACAAACTTGTGTCTTTTATTTGGTCAATTGCCGATGACTGTTTACGAGATGTCTATGTACGGGGTAAGTACCGTGATGTGATTTTACCTATGGTGGTATTACGCCGTTTAGATACCTTACTTGAACCGACTAAACAGCAAGTTTTAGATGAAGTCCGAGAACAAAAAGAAGAACAAGATTTTATTGAATTAGATGCTTTGTCTTTGCAACACGTATCAGGCTATGTATTTTACAATACATCTAAGTGGACATTAAAAAGCCTTTTTGATACCGCAACCAATAATCAGCAAATCTTGCTTGCCAATTTTGAAGATTATTTACGGGGTTTTAGTGATAACGTTAAAGAAATTATTACCCGTTTTAATTTACAAAACCAAATCCGTCATATGGCAAACAAAGATGTATTGTTGGATGTATTGGAAAAATTTGTATCACCTAAAATCAATTTAAGCCCTTTTGATATGACCGACCCCGATGGTTACAAGTTGGCAGGATTGTCCAACTTGGGCATGGGATACGTTTTTGAAGAATTGATCCGCAAGTTTAATGAAGAAAATAACGAAGAAGCGGGTGAGCATTTTACCCCACGTGAAGTGATTGAGTTAATGACCCATTTGGTTTTTGACCCAATTAAAGATCAAATCCCCTATGCTTTATCTGTATATGATCCTGCTTGCGGTAGTGGTGGGATGTTGACCGAGTCACAAAACTTTATTGAAGAACGCTATGGCGAAAATGTAGATCGTGACATCTTCCTTTACGGTAAAGAAATCAATGATGAAACTTACGCCATTTGTAAATCAGATATGATGATCAAGGGCAACAACCCTGAAAACATCCGTGTTGGGTCTACCTTATCCACCGATGAGTTTGCATCAACCCGATTTGATTTTATGTTGTCTAATCCGCCGTATGGTAAAAGTTGGGCATCTGAGCAAAAGTACATTAAAAATGGTAATGATGTCATTGACCCACGTTTTAAAGTAATTTTAAAAGACTATTGGGGCAATGAAGCAGAGCTTGATGCAACACCACGGTCTAGTGATGGTCAATTATTGTTTTTGATGGAAATGGTCAGCAAGTTGAAACCGACTAGCATTAGCCCAATTGGTAGCCGTATTGCATCGGTACATAACGGGTCTAGTCTGTTTACGGGGGATGCAGGTGGTGGTGAAAGTAATATCCGCCGTTACATTATTGAAAATGATTTATTAAATGCGATTGTCCAATTGCCGAACAATCTTTTTTATAACACAGGCATTACCACTTATATTTGGTTGTTGTCCAATAACAAACCTGAAAACCGTAAGGGCAAAGTACAGCTAATAGATGCAAGCTTACTTTATCGTAAATTACGTAAAAACTTGGGTAATAAGAACTGTGAGTTTGCACCTGAACATATTGCAGAGATTGTACAGTGCTATTTAGATGGTCATGAGCTAAACCGCCAAATTGATAGCAATCATGATCCAATTGGGCTTGCAGCTAAAGTATTTGATAATCAAGATTTTGGTTATTACAAAGTCAATATTGAACGTCCTGACCGCCGTAAAGCCCAATTTAGTTTAGATAAATTAGAGGGCTTAAAGTTTGATAAGTCGTTACTTGAGCCTATGCAATATATGCTTGAGAAATATGGGGATGATCTTTATACAGCCGAGTTTTTAAAGAAAGTTGAAAAAGATGTCATGGCTTGGTGTGATAGTCAGGACATCAGTTTAAATACCAAAGCTAAAACCAAGTTGTTTGATATTAAACATTGGCTGTCTTTAAATGCTTTATTTGAATCAGCAAAAGCCTTAATGCAGCACATTGGTAATGTTGAATACAACGACTACAATGTGTTTAAAAAAGATGTCGATAAAGCAATTAATGATTTAGGTTTATCTTTATCCGCACCTGAAAAAAATAGCATTTTAAATGCCGTTAGTTGGTATGACGAAACGGCGGAAAAAGTCATTAAGAAAGTGATTAAATTAAATGCTGAAAAGCGTGATGATTTATTAAATTATTTAGGATGTCAGGAAAAAGACCTTGCCGACTTTGGTTACTATGCCACAGTGAAGTCAGGTGAGTATGTGACCTATGAAAGTAATGCCGATATACGTGATAGCGAATCTATCCCATTAAAACAACATATCCATACCTATTTTTTAGATGAAGTTAAGCCACACGTAGATGAGGCTTGGATTAATTTAGATAGCGTTAAAATTGGCTATGAGATCAGCTTTAATAAATATTTTTACCAACACAAACCATTAAGATCATTAGATGATGTTGCCAAAGATATTTTGGCACTTGAAAAACAAGCTGATGGTTTGATTGCACAGATTTTAGGAATTTAAGGGAAATGGCAAAATATTCTGTACACCAACAACCAGTAGAAACATTATTGGCTTGGATTAAATCTGGTGAAATCGCTATCCCTGAAATACAGCGCCCATTTGTTTGGAATAGTAGTAAAGTCCGTGACTTGATGGATAGCCTTTATAAAGGTTATCCCGTTGGCTATATCATTACTTGGAAAAATCAAGACATCCGTTTAAAAGATGGCACATTGTCCAATGGTAAAAAGATTTTAATTGACGGCCAGCAACGTATAACTGCTTTGACCGCAGCCGTTGTGGGACAATTGGTATTAAACAAAGACTATAAAGAAGTACAAATTAAAATTGCATATAACCCAACAGCAAAAGGGGACGAGTCTTTTTTTGAGGTGTGTAATACCGCAATTGAGCGTGATCCATTGTGGGTTAATGACATATCGCCAATTTTGAGTGGTCAAATGTCTATATCACAAGCACGTAAAGCATATATGGCTTTAAATCAGGATGCGGATGAGGACTTTATTGAGAATAAGCTAGAAGAACTTAAAGCGATTAAAAACTGTCAAATTGGTATTATTGAACTTGATGCGAGTTTGGATATTGATACGGTTACTGAAATCTTTATCCGTATTAACCAAAAAGGTGTCGTGTTAAGTAATGCCGATTTCGTTATGTCTAAGATTGCATCTGACGAGCAATTTGGTGGTAATCGCCTACGTAAGATGATCGACTATTTTTGTCATTCAATGAACGATGGAAGTTTTGATAAAACAATTAAGCAAAATGATAAAGATTTTGTTGAATCGGATGACTATAAAACAATTAGTTGGATAGCTAGTGTTAACGATGATCTATATCAGCCCAATTATATAGATGTTTTACGTGTTGCTTATACCTATCAATTTAGCCGTGGTAAGTTTAGTGATTTAGTGGCTTTGTTATCGGGTCGTGATTTTGAAAAGCGTACCAATGTACAGAGTATTGCCGAAGAAAGTTATCAAAAACTGGGTATAGGATTAGTCGAGTTTTTTAATAAAACAAACTATCAGCGTTTTATTAATTTAATCCAATCGGCAGGGTTTATTAACCGTAAATTGATCAGTTCAAAAGGTAGCTTAAACTTTGCTTATGCCTTGTACCTAAGTTTACGTAGTAAAGGCATGGATGAAACTAAAATACAAAACTTAGTGAAGCGTTGGTTTGTATTAAGTATTTTGACAGGGCGTTATTCGGGATCGTCTGAATCTGCAATTGAACGTGATAGTAAACAAATCCTTGATAAAGGGATTGAAGCTTATTTAAATCAAATTGAGCAGGCAGAATTGGATGCTGGCTTTTGGACTTATCGTATCGTCAATGATTTAGATAGCTCAAGTACGGTAAATAATGCTTATTTATGCTATTTGGCATCGCAATGTAAAAATAATGAATCAGCATTTTTATCTGAAAGTATGAGTGTGCGTAACTTATTGGAACAAAGTAGTAATGGTAATGTGCATCATATTTTTCCAAAAAATTATTTAATTAAAAATGGTTTTAAGAAAAGTGATTACAACCAAGTTGCTAATTACACTTTTACAGAACAACAAATTAATATCAAATTGGGCAATTTAGCACCTAAAGAGTATATGGTTAAGGTGGTAGATGAAATTAAAGCTAAAGAGATCGCAATTAAAGATAATAAGTCTTATGAAAGTGAATATAGCTCAATTAAATCCCAAGATGTATTAATAGATAATAAGGCATTGAATTGTATCCCTGAAAGTTTAGATACATCTGATCATACCCATTACAACGAATTTTTATCGCAGCGCCGTCAATTGATGGCACAAAAGATTAAAGCGTTTTACTTGGGTCTTTAAGGGGATAATGATGTATCAAAAATACGATACCTATAAAGACAGTGGTGTGCAATGGTTGGGTAACATACCGAATGATTGGGAAGTTGTAAGATTTAGAGATATTTGTACCTTTAGCAAAGGACTAAACATAACCAAAGAAAATCTGCAAGATACAGGTATCCCATGTGTTAATTATGGTGAAGTCCATTCAAAATATGGCTTTGAGGTTAGTCCTGAAAGAAATGAGCTTAAATGTGTATCGGAAGACTATTTAAAAAGCAGTCCTAAGTCTTTACTTGCATACGGTGATTTTATTTTTGCCGATACATCTGAGGATATAGATGGCTCAGGTAATTTTACTTATTTAAATAGTCATGTGATGACATTTGCAGGTTATCACACTGTCATTGCTCGTCCATATAATGCAAGTGCTAGTAGATTTTATGCCTATCTTTTTGATTCAAAGGAATTTCGCTCTCAAATACAATTGGCTGTCAAAGGCGTTAAGGTATTCAGTATTACACAAGCAATATTGCGATCGGCTGATGCTTGGCTTCCATCAACAGATGAACAAGTAAAAATCGCTAATTTCCTCGACCATGAAACCACACAAATTGATACTTTAATTGCCAAACAAGAAA